>Ga0208879_1002771_pt1 | contig 15001 bp, 8 predicted proteins | sample Knorr_S15_td_Bot_FD_185605 | JGI IMG/M metagenome (GOLD analysis project Ga0208879, IMG submission 185605) | Marine microbial communities from Southern Atlantic Ocean transect - Knorr_S15_td_Bottom_ad_5009_LV_A (SPAdes) (version 2) | ecosystem: Environmental > Aquatic > Marine > Oceanic | place... | reverse complement strand
CCTTCAATTCCACCCTGGACAGACTGACGACCTGTGGGTCGCTAACCGGGCGACTGACTCTATCACCATCATTCACGACGCCGGCAAGACCAGTCAGTGGACCGAGAACCGAGATGACGCCTACAGCAACCACTTCATGGAAGAGGTGAGTTCACTTGCCTTCGGACAATACAGTAATGAGCACGACTGGATTTTCGCCACCGCCCAGGAAACCCGCAACACCTACGACGGCCAGCAGGCTGCTAACAACTTCATGGGTCCGGCGCTGTGGCCGAGTGACCTGTCCGAGTTTGCCATGGTCAACCAACAAGGTGGCGGGAAACTGGGCAGCCACCTCGACATGTTGCACGAAAGCCCTTACGGCATGGGTATAGCCCATGATTCGGGCAATGCCTACTGGTATTTCGATGGCTATAATGGTAATCTGGTCTACTATGATTTCCAATCCGACCACAACACTGGCGGAGAGGACCACGATGACGGCATCGTCCGCCGCTACACCGAAGTATCGCTGAACCGGCTGGCATGGGTTCCCAGTCACATGATTCTCGACAAGTCTACCGCCAAACTCTACATCGCCAATACCGGTGCCGGGAAGGTTCTGTGGGTAGACACCGATTCAGCCGACGGTTTCACTCCAACCACCGTTGGACAGATGGACGGCGAACTGGCGGAATACTCCAACGCATGGGGGGTCGACTTCGGCGACTTCGCCACCGAGCCGACCCGACCGAGTGGAATCGCCCTCTACAACAACACATTATTTGTCTCCGACAACTATGACGGCAAGATATACGCCTACGACTTGGCGGGAAATCTGCTCGACAGCATCAGCACTAATGCCAATTCGATAATGGGGCTAGAGATCGGACCAGAGGGTCACCTCTGGTACATTGATGGGGTGCTCAACCGGGTGGTCAGGATAGACCCCTTCGATGATATCGATGGAGATGGGGTGGCCGATGAGAATGATAACTGCTTGACGGTTGCCAACTCGGGCCAGGATGATTTCGATGGCGACGGGCAGGGCGACCTGTGCGACCCCGATGACGATAATGACACGGTGGTGGATTTACTTGAGGATTGCCAATTCGGCGAGACCGGATGGACTTCGAGCATCAGTACCGACTATGACGGTGACGGTTGCCGCGATAGTTCCGAGGATGATGATGACGATAATGACGGGGTTGACGACGACGACGACGACTGTGCAAAAGGCATGCTCGGCTGGCTCGGCGATGCCAGCACTGACCACGACGGTGATGGCTGCCAAGACGAGGGTGAAGACCTCGATGACGACAATGACAGCCTGTGCGATACCTCGGCCTCAGATGGCGACTGCTCAATCGCATGGCCTGGATTCGACCGGTGTGCCAAGGGCGCGACCGGATGGATCTCCTCAATCATCAACGATGTCGACCGCGACGGCTGTCTTGATGCGACCGAAGATGATAATGACGATGATGATGCCTATACTGATAGCGTTGACTTATGCCCTACCTACGCGGGAACCGCAAGCCAAGGAACCCAGTTGGGTTGTACCGATTCAGACGGAGATGGCTGGGCCGATGTTGAGGATGTCTGGCCACTTGAGCCTACGCAATGGGTTGATAGTGACAACGATGGTTTTGGCGACAACACCTCCGGGGTTGAAGGCGACGACTGCCCGACCAAGACCGGTACCTCAACCGCTGACCGACTGGGTTGCCCCGATGATGACGGCGACACACGCTCGGATTCCGGTGATGCATTTCCCAACGACTACACCCAATGGAATGATTCCGACGATGATACTTTTGGCGACAACTGGGCCGATTCCAGTTGGGATGCAGAAAGAGTACCCCTCGGCATCGGTATGAGGATTACCGAGGCGTCCAGGCCCGATGCCTGCCCGACCGTGGCCGGTGATTCCACCCTCGACCGTTACGGTTGTCTGGATTCCGATTCCGACGGCTGGTCCGACGAAGGTGATGCCTTCCCCGAGGATTCGACCCAATGGGCCGATAACGATGGCGACGGCTACGGCGATGAGGCATCCGGAAACTCTGCCGATGACTGCCCGAACCTGCCTGGAAACTCGACCCTCGACCGGCTCGGCTGCTCCGATACCGATGGTGATGGCTGGTCCGACGATGCCGATGCATTCACCCGCAATCCAGATGCGTGGTCGGATGGCGACGGCGATGGCTGGGCCGACCAGAACGGCACCGATATCTCAGACGACTGCCCTCTCGAAGCCGGTAATTCCACCATCGACCTTTCGGGCTGCATCGATTCCGATGAGGATGGTTACTCCGACGACGGTGATTTCTACCCGAAAGATGCGATGCGTTGGCAACAGGAAGAAGAATCGACTATGCTTTGGTACATCGCCATTCCAATCCTACTGATCATCTTGGCTATCGGACTGACCTTGGTGATTCGTCGCAAGGATGATACGGGAAGCAAATTCAACCAAGCACCGCCACCCGGCATCCTTCCAGCAGCACCACCGGGCCTCATCGCAACGGGAATGCCAGCAATGCCACCCATGCCACCCATGCCAACAATGCCAGCAATGCCAGCAATGCCAGCAATGTCGACCCAAGCCCCCACGGTAATGCCTGCCACCACTCCCGCCGCGGGACAATTTGCCCAATCACCAACCGCAATGCCAGCCACACAGATGCCAGCTCCGGGAGCTGAAGCACCCACCCCAGCACCATCCCCCGCCGCCGCACCAGTAGCCGCACCAGCGCCGGGCGCTGCCCCGGCCCCTGAAGTGAAACTGATGTCGACCTCAAACGCCCTCGATTCCCTGCTCAAACCAGCACCCAGCGCCGAATCGACACCAACCACAACCACATCACCCGAAACCACTGTCACCTCCGCAACCACACCCACTCCAGCAACCACACCCACCGCTCCCGTAACCACCCCAGAGACCCCCACCGCCATAACCGGCCCACAAGTGCCAGCAGAGGGTCTACCGAAGGGCTGGACGATGGAACAATGGAGTTACTATGGCGCAGACTGGCTCAAAGCCCAGAACAAACTCTGAACACTAATAACAGCATTTAGCCAGTAAAGTTCCGAATCCAACACCAACTCTATTTTGGATTTCATCATTATTCCAGCATCAGCGTTCCGAACTCATCCTAATGACCAATCCTGATTTTCGGAAACTTAGTTTTTTTTGCCGAGATTCCTACGAATAAAACGATGCGTTATATTCGCCGCCAAAGGGCGGCAGGGTAGAGTGATGCCTTCGGCGTTTCTTGGAGCCACAGGGGAGACTCGAACACCCGGCCTCGTGATTACGAATCACGCGCTCTACCAACTAAGCTACAGTGGCTGGAACGGCCGAACCGCAGTTTTGGCATAAGCAAATCGGTGGCTATTACGACCGTATGGGTCATGTAGTAAACGGTTGAGGGCTGGCCATGGTGCGCGAGTTGATTCGGGTTGAGGACATCTATCGCTCCTTCGGCCCAGTCAATGTATTGGAAGGCGTCAGCATCCGCATCGACGAAGGTGATAGAATCGGTATCATCGGCCATAATGGCTCAGGCAAGACCACCCTGCTCAACACCATCAGTGAACGCAATCCCGACATGGGCGACGTCGTCTTCACCCCGGGACTTCGCATTGCCTATCTGACGCAGATTCGCGATATCGATGATGATGCGACCCTTGAAATGGAACTCGGGCGCAAGGGGCGACAGTTTGAGGAATTGGATGACGAGATTGCCGAACTGGAGGCGGCGATGGCCGACCCTTCCTTTTACGAAGATGACTGGCAGGATAAAATGGATCGTTATCAGGATTTGCAGGCGCTGAGTGCAAAGAGTGGCGGCGCCAATGTAGCCACCCGCGCCTCCGGGATTCTCGATGCGCTCGGACTGAGCCAGCACCCCATTAATACCCCTTTGAGTGTCCTTTCGGGAGGTGAGAGAGCCAAGGTGGCACTGGCCCGACAACTGGTGGGACTTGCCCAGATCGAGGTCCTCTTCCTCGACGAGCCGACCAACCACCTCGACCTTCAGACTCTGGATTGGCTGGAGGATTTCCTCGCCGACTACGAGGGCTCGCTGGTGATGGTCAGTCACGACCGCTATTTCCTCGACCGCACCTGCAACCATATCCTTGAGGTGCAAAATGGTCACGTCAAGGATTACAAGGGTAATTACAGTGCTTATTTACAGCAGAAAAAGTTGTTTCTGCAGACCTTGGAAGACCGAATCACCAAAGCAGAAAAAGAGGTCAAGCGAATCACTGGAGCCCTACAATCGATGAAACGGGCAAATAAATACGATAAGTCAATTTCGCAGAAGCACTTCATGTTGATGCGGCAACAGCGACAACTGAAGTGGATGAAATCCTTGCGCCCGAAGCAGCGAAAAGGTCTAACATTCTCGCTTTCATCGACCGACAAATCCTCTCTCGATGTGCTTGAGTTACGCGATGCCTGCCTCACCTTCGAGGGCCTTGAGAATCCATTGATGAAGGGGGTTTTCGCCGCTGTCAGCCGCGGTCAGAAGATTGGCATCGTCGGCGGTAATGGGGTTGGTAAGACGACATTATTACGCACCCTCATCGGCGATGTGGAACTCGATAGCGGAATGGTTGAAGTCCAGCCCGGTACTGAAATCGGCTATTTCCACCAAGACCATCGCACCCTTGATTTCAATCTCACCCCAATCGAGCAGGTGCAACGCCTGAAACCGCGCATGGAATACGGTGATATCCGAGCGATGTTAGGAAAATTCCAATTGAATCGTGCTCAGGTCGAGACCAAATTGAAATCTCTTTCCGGAGGCGAGTGCGCCCGTCTGGCATTGCTAAAACTACTGCTCGAAGACAACAATCTGCTATTGTTGGACGAGCCTACAAACCACTTGGATACCGATGCCATGGAGGCGGTTGAAGAGGCCTTCAAGGAATACGAGGGTAGTATCATCATCGTCAGCCATGACCGCTGGTTCCTTGACGCCATATGTGATACCATCTGGCATCTGCCCGGTGACGGTAGCCTCAACATCTATCCGGGTAATTATTCCAACGTTTTCCGCAAATGAATCAATCAATAATTTTCCTCAACCGCGCCCAACTGAAGGGAAAAACGCATTGAAGAATATGAAAGTATTGAATTTATGTCTGTTTTCAGGTCATGTTGGCGATAATTTTATCCGTTACCAATTGTACTAGGTGCCGAAGGCAAATGGACGAGAAGCGTATTCTGGGGTCGATGGAGACAGGTGGTTTCGGCACCACCATCAACTTTGACATCGATGCAGCACCGATGCCGAAAAGGCGTCGGAAGAACCAGTTTTGGCAACGAGCGGGTGATGAAATTGTCGCAAAGATAGGCGGCCTCGGCCTTAACCCAGAAGATTTCGGCACCCGCACCAAAGAACTCTTCGATGAGTTCGATACCGACTTGTCAGGGGCTATAGACATCAATGAATTCGCCGCCGCCCTCGATGAACTCGGATTGGATTTCTCCAATGAGCAGATTGAGCACATGTATATGGCTGTTGAGCATAACGAGGCCGGCGAGATTGATTTCATCCATTTTGAAGAGTTGGTATTGCTATTCCTTGCTAAGACCACGCTCCCCCAAGAAAGTGAGATTTCATGTCCGGGGTGCGGTGCCGAAATCGGCCACGATGAATGGCTGGATGCCCTAGTGGGATTCGTCTCCGGCGCTCATGCCCATAGTAACGAAAGCCCGGTAAAGGCGAGAATCGTGCAAAACCTGCGCAATGAGGTGGGAAGAATGAGAATCCCGAATCAGTCAAATGATTGGGAATTAGAAGTGGTCGAAAGACTGACCACCCAGATCACCCGTATGGTCCAAGCAGAAGTCTCCCGTTTCAAGATGGATAACGAGAATACTGATGTAGATATGATTCGCGAACAGGCTTTACAACAGGCTAGAGAAGAGTTGGCCCCAGTGCTCGAGGAGCAGATACGCCAGCAGATCGAAGCAAAACTAGCACCGCTTATCGAGGTGCAGATACGCCAACAGGTCGAAGCCGAAATGTGGCAGAAATTCGAACGAGAGTGGCGGCAAAGAAGTAGTGAAGAATAAAGTGCGTATCGCAGGGTATGGACGACCACTCGGTGCGCTACTCGGACACGGTGCTGATCGATGATTCCGGAGCGCGCCATCTCGGTGATTTCCTGCTTCATGACGATGGAACCTGGAGTGAATCAAACGGTGACGAGGATGTGCAAACGACCATCGATGGCAGTTCTCGACTGCTGACCCGGACCTTTCAAAACTGGCACACTCACATGGCTATGAGCCTGAATGCACGAGATTTTTCCGACGGTTTTACCTTGCAGGATTGGCTGGAGGAGGTGATTTGGCCCACCGAAGCCAAAATCACCCCCCAACACTCCCGGGTTGGCACCTATGCCGCCGCCGCAGAGATGATACGTACCGGGACTTCATTTGCCGCAGATATGTACTTCTTCCCCGCGACTGTCGCCGAAGTGATCGATGATGTCGGGATTCGCGCCCTGTGCGGCGGTCCGGTCTCTGATTCCGCCCTACCCAGTCATCCAGATGCCGAAAGTGCGCTGTCCGAACTCGATGCACTCTTATCGACAAATGGCCAACACCCACGCATCGATTACGCTATTTCCACCCACTCGGTCTATCTGTGCACCGAAGAGACTCTCATCCGTGCTCGCGACTTGGCAATGAAGCATGATGCGGTCTGCCATATCCATGTCGCTGAGACCCGTAAAGAGGTTGCAGATTGCTATGATGCGACCGGGATGTACCCGGCCGAGTATCTCGACAGCCTCGACTTCATGCGCCCGAATACCATCTGTGCACATTCGAGTTGGGTGAAGAAATCGGAGATGGTGATGATGGCGGAACGCGGGGTGGTAGCGGTGCATTGCCCGACCTCGAACATGAAACTGGCATGTGGCGGAACGATGTCGTTGCCAGCTCATCGTAATGCCGGAGTCGAGGTGCGTCTGGGCACCGATGGCCCGGCCTCGTCAGGGTCGGGCCTGGATATGCGTATCGAGGCTAAGTTTGCCTCGCTGATTCAGCGACATGACCACTGGGATGCCACCCTACTACCGGCCCGCGAGGCCTTTGCCCTGGCTACCAGAGGTAGCCGGGATTGGGTCGCATGGAATCTCGATGACATCCGGATGAGGCCGCTCGGCCGCTCGGCCAATCGCCATCTCGCCAACCTGATTTTCAGCGGTGCTGATTGTCTCGACATGTGGGTTGATGGCAAGGCGGTGAGGCGTGATGGCAAGACCATGACCCTGGACGAGGCCAATATCATCGAGCAACTCGACCAGATGGTCGATTCATATTACCAAGACCTCGAGTAATCTCAGAAGTAGAGGAAGGCGATGGCGATTATCGCGTAGGTCGCGACCAGCATCGCACCCTCGAGCCAATTGCTCTTACCATCCTGAATGATGAAATTCGCCACCAATATCGCCATGAATGTCGCCGCGGTCTCGAAAATTCCGAATTCAAGTGTCAGCGGCAGGCCAAAACCCCAGGCCACCAGAATCATCGCCGGGGCGACCAATAGAGCGATCTGGATACTACTGCCGATGGCGATTCCTATCGACAGGTCCATCTTGTTCTTACCGGCGACCGTCACCGCGGTGAAATGCTCTGCGGCATTGCCGAACATCGGCAGGAGTATCATCCCTATGAATAGCGGTGGCAGGCCGAATTGCGAGGCTGCAGCCTCGATTGTATGTACTAGAATCTCCGCCATCAAAGCGACAAATATTGTCGCAACAACCAGTAGTGTCACCGCGTTCTTCAGCGACATCTCGGGTTCTTCATCATGATGGCCGTCGGTTGCATATAACTCGGCATGGGTCTTCAGTTGGAACAGAAGATGAAGGCCATATACCCCGAGAAGGATGAAGGCGGTCCAGCGCGATAGTTCGACCAGACCTCCGATGTGAGCGCTATCTGCGGTCATCCCGAACGAGGCTGGTATGACTAGGCCAACCATCGCTAGGAGCAGCAGTGAACCATTGGTCTGCGAGGCATCTTCATTGAAGGTCTGGGTCGAGTGCTTGATCCCACCATATAGGAACGCCAGACCCATGACCAGCAGGAGGTTCCCCAGAATCGAGCCGATCAGTGATGCTCGTACAACCTGCATCATCGTTTCTGCAGTATCACTGCCAACCCCGGCCTTGTAGGCCGCGTATAACGCCATCACCGCGATTATCACTTCCGCGGCATTTCCGAAGGTAGCATTTAGCAGACCACCTACCGATTCCGAGGTTCTTGTCGCAATCTCTTCGGTCGCCTTACCCATGAACCATGCCAGCGGCATTATCGCCACCATCGAGAAAATGAAAGCCATTCCGTTATTGTGAGTGAAACTGAAATAGAACGCCAGCGGAACCGTCAGCAGAAGAATGCTGAGCAGATTGTTGCGCGGGTCGAGAAAATACCACAACCCGTGCATTTGCGAATCCTGCAATTTGACATCAACCGTTGCGGAAGCCTCACCCATCCGACCACCGCCCCGTTTCACTTCTTTCTCTTTACCACTCTGCGACCGCTTTCGGAGTCCTTATCCTTATTTTTTCGTCGGCGAGATTTACGCTGTAGGACGTTGACAGCGAATGGGTCGTCCTCTTCATCTTCTTCATCGACTTCAGGAATACTCTTTGATTCGTCCTCGGGAGTGGCACCGGCACCGGCAATTTCGTCCATGTCGGGCTCGGCCGATGTACCGATGAATTCCTTCATCCAATCATCACCCTCATCCTCGTCATCATCACGACTTCGGCCGCGACTCATGGCGATGGTCATCACCAACAGAACAAGAATAAAGGATAACACATTCAAACCCGCCAATCCAAAGACAAAGATATAGGGTGGATCGCTAAAAGACACCTCTTCGATTATCGGTTCTGGCTCTGGCTTGATGGCCAACTCATATGCACATACCGTGGTGCCGTTGACGGTGTGATGGCAGGAATCGACGAGGAAGGTCACCCCCGCCTGTCTTTCATTGCCACCGTAGTCGGTGACCTTGATCTCGACCCGATGCTCTCCAGGCTGGAAATCGGCAGAACTGATAGAGTAGGTGAAAGCTACCGAATTATCATACCACGTCAACTGAGAATCGGCAAAATTCATCCACGGGCTGGTCGCTTGATTTGCTTGACGATAATTATAGGTGAATTTTATCTGCAGACTATAGAGCCCAACGTCGTCTGTCGCACTACCATGAACATTGATTACACTTCCGTACATATACTTGCTCTCGGTCGATTGACCGGGAGTATAGATACTGATGGAGGGGGCGACCGAATCGATTTCCCACCTCGATTCGTTATATTCAATCGAATTATATTTTGCATCGGAGATGAGGATTCTCACACTCAACTTACCATGTCCATCGGTACTGGCTACTGAGAAATCATAGTAGTACGTAGGCCCGATGGACGGGTCGGCAAGATTATCTGACAACATGTTGGCTGGAACATCACCAATGGTGTAATACATGCCATTTGTCGAAGAGATGTTGAGAATCGGGTCGCCAGCCAGTTCCTCATCAGTGGTGATTATCAAGCGATGCTCACCATTGAGCAGAGTAGCAGATTCCTGGTCATCAATTGTCAAAACGATTACCGGTGGAATGGTATCCTCGGTAACCTGTAGGGCATTTCCTCCCAGGCCCGCGATGATGGTCGGATTGACATTTTTCCATACATCCTCGACCACCACGGCATACCAGGCATCCTGACTGATGTTCTCGCCGATCGACACAGTGGTCGCCATCACCGAGGAGGTCGCATTGGATGTCGGAATATCACTCTGGATCAACTCCCATCCGGCATCGACCAAGATATCAGAAGTAACCCCATCACCAGCGGTAAATGGGTCCCCGGCATGGCGGTAGATATGGTAGGATTCGTCGTCCTCTCCGGCATCGTTGACCCATCTGATGATGACTTGGTTGGTGGTTCCGATCATCGTCACCTCTGTGACTCGGGAATCATCGGGTTTGAGGGTATCTTCGATGATTGGGTCGGCCATATTTTGATTCAGGCCGCGATATTGGTAGGTGCCATTCAAGTGACCGTAACGTGCCTCGCTGGTGACGAAATAATACGATGAGAGGCGGGTTACCCCCAAGGGTACATCGACGATTGCCTCACCGAATCCATCGGGAACTGAAGTAACCCAATATAGTGATAAATTCTCATTGAATTGGCTGCCGGGAACCGGGAAATTTGACCACCATATGTGGTATACCTCGCCCTCTGCACCGATTTGATCGGTCCATGTCACCCGGGTTTTCGCACCGCCGAGATATTCTGCGGCGACATTGGTCGGCTCGGCGATCCAAGGAGTGAAGGTGTCTTCATAGATTTGGCTAGCACAACCTATCGTCAACGAGTGGATTCCGTGTTTGTCGATCACTTCAACACAATAATAGGAATACCCAATCTGTCCGCGCTCGACATTATAGAGGTATGAACTGAAACCTTCCTGAACCGTGGCAATCAATTCAATATCAGTTCGATTGGTATCATCAAATGGCACTCCAGCCATCCAGATCAGGTAGAACTCATCGCTCTCCTCGAGCAACTGTGACCAAGAAATCGTCGTATACCCGCTGCCATTATATTCGTCTGCTATAAAGGTGGCAATGACATTATTGGGCGGCGGCGGCGGGATGGTATCTTCAAACACATAGTCCTCAAGGGTATTTCCGGAAAGGAATCTGACATCCTCGTAATCATAACCATCAGAGATCCAATTGGGCAAAAGGTAGGTTATCGCATAGTACGAGGTTCTCGTCGTCGAGACTGGAATCGGCAAATCATAACTCGACTCCCCTGCGACCAATACCGCGATAGGCGACTCGGTTGAAAGCATTGTCATCCCGTTGCTGCGGGTTATCGGGTTGGTGCTGCGCCACAGATGAATCTGATAAGCATCGTCGCCGTCTACCGGCAGTACCGGATTTATCACATTGTAATTTACCCAGGTCAGTCGTGTCACGGACTCGGTTGGGATGAACGATGCTTGCAGGAAATATGGCGAACGTACTGGTGTCGTCACCTCTTCGACCGGGGTGTACAACGATGAGGCGTTGACATCCAGGTTCTCCATCAGGGTTCCATCGCCGTGCTCGGTAACGATAGCGTAGTGAAACGAGCCATTTACCCCCGGAGAAATCTGGTAGGTCACACTATGACCCGGGTGCCGGTCTTCGGTGCCTCGACAATTGTTCGGATTGGAGCCGGAGCCGAATTCATCACATGCATCGACGCTGGCAAATGGCGTCAACCCGGCCATTGCCGCGGCATCGATCGTTTGGTCGTGACGATAGACATGGTAGGTGACATCCCACAACTCCTCAAATAATGATGAATCGTTTGAGTTGTTGATATTGCGCCAGGTAACCGTTGTGGATTCACTGTGCGGGTCAAATGTCGCGTTAATGTCCTGGGCCTGCAACAGGATCGGGTCGCCGATGTCTTCGGCAATGGCAGGTGGGCTCCAGACCACTAGTGAAATCAAGAACAGTAATACCATTCCAGTCGATTTGAAAGATGGTCGAATTGCAGCCATCATACATCCCCTCGGCTTCGGGTTCGGTTATTTCGGTTATGAGCATGACGCCTGCGACGTTGCTTGTAGCAACGTTGAACGACCTTTGGTGAACCGACCGAAAATGCCCCGTTAACCGCCTCATCAAGCATCCGCATCGACTGTGGTATCACCCTCGCTTACAGATAAGGGCTTTTGTTCGTCCATGATGGCCAATTGCCCCTTCGCTTGCATGAATCGGCGAATAAATGTGTACAAACCACCGACGGCACAGATTATCAATAATATGCTCAAGGGATTGAGCGGCACTCCAGACCACGGAGCAAACAAGGTCCCCGACATCTTATTTCCGGTCAGTGCCATCGTACCACTGACCACCAGAGCGAGAATCATCAACGCCATCCTGTCGGCGCGGCTGAAGCCACTATAGTCACGACTACCGGTGACAGCTTGCGCCTGAGTCCCCATATATGAACCGAATAAGGTCAACACCGCGGCCAGCCACCCCAGTGATTCATCACCGACCCACGCCACGTTCATCCCAATCGCAACGAGCCAGATGATATCCAGAATCCGATCGATGGTATGGTCGAGCATATCACCGAATCTTGTGACACGGTTGGTCGCCCTCGCCAGAGTGCCATCAAAACCGTCGAGAAGTTGACAGATACCGACCGTCGCCGCGGCTGCCAACAGAATCCAGCCACCAGTATTATCGGAGCCGGCTGAAGCCATCAACCACGCTGCGAAAATTCCCACCGGCAAGGTCACCAAGGTGACCAACATCGGTGATAACCAAGTCATCTTTCCAGCAAAACCGAAGACCTTACGCTCCCACACCGCCCGCAGTTTCTCAAGTGCCATGTAGCCCGCTGGGTACGGCTGGGGTGGTAAACAATTGCGGCGGTTGATTTGCTGATGAGCGATTTTCACGACCCGGGAAATCCCGCCGTCAACGAATCCAATCGGCCCGTTCGGCCGGGAATCTCGGAACAAAATCGGCCCCGACCCATTCTAGGGCTTGGGATGCCACCGCCGCCGCTGATGCGATAGTAGTATCAATCTCGAGGATCGGAGGGGAGTTTTCGTCTAATTCCAACCACGGCCCACCGAGCAGTTCCCACTCGGCATTATCGGTGATTTTAGCGCGTGGCCAGCCGCGCCCGCGCATACGCTCTGAGAGCACCTCTGGACGACAGCGCAGGACGATGATTGCATCGACTGGGAGGTGATGTGAAAGATGCCCGTCGATGTAGATGTTCTCAGCTGATTTTTCGTGACCCGCGGGGGTTTTTCCCCCACCCCCGGATGACGATTTTTCGCCACCCCGGGAGGGTGATTCTTCAGCCCACTCTGCGGTCAGGATTCGATGCAATTTCTCGACATCGATCTCGACCGCTTCACCGGCTTTTTCAGCCCCACCCAAACATCCGTGTTCAGCCGCCAGTTCACGCACCGTGATCGAGTTGGATTTGGCGATGATTTCCACCACCGACGACTTACCCGTAGCCGGGGTCCCGGTGATGGCGATACGGAATCCACTCATTTGACTCACCCCAGCCATCAACCCCTACCTCATATGGTCACCGGTCAACCCCTTGTTGGTCTGGCCACACAGGGGGATTGCTGATGGGGGAGAAGTACCTCGGCCGGTTCGGTTCGATGTTTGGAATGGACGACCCCGGGCAGGTGCTGCCGCAGATAAAGCGCTATGTCGAAGACGGCAGGTTGGAAATCTCCGAGGTTATGGCGGTCGAACTGGTAGCAAAGTTGCAGGCCGAGAAGAAACGTGAACTCGAAGTGCAGAATTGGCTGGTCGAGGCTGCGAGAATCGCCGCTGAGGTACTTGAGCAACGCGGTAAATTTGCTCAAGCCCTCGCCGCGGCGATTACGCTGGAGAAGGAGCGGCGGACACTGCGCTCGATGCTTGCCGAGCAGCAACCGGAGGCCGTCACAGACCTAGATTTGCAAGCGGCTGAAGACTACGTCATCGCCAGCCGCATCGCCGCTCAGTGCGGCAAACTCTCGAAGGCGGTGAAATTCGCCAAGAAAGCCGAGAAGACCGTTTCGGGACACCTCGCATCAGCCATTGCCTGTGTGCAGGCACACGCATTGGCGAAAAAACATCTGCGCGGTGCCGCCAAACCGGCCCTATCCCTCGCGGTGCGACTGCGCCAGGTCGGTCCGGTGATTCGCAATTCCGGGGTATTCTCATTATCTCCACAAGGTCAGCCGCCGACCGACCTCACATGGTTGCTCGACAACCTCGATTATTGGCTCGACCCGACCCTGGGCCTAGCCGAAAAAGCGGCCGGTGAACTGCGGCAGATAACCACCGAACTGCGGTCACAGATGTCAGCGATCGAGTCGGGGGAGCAGGCGGCCAACGCCCAACTTCAGGCCGCGGTCGACAAACTCAATCCCACTACAGATTATCATTCGTATTCCCGCAACTGACCCAAGTCGATGACCTAGGCTGACTACAACCAGACTGACCAACCCCCACCAGACAACTTGGGGACCTCACCAACCAACGGCCAGCATAACGACCAGACAACCCCGCATGTGAGCAAAGGTTAACCAGCGCTTCACCAACTAGACAATTCTCATTCTAAGGAAAGAGGAAAGGGGAAAGTGGTAGCGAGGGATGGATTTGAACCATCGATCTCCGGGTTATGAGCCCGACAGGATATCCAGACTACCCCACCTCGCTGAGGTTGCCGGCGTAGTCATATTACTTGAAGCGAAGGCTACTGAGATTCGCTTTTAGACTCGGCCTTCGCGTGAATGCTGAGGGGGATGGATTCTTGAGGGATGAATGTCTCAACCTACCCGATGAGCATGCGCAGGTTGCCAATCCTACCCCGGGCCAGACGGGTTGTTCTCACCCCCTTGGTGCTACTGATTCTAACTTCAGCGGCATTTTCCGGATGTTTCGGCGATGAAGAAGGCGGTGAGGTCGACCCCTATGCTGACAGCCCAATCACCCTGACCGTGTACTACGAGACCACCGCCGGTCATGTGATGACCGAGAGTGGTAATGGCCCGACGACCACCACCGGCGCCGAATTCAGTTTCGATTTTGCCAAGACCTTCTCCGATGATGGCTCGATGGTGAAATTCTGGTTCAACCCCGACGATGGCTCTGACCCACAGGAGGCCGATGCCGCTCAGGAATCGGTCATCACCTACACCTACATGACGCACGGACTTTTCATCACCGAATTGGGGGCTGAGGATGCCGGGGGGAACATCCGCACCTTCGACCTGACCATCAGGGTCGACATGCACGTCAAATTGAGCGAGAACAATTGCGACAGTTGTGATGATACGACCATCGATTCAACCTCCGACAGCGAAACTGGGGAAGCCATGGCAGTGAAAATTGAACTCACTTCCAATGTCTCCAACCCAGAGGGGAATTTCTTCTTTCCT
>Ga0208879_1002770_pt1 | contig 15004 bp, 14 predicted proteins | sample Knorr_S15_td_Bot_FD_185605 | JGI IMG/M metagenome (GOLD analysis project Ga0208879, IMG submission 185605) | Marine microbial communities from Southern Atlantic Ocean transect - Knorr_S15_td_Bottom_ad_5009_LV_A (SPAdes) (version 2) | ecosystem: Environmental > Aquatic > Marine > Oceanic | place... | reverse complement strand
CCGCGTCTCCACCTGCTGTCCTCTCCCTGCGCGCAGGCGATAGAGGTAGACGCCCGAGCCGTCCGGAGCACCAGCTCGTGCATCGACTCGATCCGGCGGCGGTGCGGCGATTTCTCGGCGCCCTGGCCAGCGCGTGCGAACCGGTGGACGTGAGGTTTCTGTGGCGGCCACAACTGAAGGATCCGGGGGACGAGATGGTTCTTGCGGCGGCGATCAACGGGCGGGCGGACGCCCTCGTGACGCACAATACCAGGCATTTTATTTCGGCTGGAAGTCGCTTTCGGGTGCTCACGCCTGCCGATCTAATGATGGAGGTATCAGAATGAGCAAGTCATCGTACCCTCTCAAACTGCCGACGTCGATCAAGACGGCGGCCCAGCGGCTTGCCCGGGAGGATGGCGTATCTCTGAACCAGTGGATCGCTTCTGCCGTGGCCGAGAAGATCGGCGTCGTGCAGACGGCGGCTGAGTTCCTCAAGCAACGCGCCGGTAATGCCCGGCCTGAGGATCTGGTCCCCTTTCTGGATGACGCAGCGGACGAGATGCCCTCGTCGGAGGATCGGCTGAAATGATGCTTGAATGTAGCCGGCAGCCCCCTGGCTGCCCGGCGTGGCGTTGACTACAATTTGGCGATCCCAACTAATACATCGTGATCATGCGCGAGCCCCCGGGGCAGGTGATATATGGGATTCACTGGGCTTTCCGGCACTCCTGGGCTGGATATGCGCCGGAGAGGCTGTCGTAAACGTGGTGCGTGACCGTTGGCCGGGGTTCCGGTTCGCTTTTGGCAGCAATGAGTGGACCCATGGGGACGCTCTTCAGCGTCCGCACTTTTGAGCGCAGCTCATCACGCCTGGTCTGAGCGATGGATGACCGACGGGCACATCGGTGCCGTCCGACCAGCGCGTTTTGCACAGCGAACGCGACACGCTCGATTAGACAGATACCTTCAGCGCAACACTGAAGACGCGATCGAAGTCGCCGTTGGGTCCTGGTGCGCCGGACCAGCCGTTGGCCAGGCGGTCGTAGGTGACGATGAGTCCGTCCGACTTCCAGGGCATGATGCCGGTGTAGGTAGTACTGATCGCGGGGTCCCCGTCACTTTCTCCTTTGCAAAACGCGGCTGAAAAGCGGTGCGGTTCATGCTCCGTGCATTCGTTGTGGTGGGTCCCCAGGTTCAAGGCTTCCCACTTCTCACCTTTGCCATCGGTGCATAGCCACAAGAAAAGCCCGGGGCGCCCACAGGTGAGGACCAGGGCGCCGTTGCCGAGTCGCGCCAGCCGCGGTTGCACCGACCACATGCCTTCCATGTGGGTCGGCTTAGACCACGTAACACCTCCGTCCCGGCTGTAGCTCTTGTAAAAATCCGAATTGCTGCTGACTCGTAAGACGCACAGCAAGTCACCGTTGTCTAGAAGCTGGACGGCTGATTCGTTGGGCCCCTCTTCAGCTTCGGGCGCGTCGTCGCAATTAGCGACTGTGCTACGACAGTGCCAGGTAAAGCCATCATCGTTGCTGACGGCGGCAAAGATGAGCCATTTCTTCTCGTCCCGTTCAAGCTTGCCATACAGCGTTGTCAGCAGTGAGCCGTCAGCAAGTCGCAGGAGATTGCCGCTGTGGAGGAGGCACAACACATCCTGGTGATATGGTGCCAGAGAAGGAAAGTTGGAGAACCGGACATCCCGTGCTGCTGCCGCAAGAGAACCGTCTGATGTTCTTGTGAGCAGGGTGCCAGGCGCGGCGCAGTCTGTCTTGCTCTCCGGTGAAGCGGGCCACAATTCATATGGCATCACAAGCGTGCTCGACTCATCGTGGCGGACTGATGCGTGACCGTACGACTCGATGGCAAGATCCTCTCGCCATGAGACGCCGCCGTCTTCGCTGACATACAGCTCGCCCGGCCACTGACCTTGTGCCGTGTCATCGGCTCGTACGACGGCGCAAACGAGAGTGTCTGTGCCGATCTGGTGCAAGGTGGGAAACCAGAATTGGCCGGTCTTGTGACCAACCTCAACTGGAGCGGCAGCTTCGATGGTCGAGCGATCAAGTTGATATGTGACAGTCATGGATGGGCCGGCCTATGGTGTATCGAGCCTTCGGAATCCGCTTGTTGCCCACGATCACATAAACCTCTGTTTACATACACTTAAAAGCAAGTTTCACAGATCTTGCCTATCTACCTCAATTCGCATGCCAGGCATACACCACACGAACGATAAGGCCTCTTGTGTAACGCCTATCCGGAGTGGAGTTGGCACAGTTTCTGGAGCGGCATCTTGAGATCAGTCTCGTGTTTGACACGACGAGCCGTCATCAACAGCCGCCCCACACTTGGGACGCGTCGAGTTGACCACCATTCAACGAGGGCGCGCGTAAACTTCCGCAGACGATCAGTGCGGCTCAGTCGGGTCTGAACGGTTGTGGGATAACAGCATAACCGGTGGGTTGGCAAGCGTCGGCTGGACAGGACACGCCAATCTGGCTTTCGTCAACGGTAGGAGAGGAACACTCGATGGCACAAATCATCGTAGGCGCGGCGAAGTCGCCATGGAGATCGAGCCTGACGTGGTGCTCATCACTTACATGGGTCACATCATGGGGCCGGGGCAGGCTGACAGCCGCATCGCCCGCCTGCGAGTGACCGCCACTGGACTGGCGCTCGACAACGAGTGACAGTCTGACACACCGGACACTGGAAAGAGGATAACAATGGCCGCAGAGCCCTGGCGTTACGAAAAACTGACCTGGCCCGAAATCGACGATGCTGTGCAAGCCGACAAGGTCATCATCGTACCCGTCGGTTCAACAGAACAGCATGGTCCCCACCTGCCACTGGACGTGGATGTCGTCTGCCCACGAGGCATGGCCGAAGAGGCCGCAAAGCTGATCCCCGACGACGTTCTGGTCATGCCCACCTTCATCCATGGCTACACGGCCCATGTGATGGATTTCCCTGGGACGATCAACGTGGATTGGGAGAACTTCATCAAGTGCAATATCGACGTCGGCAAGAGTCTGGCCTATCACGGCTTCAAGAAGATCATTTTCCTCAACGGCCACGGCTCCAACTCGCCCAACCTGGATCTGGCCGCCCGTCGGGTGAATCTCGAAACCGACGCCGAGTGCATTCACTGTAACTGGTGGTCTCTGCTGACGGTTGATCCCGACTTCATGAAGAACTGGCGCGAGAGCAAGTTCCCCGGTGGCTGTGCCCATGCCTGCGAGTTGGAAACCTCCGTCTATCTCTATTTTGACGAGGGCAACGTTCGTAAAGACAAGATCAACGATGGCGATATCGCCTTCCATCAGTACAAATCAGACTTCCGCTGGGTCGACCTCTTCGCTGCAGGCCCCGGGACGCCCATCAGCTGGACCGCCTCCTATTCAGATTCTGGTGTCCTGGGACAGGCGTCGCTGGCGACCAGGGAAAAGGGCGAAGCGGTCGTGAAGCAGGTCAGTTCGCAGCTGGCGCGCATGGTCACCGAGTTCCGTGCCCTCCCCAAGCCACCTCGCGGCGACCACCATACAACCCCGCCCAGCATGCCGATGCCCTGGAAAGCCGACGGCACACCAGATGCCAGCGGCAGCGTGCACGAGTAGCTGCTGGCGATCACGGCGGAAGACGAATGACCGCGCGAGGCCTATTGTGAAGATATCGAGATGACAGCTGAATGCATGGATAGATCCGTCCATTATCAGGAGAAGGATCCTGGATTCCGGTGGATCAAGGATGCCGACGTCGCCATAGATTCCGATGGCCCCCTCGATTCGGGCCGGACACTGACACCGAACGTGGTGAAAATGGGGGGTGGTTACCGGATGTACTACCACGGCTTCGGGCCGGAACGACCCAACCCCGACTCGAAGGGTTACATCCTGAGTGCCTTCTCCACCGATGCCGAGCGCTGGGAAAAGGAGCCGGGGGTCAGGATGGATGCGGGCGGCGAGGGAGCCGCAGACTACATCTGGAGTCCCGACGTAATTCCCCTGGAGAATGGTCGATACCGGATGTACTACGAGGGCAAAACCGAGCAGGAGGCTGGAACCAAAGCGGCGATCGTCAGTGCCATCTCCGACGACGGGTTGGCCTGGGAACGGGAACCGGGCGTTCGCCTGGCCGCGCCAGGCGCATCTTACCTGGCTCCACGCTGCCTTCACCTCGATCCAGCCGCGTCTCATCGTTTTCGTCTCTATGCCAGCGCCTATCCGTTCCCGGATCTGGAGGTTCCCCCCGGGGCCTTCACCAACAGGAACATCGTCAGCGCGGTGTCAGCAGACGGCCTGTCGTTCGCGTTGGAACCGGGCATTCGCGTGCCCCAGGACCGAGACCTGGAATCCAGCGCCGTCTATGCGCCGGAAGTCCTGCGCCTCGGGGAGGGTGGCTGGCGGATGTATTATGCTGGGTGGACGTTGGCTCCGGAGGTGACGGCGGGATCGAAGTATCACGGCAGAATCTTCAGTGCGTCTTCCCAAAACGGTCTGGAATGGACAAAAGAGCCGGGGATCTGCCTCGACAATGGCGGGCGATGGGACGCGGCCAAGGCATCTGAGCCGTGCGTGATCGATCTGCCCGACGGCCGCTTCCGGATGTTTTACGAAGCCTGCGACATGGAAGGACGCTGGCGCATTGCCAGCGCAACGGCTGTTACCTAGTGCCCGCCGTGCTTTGCGGCTCTAGACCGAGCCGCGATACCTTGATACCGGTCTTGCCGAGAATGACTCATAGCTACTTGAGGCGGATGACGCTGATCCCATAGACGATGAGTCGCGGGATTTCGAAGCTGACGCGACCAGCCACGAATTTGTGAGCCAGCGCGAGAGGCTCCTTCATCTCCGGGTAAACCCACTCGACACAATCAACCCTGGTATCGTCAGGAAGCAGCAGGTCGACGCGGATGGGTCCCATTGGGATGGGGGTCTCGATGGCGGCGTCCTCGTCCTGCCGGTAGTTGATCCAATGAACGGGCACGGCTGCAGTCTCAGCCCGCCAGGCGCGGGCGCGGACCGACCAGGGCGCATCGGTTCGCAACCAGAAGCCGTCGCACAAATCTTCCAGCCTGGCAATCAGTGCCTGGCCTTCCCGTGAATCGGGCAGGTGTGGATAGACCGGCATCTCCGGCTCGCCCGGCAGCGTGCGAATCACGGTGGTCTCCGGCTGCCAATCGTTGCTCTGCCACCGGAACACGGACCCCACGGACCGCGTAAACAGCGGATCCTGCTCTCGCTTGCCGCCTTCGGCATCCATGGTACCGGTGGCGCCGGCGACGACCAGGGCGCCGCCTGCGTCTACGTGCCGCTGCACAGCCACGATCTCTGCGTCTCCCAGGCGGCGAATGTCGGGCAGGATCAGGGTCGGGAATTCATCAGCCCGCTCCGTTAGCTGGTCGTCGAACAACAGGTCGTAGAGCACGTGCGCGTCTTCGAGCCACTCGGAGATCCGTTTCAGCGCGTCGAGATAGTCCTCTTCGCCCAGGCGTTCGGCTCGTCGCGGGTAGACGAGCCCGACTTGCGATATCGGTGTTGCCGGGTGCAGCAGATCCTCGTGATCGGCGACGAACCGCTGGTAACGGATGATGGGACCGAAGTAGTCCTCAGGCGCGATCCCCGTGGTCTGTTCACCCTCCAGACGCGGCGGGCCGGCGTGAAAACAGGGAGAAACACCTCCGTGGGCGGCCGCCTCACCCGCCCAGACGCGCCAACGCCGGTAATCGTACTTGTTGATGACGAAGGGGCGGCCACCGCCGGCCACGTGCATGTGCCGGGCGTTCAGTCCCATGTCGGCGATGTAGCCCTGTTCGATGGAACTGCCCCATCGGTGCGGCCCCTGACTGTACCAGAGGTAATCTTCGCCACGCCCCCACAGCTCGGCTGGCAGACCGGCGCGCTCGTCGTTGACCCGCATCCCGTACTTGTGGTACCACTGGGCCGCCAGCAGGCCCGGGCGTAAGGAGCGGCCGTAGTCGATGAACACTTCGTCGAAGGCGTTCTTGCGTCGGTGAGCCGCGGCCTGCTCGAGAATCACCAGGTAGCGGTGCTTCAATTCTTCAGGAGCCCCGGCCGCCGGCTCGCGCGCATCGGCGGCGGCATCGTAGTCGCCATCGAACAGGCGGTCCAGATCGGCGCCGTCGAAGACCGGACGCATGTGCGCCCGGATGGTGTCTGCGCAGTAGCCGCAACCGCAGAAGCCTTCGAAATTGTGGGTTGCATTGAACCCGTCGAGCCCCAGGTCGATCCCCTTGCGGACCATGGCCTTTAGCGTTTGCAGCCACACCGGGTTAGAGATGCAGCCGCTGTAGACATAGTATGGGCGACCTTCGATATGCCTTCGATGCTGTGCTCCCGACGCGTCCAACGCACTGGCCGCCGTCGCGGAATCGGCCGGCGACTCGCCGAGCAACTCGGGGGTCCAGATCCTGTCCCAGCTGCCGAACAGCCCCTTCCCCGTCTCATGATCGGCGTTGTGCCAACACATCGAAAACTGGCCGACCACCCGGGCGCCAGCTTCCTGGATCTGAGGGATGAGCTCCGCGGCGAGGCGGAGATTCTCCTCGATCCCCAGGGCGGGCATACCCGGCCACTGCCGGACGACGTCCGGATCGTCGGCGAGGCCGTAGAAATCGACGCCGAAGTTGCCTACCTGGACGACCTGCACCTTACCCCGGCGCACGTGATCGAGGACCAGGTCGGCCGTCGGCAGGGTCCAGTATTCGATGATGCGATTGAACCAAAATCCTGTATGCATTGCCTCTCCCGATTCAACCATTCCATTCGCATGCCTGCAGCAAGATATAGGGTAAACAACCTCGGTCAAGGTCGAGAGCAAGCTGCATTGTCCAGCTATTCCAGCCCGCGGCGATGCGGACGTCCTTCGTTCCCCGGTTCCGGGTTTGCCTGGCTGAGGGCTGACGAACTATAATAGTCCCTTGACCGTTGGTTTCCCCACTGCCGGCGTCTGCCCAGACCAAGGACAATCAATGACCCATGCGTACGGCTGGAGCTGTGTAAGCTCGCAGGTGGCGTGGTCGCCTCGTGACGGGGCGCAGCTCGTCTCCTTCCAGGACAAGCTCTTCCTTCTGGGTGGGTGGAACCAGTACGCCGGCGAGAGGGCCGACCTCGCCGGCGCTGGCACGGGCTCGTTCGAGTCGGAGGTGTGCTCGGAGGTGTGGTGTTCTGATGATGGCGGCAACTGGTCCCTGGCGACCACGGCGCCGTGGAGCGGCAGGCACATGCACGGGGCCGTCGTGCACGATGGTCACATCTGGGTCGTCGGGGCAGAGAACGGGACCCCCGACGACGTGTGGAAGTCGAAGGATGGCGCCAATTGGGAACTCGTTGCGACAACCGTACCTTGGCAGGAGCGCGGCAACCAGATGGTCACCGTCTTCGACGACTCCATCTGGGTCATGGGTGGTCAGGCCGGTGCAGCCGGCCAGACCAATTTTGTGGCGGACTTGAAGGCTGGAAAATCCCTCCCGCCGGCGCCTCCAGCGCTGCGCGACGTCTGGCGGACAGACGACGGTCTGAGCTGGGAGCTGGTGACGGACGACGCACCATGGGCGCCAAGGGGTATGATCACCGGCGCCAATGGTGGCGTGGCTGTTCTTCACGGTCGAATGTGGATCCTGGGTGGCGGATACGTTGGCACGGGCGGTACGACGCTGAGTTCACTACGATACGACCTCGAGCAGCAGCCAAGACTGAAAACGCGCCTCTTCCACAACGATGTGTGGTCGTCGGCAGACGGTCGCGAATGGACCTGTCATCTAGCGGACGGGAAGGCGCCTTGGGCTGGGCGCTCGTATCACGATACCGCGGCGTGGGATGGTAAACTCTGGGTGTTAGGTGGGCACCGGGGGGTGGCCGACCACCCAGCTGAGCTTGCGACCGACGGCAATCGTAATGACGTGTGGTATTCTGCGGACGGCGAACATTGGCAGGAGCTGTCGCACACTCCTTGGAGCCTGCGCCACGCGTGTGCCGTTCACGTCCACCAGGACGCTCTGTTCCTCGCAGCGGGAAGTGCGGTAACCATCTCCGCCGAGCAAGCAGAGTTGAGCAAGCACGACTTCACGCACCGCGTGGAGTCTGCGTGGCGTCCGGGGGACGTGTGGCGCTTGGATCGCGCCGCCGCCGCTGCACAGTGATGATGATGCAACCAACATCAGTAGCGCGACCGAATGAATATGTCTGAGAAACCCAACTTTCTCATCATCATGTCCGATCAACACGCCCCGGACACCATTGGGGCCTTGGGACATCCTGCTGTCCAGACTTCCGCCCTGGATCAACTTATATCAGCGGGCGTCTCTTTCCGCAACGCCTATTGCTGCTATCCGATGTGCACCCCCTCCCGGGCGAGCTTCATGACCGGACAGCTGACGCCTGAGCACGGAGTGTGGGAACTGGGCACACCGCTCAGATCCGACATGCCGACATGGGCGCACGTGCTGCGTCAGGCGGGGTACACCACATCGATAAGTGGACGCATGCACTTCGTAGGTCACGATCGAATGCATGGTTTCGAGAGACGGGTACATCCCGATATCGCCGAGACCCTGATACCGTCTGCCTACGGGGATTGGGACCAACCGCAGGGGGACGACCATGTCATGCTGGCGGCGCTCAAGAATGCGGGTCCGACCGATGAACCCACGAAGGCGGAGCGATTCGATTGCGCCGTTGCTACGGCTGCGATGGAGGAGCTGTCGTTCCTCAACTCAAGTCAGAATGATCGACCATGGGCGCTCATGGTCGGTCTCTATCTGCCACACTTCCAATACGCCGTAAGCCGGGTCTACTACGACAGGTATGACGAAGTCGATATCCCCATGCCGCGAGTTTCACCGGATGGGAAGACGTACGAGGAGATGATCCCAACGCAGCTGGAGAACAGTAGAAAGTGGCTGGGATTGACCACCGATGGCGCCTCCGAGGAACAAGTGCGGATGGCACGGCGGTGCTACTATGGCATGATTACCTGCATGGACGAACAGATCGGCAAGCTCGTCTCGCACCTGAATCGAGTGGGAGCTACCGACAACACATGGGTAATCTACCTCTCGGACCATGGCGACAATATGGGGGAGCACGGTTTTTGGTCGAAGCTGAATTTCTATGAGGACAGCGTTCGCGTGCCGCTCATCGTTGTGCCGCCAGGGTATGGCCATTCCGGGGCCCAGTGTGAGACTCCCGTGTCGTTGGTCGATTGGATGGCGACGGTCCTCGATCTTACCGGACAGGAATCAGTATTCGATCAGATGCCGGGACATTCGCTTCTGCCTCTGGTCGAAAACCCGACACAGCAAGGGACACAACGGGCTGTGCTCGCCGACTACGCCTGCGATGGTACCCGCGTACCGATGCGGATGATTCGTCGTGGGCGCTGGAAAGCCTGGTTTGCACTGGACCTTCCGCCTCTGCTGTTTGATCTCGAAGATGACCCACACGAGTGGAACGATCTCAGTGGCGAAGACTCCACTCGACAGATCCTGGAGGATCTCTATGGCATGGCCTGCTCGGCCGGATGGGATGCTGAGTCTCTACGTGAGGACATTCTGTTGCACAAGCGTCGATTGAAATACATCCATCAGGCGGAATCTGGGACCGGGTGGCGGTGACCGCACAGATACCCGACAGCAGGAGCGAGCCCGGCGCGATCCCCGTCGGATAGCTGCTCGGCCGATGAGACGCCACGCCACTTCAGAACGACTCGGCGAATATACAGGTGCTCTCTCGTGACGACCCATCACCCGCCATTTCGAAATACTCCGTTCTCGCCGACTTCCCCGAGAGCCTCAGGACCGCGTATCCGTGGTTGTCCCTCGCCACAGGTGATGACCTTGGTGGGGTAGAAGCTGAACGCGGCGGCGTCGCCCAGACTGCCGGCCCGGCGTCCGCCGATGGCGGCGATGTGCACGGCGATGACGCCGCGGGTCCGCGCCTTGACCAGCGGCCGAATCTGATCCAACCCGCTGCACAGGGTAGCCGCGTCGATGTCGGCGAGCACGGGTCGGCCTCCCGCGAGCACCACCGCGTTGACGGTCGCGGCAAATGTATTGGTCGGCACGATGACCTCCGCCCCCTGAACCCCCCAGTGGCGCAGGGCGATCTCGAGCGGCGCCGTCCCCGAACTCATGGCCACGGCGTGCGCCACCCCGACATAGGCGGCGAACTCCTCCTCGAATCGGTGCAGGTATTCGCCCTGGGTCAGCCTGCCGCTTCTGAGAATGCCCTCGAAATCAGCCAGTAGCCCGGGGATGTCATCTTCCCGAATGCAGGGCCCTCCCTTTGGGATCCGGCGATCTCCTCGATCAGCTGTCACCGTCCACCACCTCTGTTTCCGCTATCCATGCCGCTATCGCCGCCACGCCCGTTGCCAGCGGCTCCGGTCGATAGCTGAGATCCCTCTTTGCAGCCTGGATATCCATGTAGAATGAACTGCCCGAGCTGTCGACGTGAATGTCCACCGTACGGCCCGTCGCGGCGCAGGCGCATTGGGCGATCTCGGCCAGGGACGCGGGCCCTCCGCTGCCGACGTTGTAGACCCGCGTGCCCCCCGGCGTGTCGATTATCTCGTCGATGCGGTCCAGTGCGGTCGCTACCGCCGTTGCGGCATCATCTACATGCAGCAGATCGACGCTCCTGTTCTGGGCGATGCGAATGGCCTCACCTCGAAATGCCCGCTTCGTAAAGTTGTAGACGGCGCCCTGGGGTTTGCCGCGCCCGAAGACGCCGGCCAGCCGCAGAATCACGATCTTCAGCAACCGCGCCTCTCCCACACCCTCGCAGATCCGCTCGGCAGCCAGTTTTTCCTGGCCATAAACCTCCTTTGGATCGAGAGGATGCTCTTCGTCGACGGGCAGGTACTGCGGATTCAGAAAGTCGTACACGCTCATCGACGACGTGAAGACGATGCGTTCAATGCCTGCGTCAGCCGCACAGATCAGAAGATTCCGCGTCCCCGTGGTATTGATTCGTCTTGTCTCCGCCTCGTCGCAGACACCAGCCGGCGGTGGCTCGACAGCCAGATGGCAGATCGCCTCGATGCGATATGCAGCCAGAATTCGCCGCAGTGAACCGGTATCGAGGAGATCGCCACGCTCGACATGCAATCGCTGGCGCGGCCCGGTCTCGTCGAGTCGCTGGCGATGCCGGTGGTACATCGCCACAACTCCATAGCCGCGATCGGCCAGCCCTTGGCAGACAGGCGAACCGATGAATCCGTTCGCTCCAGTCACCAGCACCGCCATCGCTACGAGTCCGGCCAGGGCTCGTCATTTCTCACGTACTGTCCATTGTCGAAACTGGAAAACAGGTGGGGTACCAGCGGATGGAAAATCTGCTCTCCGGAGTCGTCCTCCCGCAGGCTCGTCTGGGCAGCGTAGGTGACCTGCTGGGTACCGTGCACCAGCACGTGGTACCACGGCTGGGCGCGCTCCGGCTGGGTGCTGTTGGCGAGATACCAGTCATCGTCGGCCTGGCAGGTCAGATCGAGAGCGACGATGACGCCGCGGTAGTCGTAGCGTCGATGTCGCACCAGCTGACCCGGCGCGAACTGGGCCTCCTCTGTTGCTGTGGATCCATTGTCCGGTACCTGTGAGCCGTGGTGTGTCCTCAGTAATTCGCGGATAAGCTGCATCTGGTCTTCGTCGGGCGGCTTGGAAAGCTGAGCCAGAGCCTGGGAAAGGCCCGGGCCGTACGCATTCAGCGCGTTAGCCACCGCTCTGCGCACCCCCTCTGTGTCGTCGTCTAGCAGTCTCAACAAATGCGGTAGCTGATCTGAATCGGGTGTCTCCATCTGGCCTCCTGTTGCCGACGCTGGCGAGCTGGCGCCAGCTTCTGATGCGGGCGGGACTCAGTCGTCCCAGCGCTCGGGATTGATGCCGGGTGCAGCTGACTTCATCCCCTTGGGCTTGTGCGGCTGATCCCAGTCTTCCCCCGAAGTATTGAGACTGCGCAGAAATCGTCTGGTCTCCTCTGGCGCGGCCGCCACCAGTTCCGGGTCCCAGTCCTGCATGGGTTTAACCGGTCCGGCCCAATCTGGGCGGTAGCCCAGCTGGATGAGCGACCGGGGTGACGGGTGTCGGTTGGGATGGGTACCGTGAAAGAGGTCCACCGGGATGACCACGGCGGATCCGGCGCCGGGACACAGGGTGATCTCTCCGGGATGCGATGTGTAGCGCACATAGGGATTGGCCTCGGCGTGGAAAGACAGATGCGAGCGCGGCACCAGTCGAAATGGCGCCCGCTCGGGGGGCAGATCGTCGAGATAATACAGCACCCGCAACAACCGCGGCGAGCTGCCTTCGTAGCCGAAGATCGACGAGCCAAAAGGCTGTCCGTCAGTGTGCAGTGAAATCTCCGGCGAACCCGATAGAGTGCGGGTAAAAAGACCGCGCGTGAAGATGATATCCGGACCCATGACCTGCTCGAGGAAGTTGATCATGGGTGGATGGGCGATCAACTCGGCCACGGCGCGGCTCTGCCACTGGGGCTCGCGGTGATAGGTCTGAGCCTCGCTGTAGTCCTTGTGCTCCATGGGCACATCGGCCAACTCCGCCCTCAGGCGGTCGATCTGCTGGGCGTCGAGCATGTCGACCAGGACGACATAGCCCTCCACTTCGAGATGGCGAATGCGCTGGCCCAAGGTGAAGGAAGCGAAATCGGTCTCGTCTATATTCATCCGCCCGAGCTCGACCTCGGGATCCAGGTGCTCTCGGATATGCTGCATCTTCAATCACTCTCTCCGTCTCGATAACGTGACCAGACTGTCGACCAGTTGCTGGCCAGGAAGTTCACTCCAATGGGATCACCGTCACCCAGGCATTTCCCCTCGCGCAAGATCCCCCCTTACGCCGATCACCCTCAGGGCCGGTGCGACTACAGGCTGCGCGTCTCCCGCCAGAACTCGGCATCGACCGGGACGCCGTCAGCCATGTTCCTTCGCCTGATCTCGGACGATCGCTGCCCCGGGTAGGTGACGCGCTCACCCTCGAGAGGGGTCGCTGTAGCGAGATCGGCGAGCACGGCGGCGACGGTCTCGGCTGCGTTGCCGTCGTCGATGGCGGCCAAATCGAACGCCAGGAAAACCTGGGAGCAACCGGCACCGATGTCGGCGCCTTCGGAGGCGATCTGCCAGGTCGCCAGCCCCCCGGACAGAAGGGTGGCCAGCAGATCGAGACACAGTGCCAGCCCGCTGCCCTTCCAGTGCCCGATCGGCAGGGGGCGGCCGGAACGTCGGACCGCGCCCGGGTCGGTGGTCAGACGTCCTTCCTCGTCGTACCCTCCAGGAACGGGGAAAGTCCCGCCACTTCGACGCAGCATGTCGGTGCGGCCCCCGGAGAACTGGCTCAACGCCATATCGAGCAGGACCGCCTCTCCGTCGCGGCCAGGCACCGCCACACACAGCGGATTGTTGCCGACTCGTTTTTCCGCCGAACCGTGCGGAGGCATCAGGCGCGTCGTATTCGTCCAACAGACCGCCAGACACCCAGCGGCCGCCGCCTGCAGTCCATAGGTCGCCGCTCGCATCCAGTGATTGGCGTTGCGCAGGGCGACACAGCCGATCGTAGAATCACGCGCCAGCGCGATGGCGCGAGCCATGGCAGCGGTAGCGGTGAGGACCCCCGGACCCCGACGAGCATCCCACTGCTCGAGCGTGCCGAAGGAAGTGACGCACTCGGCCTCTGCCGACGGATCGACGCGCCCTACCGCAATGTCGCGGACAAAGCCCGGGAAGCGATTGAGACCGTGTGAGGCAACACCATCGCAGGTATTGTCGGCAAAGATACGAGCCGCGTCGTGGGCCCGGTCGGGCGTGAAACCGCGGGCCTCGAGGACGCGGGAGAATTCAGCTACAAGCTCGGCATAGGGCACTCTGTCCATCTCATCTCAGCTCCGGAGTGGAATCGAATCGACCCCAGAAGCTACTTGACCAGACCATCGATGACAACGCTCATGATGCCGGTGCCCGCCGGTCTGCAGCTCGACCTCGGTAAGACCAGAACGCCGCGAAGATTACCAGACCCACACCCAGATCCGCCAAGATGACATAAAAGGCCGCCGTCGGCCCTGACGACTCGAAGAGTTGGCCGACGATCCAGGGGATCGACATCCCCCCCGTGCTCGATCCGACAAAGAGCCATCCGGTCGCTCGGCCGGTGATAGGCATGTGCTGGCCGGCTAACGCCAGGATCGTGGCGAACATGGGAGCCACCGTCAGGCCGGCGAAGATCGTCCCTACCCAGAGAGCCTCGACAAGATCGGGTCTCCACAGGGGAATCGCGGACCCGACGGCACAGCCGACCAGACAGAGCAACAGGATCGTCGCCGGGCGAAGCCGTACAGCCAGCGGGATGCCGAGCAGCCGCCCAAAGGTGAAGGCGCCCCAGAAGGCGGATGTCAAGACGGCGGCGCCGGCCTCGTCGGCAACCCCCTGCAGCAGCGCGTAGGTGTAGATCCAGTCTCCGAATCCTACCTCGGCGCCCACGGCCGCGAACAGCAGCCCCGCCATCAGCGCGATGGTGACACGGTGCTCGGCCAGCCCGCTGTCTTTCCCCCGCCTGGCGTGACGGGCAATCGGCGGACTGGGTTGGGCGACAATAGAGAGTATGGCCGGAATCAGCAGCGCGCTGAGGACCCAGTAGGCATAGGCGATCGATCCCCCCTTCGCCAGCGCAACCCCGACGATGAGGGGCGACAGCAGGGCGCCGATCCCGAAGAACAGGTGCAGCCCGTTCATCCACGGGCCCAGGCCCGTCGGAAACAGCCACGTCAACAGGGTGTTGCCCCCCACATCGAGGACCCCCTCCAGCATCCCGAGAGCGGCAAATACGATACAGAGAGTGACGAGAGTAGAGCACGCGGGCACCAGCGCCATGCACACCGCCATCCCCGTCAGCATCATTGCCATCAGAGGATGGCCGGGAAAACGATCGAAGCCCCGGCCGCCGAACAGTGCCCCGGCCAGATACCCCGTGGACCTCGCCACGAAGATCGTGCTCAAG
>Ga0208879_1002768_pt1 | contig 15006 bp, 8 predicted proteins | sample Knorr_S15_td_Bot_FD_185605 | JGI IMG/M metagenome (GOLD analysis project Ga0208879, IMG submission 185605) | Marine microbial communities from Southern Atlantic Ocean transect - Knorr_S15_td_Bottom_ad_5009_LV_A (SPAdes) (version 2) | ecosystem: Environmental > Aquatic > Marine > Oceanic | place... | reverse complement strand
CTGCAGGATCGTACGGAGCTAAACGATTTGTCCGAGAAAATGCCTGAAAAAAAACAGGAGTTGATTGACAAGTGGCAGGCCTGGGCGGATCGGGTCGGTGTTCAGCCCTGGCCGCTAATGAAATAGAGTTGCTGGGAATCATCTTCCGAGTTTGAGATGCAACCGCCTTGGCACCACGTTTAAGAAGATTACCCGATGTTCGGCGCGACTGATCCCGACCAGCCCTCCGAGCGGATCGACTGCAAATCCCTGCCCTGTGAATGGGACCGGTGTTCTACCGACATATTTCAGGACTGTGCCCGTTTGAGGAATACGTAAATAGTAAATTTCCTGAGCATCATGGCCTGTGACCAGCAAACGCTGTTGATGAAACAAACCACCCGACAAGCTGTATTTTCCAAGTTGAGCAATCATTTCCTGGGGATACGTCCAACGTCGGGTTTCGGTCCAGTTTCGATCAAACTCGGCTAAAAATGTGTCGCCGTTGTTTTTATCATATTTGGCAAAATTACAGAGCCAGCTGTTTCCCACACGGACAACCCAAGTGAGACTCCCCCCATAATCTCCAAAATCATGAAATGTCGTCAATTGCATTGATTTCGGATCCAGCACCTTGATTTGACTTTGTTCGGGAATCTGAGGGTAATTAGAATGAGCACACAACAGGGATCCTCTGTATATATACCCGCTGTTTAAATGGTGCGCATCTCCGACACTACCCGCAAGCTGTTGTCTGGTCTTGCGACTATATTTGGCGACCACCTTATTCGTGATGGCATAGATAAACTTCCTATCCGCAGCCGCCGCCTGGTGTGCCTGAGGAGCCGCGAATGTGCCCGTTTCACGAAACTGTGGCAACTCGAACTGATCACCGCTGCAACCACCGACGGCGAGCCACAACCAGTTCAGCATCGTAAAGCTCAGATAAAACCAATTAAGCCGTTTCATGGTACTCCCTGATTAAAACATCTTACAATTTGGCTCGACACCGCATCCTACCACGCCGTGCCTTCACCGGGCAAGGAAAGCGATTTTATCAAATGACACCGATCACGACAAAATCTCACCGTTGAATCTGGAGGGGAAACCTAGCCTCACTCTTGTCGAACGACTTGCACACGCCGCCTCCGACGGCGAAGATGGGATTGTGTAAGGCTAAAGTATTACCCCTGATCGGCAGGTGAATCCATCGCAACAACAGAATGTCTCCAGTAAATCGGCGGTCCAAAAATGAAAACCATTCTTCCTGCGAGCCTCGTTTCGCTGCTGCTTCTCTGTTCAACATCGTGGGCTGACGTTCGTCTGCCGCGACTCTTCGGGGACAACCTTGTCCTCCAACAGCAAACGAGCAACGCCGTCTGGGGCTGGGCTGACGCTGGCGAACGCGTGACGGTTACCGCCAGTTGGGGAGCAACCGCTGAGACACGAGCAGATAAAGACGGGCGCTGGAAATTGTTCCTGATCACCCCAGCGCATGGGACAAACCACTCGCTCGTCATCGCGGGCGACAACAGGATCAAAATTCGCAACGTTGCCATTGGCGAAGTCTGGCTCTGTGCTGGCCAATCGAACATGGGATGGGCTATGGGTAACTCGTTTGAGTCGGAGCAGGAAGCCGCCGTCAACCTGCCGAATTTCCGCATCTTCAAGTCGCAACGGGAGCACTGGCACGAACCGTTGGAAGAGTCCCGCGACCGACTGCAGCAATGGAAGGTCTGTAATCCCAAATCGGCAGCCGAAACATCGGCCGTCTCGTACTATTTTGGAAAGATGCTACAGCAACGCCTCGATGTCCCTGTTGGTATCATCGTGCAGGCCTATGCGGGAACTCCGATTGAAGGATGGCTGCCATGGGATCTACAAAAAGATGATCCTCGGGCCATTGCGCATAAGAAATCGCTCGACAAGAACGCACAGCGGTTAATCGCTCGCGGGGAAACAGTCGAGAAATCTCTGGCGGTCTACCAGCACGAACTCAAACTCTACACCGCCCAGATCGACGCCGGCGAAACGATGAAGAATGCTTTCCGGACATTGCAGCCACCATTCATTACTAAACCGGCATCGCTGGGCCACCAATACCCCGCCCACATCTTCAATGCTATGATCCATCCGGTTCGACCCTACGGCATCCGCGGCATGATCTGGTATCAGGGCGAACGCAACTCCAAGGACGTCCCGCAGGCGGTCCATTACCGCCAGCAACTGGAACAATTGATCCACTACTACCGTTCGTCGTGGCATGCCCAGTCCGCCGGAAACGTGCCCGATGATTTTCCCTTTCAGGTCACGCAATTGCCCAGTTGGAATCCGCCACAGACCAAGCCGGTGGAAGGACCGGAAGCGGCGTGGGCGGCAAACCGAGAAGCTATGCGACAGGTTGAACAGAACGTCGCTGGCGTCGGTCTGGTTGTTTCTATCGATACAGGTGATCCTGTGGCCCTGCATCCCAAGAATAAGAAACCGATCGGCATTCGGCATGCCTTGCTGGCTCTACAGCAGACCTATGGCATGCAGATCGTCGGACAAGGTCCCGGCTATACGGGCCACCAGATCCAAGATGGTAACGTTGTCCTGGAATTTGATGCAGTTGGCTCGGGGCTGATGCGGGCCAGTCGCGGACCGCTTAACGCGTTTGCCATCGCCGGAAAAGACCGCCAATGGCACTGGGGTGACGTTAAAATCAAAGGTAGAACCGTCGTGGTCTCTTCCGACAACGTCGCCCAGCCGATTGCCGTCCGTTACGCTTGGGCGATGAATCCGTCACGCCGCAACCTGCTCTACAACAGGGAGGGCCTACCCGCTTCGCCATTCCGTACCGACGACTGGCCATTATTTCAAGCCGCTGCCCCGCTGATCGAGGTAAACAAGCCCGCCAAGCCGGACGGTTACCAAGCTGTCGATTGGAAGCGACCGCTGATGACCCAAGCGACTGACTCGAAGTGAAGTGTGCAAAGGGCGCGATAGAATCTATCACCAACACAATCGGCAGGACCCGCGGTAGAGCGCCTTCCGAAATAAAATCTGCTTCAGCCGCAGAGCCTCTGGCATGTTGGCAACCAAAGGTAACGGACTATTCCATGGTTACCCAGTCAATCGTCAAGTGACTGCTTCGGTTTTATGAACAGGACCTCACCGCGCTCGATCCATCCTGATCGCAAATCGACTCGAAACCATCCGTCGCTGTTTTTCTTGTGAAACCGCACCGGCGAGCGAGGGCCAAATTGCTTGAGGTCGTATTGTGCCCAGGTCTTGCCCATGTCCGTCGAGATAATGAATCCCGTGTTGTAAGGCGACGCTGGTGCATAATGCGCGGATAGAATGACACCATCTTCAATGATCATGTTCGCGGATTCGTATTTCGGATTGAATAACATGGTGTGCTTTTTGGGATCTGCAATATCCGCCGGGTCGCAGCGGAAGATGCCCCGATCGTGTGGCAACTTGCCATTGTTTCCGTTTGCGTCCGCGGCCCAATAGAGTTGCCCATCCACGAAATTAATGCCGCCTGACTTGTAGCGCGAATTTGAGTTGACCGACACGAGAATCTTCCACTTCCACGAATCTTCTTTCGCATCGTAAGTGCCTCGCAGCCAATGGCACTCTTGCTGATTCCCGCGATCATGGTCGCCGGTACATGCATAAAATGCATTTTCGGCGGGGTTGTAGGCTACCGAATGAATATGCCGGCAGATAACCGGATTATCGGGATCACCCAGTGGCGCACCGGTCTTTGCGTCTCGATCGTGGAAGCTGGGATTGTGTCCAAAAGCATACGCGATCTTCACCGTCTGTCCCTGGTCGGTGGAATAGTAAATATTGATCGGAACCGGTCCGCCGAGCACATTACAGTAGTTGCCCCATACGAGCATTTCTTTTCCCTGGACATCCCACGTATGAACGCCATCAAGTGAATGGAAGTACCAACCGGGCCGATTCGGATCGGTCGGAGTATGCGGCAGGTAATCGCGACCGTCCTGATCCTTGACGATGATTTGTTTGTATGTCTTCAGATTGTCGCTGCTCAAATACAGTTTGGTTCGCGTGGCGAAGAGGATATTTCCATTCTTCAAGATACAACTGAAGGTGATGTTTTTCGCGTTGGGAAACTCTGAGCTGTGCGGCCAGGTGCGAGCGTTATCTTCAGACAGAACAATCTTTCCGTCACTGAAACCAAAGGCCTTATTATCGCGCTGCGAGTCGATATAAGGGTCGGCCGCCGCCAGTCGATACCAGAAATGATCGGTTTCGCCTTCCGTGGATGCGGCGGTCGCCGGCGCCGCATTGGATCGTTCGGCGACAATCATAAAGGTGGCACCCACAAATAGCAGGGCTGGGAGGATTAACGCTATGCTAAGAATTCTGTTTGTTTCCATGCGAATTACCTTCTTGTTTTGGACCGAGTCAACTGAACTGAGTATATTCTAATCCTCGGGGTTCTTCGCGTGTTGTAGCAAAGTCGCGTAGAGCGGTGAATTCTTCCGCTGCACGACCCTGCGGGTGACGTTGGCAAGCTGTGCCGGTTGCAAAACAACCTTCTGAGAGACTATAAACATGAGTTGAGCTATTCAGATTCCAGCAAATCGATTGCGAAAAACTATGTTGGGATCCAATGTTTCGACCTGTGTATTTGACAAGCTCCCTAATTTATTGACTGATTACTCGCTGTATAAAAAAACAAAATGAAGATCACTGCCTCCAAATCGATTGCTACATGTATCGTATCTGTATTTATTTCGCCTTTCATAATTCAGGCCGCCGAACCGGTAGTCCCAGGATATGAAAGGTTTTATTCCGATCTGCAGCGCCCATCCGTTCCAGGTGGGTTGTTGCTGCTAGGTGAACTGAATTGTGTTTCCTGTCACGATCCAGGCGCAGAGGTATCTAAAAGTATCCATATCAAGACAGCTCCGAACCTCGACAACGTCGGTAGTCGCGTGCGCAGCGGCTTTATCCGTGACTTTCTTTCCAACCCACATCAGGCCAAGTCAGGGTCCACGATGCCGGATATGTTTGCCACCATGGCCGCCGCCGAAAAACAGACCGTGATCGATGAATTGACACACTTTCTAGCATCCACCGGCACGATAGGGGATTCACCTGTTAAACCAGACGACGTTAACAAGGGACGGGTTCTGTTTAATCAAATCGGTTGCCTAGCATGTCATGATCCCCAGGAAGCAACAGACGGGAAAACGACGGCTATCAGCGGATCCATTGCGTTCCCAAGCCTGAGTGACAAATACACCCTGAATAGTCTTACCGATTTTCTGGCGAATCCCCATACCGTCCGACCGGCCGGACGGATGCCATCATTAAACCTAAAGAGCAATGAAGCCCGTGAAGTCGCCTCGTTTCTGTTACGAGATTTGAAGCTACCCGCTAACCTTGCCTTTAAATACTACGAGGGAAACTGGACAAAACTCCCGGAATTTTCAAAATTGGAACCAAAACTGGAAGGGACGGTTAGTGGCTTCGATGTGTTGGTGGGTTCCAAACGAGAACAATTCGGAATCGTCTTTGTCGGGAAAATGGTCATCCAAAAGGCCGGTGAATATACGATCTGGCTTGGCAGTGATGACGGTTCACGTCTGCTCATTGACGGCAAGCCACTGATTACCGTTGACGAGGTACACCCACACAAGGTTGTTTCCGCCAAAATAAATCTGTCTCAGGGTGAGCATCAATTGATCGTTGAGTATTTTGAAGCGGGAGGACACGAATCTTTGCAGGTGGAGATTGCCGGACAGGGATTGAATAAGCAACCACTGGACGTGGTCTTGTATACACCTCAGCCCGAGAAACAGAATAATACCGATTTGGCTGCCGTCGATCCGCAAAAAGCACTACGAGGTGCAAAGCGGTTTGCTGCGCTGGGATGTGCTGACTGTCATCAGCTAAAACAGGGTGACCAGAAACTCGCTTCGACCGCTGATTTCCAAATGCTCGCGGCGCTCAAGGGAGATGGTTGCATTTCCGCGATCGGACCGCTGCCCAACTATCAACTGTCAAGCCGTCAGCAACAGGACCTGAAGGCAGCAATCGCCTATCTCCATAGCAAACCGGAATTAGAGATTACCGGATCCGAACGAATTGATAGTACGTTTATACGGATGAATTGTTATACCTGCCATGAGCGGAATAAAAAGGGTGGTGTTCTGGAACAACGGCAGGGCTTCTTTCTAACCGATCAAAAGGAAATGGGAGATGAGGCCAGGATTCCTCCGCCACTGAGCGACACCGGCAGGAAACTACAACCAAGTTGGTTAAAGGACTTACTGGCCAACGGAACCAAGGTCCGTCCGTACATGTTTACACGTATGCCCAGCTTCGGTGAAGCCAATGTTGGACATTTGGCGGCTGAATTTGCAGAAGTGGACAAAGCGGAACCAATAAATCATCAGACGGATGCCTTCAGCGACAAGATGCTGAAGTTAACAGGTCGTCGACTGGTTGGTTCGAAAGGTTTTTCCTGTATTAAATGCCATACCTTTGGCAATCATAAAGCAACCGGGGTTCAGTCGCTGGATATGACGCAGATGACCAAACGTCTCCAGTATGACTGGTTTCACAAATATGTTCAGGATCCGGTGGCATTACGACCCCTAACCCGCATGCCCTCGGCATGGCCGAACGGACAGATCCTGCTACCTCAGGTGCTCGCAGGCAGTATGGACCAGCAGATTTATTCGGTCTGGAAATATCTCGCTGACGGTACCAAAGCATCGATCCCTCAGGGCATCGGTCAGAATTCCGAAGAGCTTTATGTTTTTGATGACGCGGTGATTTACCGAAATTTTATTAAGGGTGCTGGGCCGCGGGCAATCGGAGTCGGCTATCCGGAAAAAGCAAATCTTGCCTTTGATGCGAATCAGATGAATATTGCATTATTATGGCACGGTTCCTTTATAGATGCCGGAAAACATTGGAACGGACGGGGACAGGGATTCCAGCCTCCGCTGGGTGACAATGTGCTGTCGTTTCAACAGGCCCCTGCCCTGGCTCTACTCGAATCCAATGATAGCAAGTGGCCCATCGGGGATATTAAAAAACAAGGGTATCGATTCCTCGGGTATCAACTTGGAGATAATCGAAAACCGACCTTTCTGTATCAGCTAAATAAAATGCGGGTCTTTGATTTCCCCAATCCAGAGGCCGACGGTGGAGAATTTCCGGCACTCACGCGGACGATTACCGTGAGCTCCGACACCGCAGAACACAATCTATTTATTCGAGCCGTTGTCGCTGCAAATTCACTGGTCATCAACAACGATGGGACGGTTACTGTGGACGAACAATGGACGCTGACGGTCACCGGAAATGTAGGCAAACCCGTTATCCGCGGCAAAGAATTGATAGTTCCGGTGGACCTGTCCAATAAGGACAAACTCCACGTGGCCCTAATCAAGATCCGTTACCAGTGGTAAAGCCATACCGACCATCATTGAAACCAAACTGAGTTATTAGAAAAAGAGAACCATGAATCACAAAACCAATGTCCTCGGGATTCTGCTCATCGTGCTGTGCTCATGCAACGTACAGGCACAAGATCAAACGTTGCCAACGGAAGATGATTACTACCCGTTGTTACAGTTACCTATTCCGGATGGGGTGGTATTGGAATCCAGTGCCATCGAAATGATGCCTGATGGGAAACTGGCCGTTGCCTCCCGTCGCGGAGATATTTATCTGGTTGATCATCCACTAGCCAAAACAGCAGCAGAAATGAAATTCAGTTTGTATGCGTCTGGGTTACACGAGATTCTTGGATTGTCTTTCCACGACGGGGGCTTGTTTACCACTCAGCGATGTGAGGTGACCAAGATAATCGACCTGGACAAGAATGGTACAGGTGACCTTTTTCAGGCAGTTTCTGATGGGTGGGAAATCAGCGGCGATTACCATGAATACGCCTTTGGCAGTAAGGTCGATCATCACGGGAACACGTGGGTGGTGTTATGTCTGACAGGCTCATTTAACAGCAACGTTCCCTATCGCGGTTGGTGTTTAAGGATTGGAGCGGATGGTACAGTAACGCCAACCTGTTCGGGAATCCGCTCGCCTGGGGGCATTGGCACGGATCATTTGGGGAATATGTTTTACACAGACAACCAGGGTCCGTGGAACGGAACATGTGGCCTCAAGTGGTTAAGGCCCGGATCATTTCAGGGACATCCGGGAGGCAACCGCTGGTACGACTTGACCGACGCGATTGGCGCGCGTCCGGCGGACCCTGCCAGCGGCAGTCGCATCATGACCGAATATGACAAGAATCCAATTCTGGAGCCAACCGCTGTATTCTTTCCCTACAACAAGATGGGTAAATCAGCCAGTGGTATTATTTGTGATACGAGTGGAGGGAAATTTGGCCCCTTTAAAAATCAATTGTTCGTCGGAGATCAGTCATACAGCACGGTCATGCGGGTCTTTCTGGAGAAGATTGACGGACATTATCAGGGCGTCTGTTTTCCATTTCGAGAAGGGTTTGCCAGCGGCAGTCTGTCCATGCAACTGGATCCGTCCGGTGCGATGTTTGTCGGGGGAACCAACCGTGGTTGGGGATCTCGGGGAAACAAACCATTTGCTTTGGAGCGGATGAACTGGAGCGGGAAAATACCGTTTGAAGTTCATGAGATGCGGGCTAAACCGGATGGCTTCGAACTGACGTTTACTCAGCCCGTTGATAAACAATCTGTCGAGGATCTAGCGTCCTACAAAATCAGTACCTACACCTATATTTATCAATCGTCTTACGGTAGTCCCGAAGTGGATCATACCGAACCGATCATCAAGAGCGCGACCGTCTCGGCAGACGCTAAGAGCGTGCGACTGACCATCGACGGATTACAGCGTGGGCACGTACACGAACTACACATGGACGGCATCCAAAACTCCGCAGGTCTTCCGCTGCTACACAAGCAGGCTTACTACACGCTGAATTTCATTCCCAAGAAATAATGCGTTTGCGTGCTGTCAACTTGATTAAATTGCATTAGCGTCGCCAACAGTAACAGGGACTAGCTGCCGTCGAGATTCTTTTCAATTTCGATTTTGGATGGCACCGGAGACGGGCAACCATTGGGAGGCACGTCAACTTTCGCCGTCCAGAGAATCGCATTAAGCATGATGGTTCGAAAACCATCGTCACGCCAACTATCGTGATTGTGAGCACCGGTAAATCCAAATCCGCGTCCTCCATCGGGCCGTTGATAGGCCCAAGCAACATGTTGTTTTTCCCCGGCCGCAACGGCCCGCCGCACGGTGGGGTTCCCACTGCGTGCACCGTCACCGCGGCGCAGCGTCTCTGCAGGTGGCAGATCCGACAGAATCGGAGTAACCCCCTGCAACTCTTTGGTGAAACGCATATGGTAATACCATTCATCGTTTACTCGAAATGGTTTTACCCCGTTACAGATCGGATGGTCGGGGAATTCTTTAAAGTCCGGTGTCCAATGCGGATTGACCGACCAATCCAGATCACAAAATCCACCCATCCATTTGAGAAACATCTGACCGGGTTTCCCTTTTTCAGCTTCCGTGGCCCAGTGGATCATCACCACGCCGGTACCTTTGTCCATCAATTTGTCAAATTCGTCTAGATGGGGATTCAACAGGTGGCCTCGATGCCCTGTACAGAAAATCACGACGGTCGCCGCACCCTCAAGGATGGTCTTGTCTTTTGGGTAACCGTAGTAGGGAACTACCACGGCATTAACCTCGAGTCCGGAGCGGTTGAGTGCCTCAGCCAGGATCATATTGCCGGCACGGTGTTCGTGATGCATACGGCCATGACTGGGTGTGCCGGACAGAAAAACGATCTTCGGTTTTTCTTTACCCGTCACCACAGAGGCGATCAGCAGAATTAAGAAACAGAGGCTTAAAAGATATTGTTTCATGGTTGGCTCCTTTACGCTACCGAGCGTTTTCAGAATACGGTTTTCGATCACTCACTGACAATCTGGATGGCATGCCAATACGCCCACTCATTCTTCCAGTTATTCGCCCGGTTCTCGATGGCAAGTTCGATCTTTTGTCCTGCGAAACGGGACAAATCCACGGTAACTTCCAGCCACTCTTTATCGACCTCAGAGGAACGCACGATTTGTTGTTTAAGAACTTCCTTGCCCGCTAGGACCCTGAGTTGCCAGTCACCGTGCGGATGGTGGCTGACACTTATCTTCAGTTCGGTCTTTGCGTCGGCCGGGACATCCACCGTTCGGGAAAGAACACAGGGTGTTTCACGATTCAAGGGATGCGTCTGAACGGCTGTGCGATTGCGGAATACGGTATGATAGACAACTCCGCGTTCCCCGACATTTTGCACCTTGAAACCCGCAGCCACCCGCTGGATGGTTTGGTTTTGTTCACTAGCACTTTGTTGTTTAGCTGGATTCTGTTTTCCAGTATCCGCTTCACCGAGCATCCGGCGGGCAACAAATCCGGGCAGTTTTGGGTACTTCCCACTAACGGCCAACTGGAGTGCCTGCTGCGAATGTTTTGGTACCATCGGCTCTAATCCAAACCAAACCATGCGTGGCAAATTCGGATCTTCAATATCTTCTTCATGGCCGGCAAGTCCTGCCAGAATCGGCCAGCGATTTTCGAAAGGTAGTCGTTGGGCAATGGAAGCCAGATACAACCGCACGATGGCCGAGGAATCCTCGACTGCCATGACGGTCAGTTGTTTTAACACGGCAGCCGGCAGGACTGGCTTATCTGTTTTCTCCGCTACTTGAAATGCATTCACGCTGCTATCTTCGCCCAGTAATTGAATGGTCCAGGCACGGATATATGCATCGGAATGTTTCAGGTAATTCAGAAGTTGCTCCGAATCCAATCCCCCGGTTACATGCAATGCCCAAAATGCCCGCAGTCGTTTGGGGGACGTTGTCGCTGAGTCAAATTGCTTTCGTAGTAATAAATGGACCCGCTTTTTATCCAATTGACCTGCTGCGGCCCGCGACTGCAGCAGCACCCGCGCCTGTCGCACATACCAATCATTGGAATGCGTCTGCAGTGCGACGAGTTCTGCGTCTGTGAGCGCTCTCAAATTTGGTGCAGCAACGGCCTCAGCATCGCTCGGTGTAATACGATAGATGCGACCACTGTTTGGGAAATTGATCGTATTGCCGCAGACATCGGTGTCATGCCAGTCCAGAATGTAGACACCCCCTTCCGGACCAACCTCTACACTGAATCCGACCCAAGCCAGATCATTGGTAGGCATAAAGTCATCCCCATGTTTTCCGATGAAGCTACTTCCGTTGGGAACCAGTACATCGGTCAACACGGCGTGTTCGTGGATGTTACACATGAACAACCGATTACGGTATTCCTTGGGAAAAGCATCCGCTAGATAGATTCTGGCACCCCCATGGGCTGAAAGGTGTGTATGATCGCGAATCGTCTTAATATCATCATAAATATGCGGATTCACATGGGGACGACTTTGCTTATGGTAGACTCCGCCCTGGACGACATGGAATAGATGAGGAATTACACAGCAGGTTGCAAACCCCTGCCCATGATCGTCAAAATCAAACCCCCACGGATTCGACAGGCCGCGGGCGAAAACCTCAAATGTTTTCCGCGTGGGATGATAACGCCAAATTCCGCCGTCGATGAATTGTCGGGCCGAGTCGTCTTCGTTTGGTTTGGCAACCTGGGATTGAGTAAACACACCATGGCATCCATAAAGCCATCCATCCGGTCCCCAATTGAAACTGTTTAATGTCTCGTGTCGATCGTTGATTCCCCAGCCGTTGAGCAGAACCTCCGGAGGACCGTCCGGCAGATCGTCCCCGTTGCGATCCGGGATGAACGACAGATTGGGTGGCGAACCAACGAAGACTCCTCCAAAGCCAAGTGCAATCCCAGAGGTAAAGGTTAACTTATCGGTAAAGATTTTTTTCTTGTCGAATACGCCGTCACGATTGGTATCTTCCAGAATTTGAATCCTAGTCACTTTCTCGTCGGTATGTTCTTTCCGCGTCCGGTAGTTATAATTTTCAACCACCCAGATACGGCCACGGTCATCAAAGCAAAATGCGATGGGCTCGCCGATGTCCGGTTCAGCGGCAAAAATTGAAACATCAAAACCAGCGGGGATGGACATTTTTGCAACCGCTTCAGCAGGCTTAAGAAACGGCGCATTGCTGGTCTTATGTTGTTTTTTAGGGAGCTGGTTTTTTGGTTGTTGGGCGGTCACTATCCACGGTCTGATCGCTACCGCGCACAGGATGATCAGACAGATTACTGCCAGCGGAGAAGTAATCCACTGAAATCGTTTGTGGGAATCTGAATTTTCAGAGCGTCTCATTTTCTCTTGCTGGTTCATTGTGCCAACTCCACTTGTTCGGTTGTTTGCAAGTACTTGATCAGGTTCATGACTTCCTGTGGCTTCAGTTTATCCAACTGGCCGTCTGGCATCATGGACTTGGGTGAGATTTTTCGAGCTTCAATGTCACTCTTGAGAATGACCACGGTGGGCTGCTGAACGGTTTTCAAAATGATCCGTTGAGCATTCTCTTCGGCGATGACACCGTTCAGCACGCGGCCGTCAACCGTATGAATGATGACCATTTTATATCCCTGGGGGACATCGTAACTCGGATCGATGCTGTTTAACAGGATGTAGTCCAGATTAGCCCTGTTAGAACCGGTGAGGTCTGGGCCTATTTTTCCTCCCGTCCCATACAGCACGTGACACGCTGCACAGGTCTCTTTGAAAATGAGACGCCCTCTGGACGGATCCGCATTGGCAAAGGCTGTGGAACTTAGTAGTTCCTTGTATTTGTTGATCTGTTTGGTGCGATCCACGGATAACTGCCGAACATCCCCATAAACCTTGACAAACGAATCGCCCAAAATCAGGCTGAGCGACCGAGCGACGTGCGACGGAATATCAGCTATTGGAATCTTTTTCGCTTTGATCGCAGCTAATAGCGATTCTGCATATTTTCGTCGGGTCGCAAGTGTTTCAATGATTGCCTGGCGGTGTTCCGACGTCCATTTCACGTAACGTGGCAACAAAATCTCGGGTGCACGCTCATTTTCGATTGCAGCGTATCCACGAATCGCATCCAGTCGCAATTCCGGCTCATCCAGCAGCTGTTCCAGCAATGCAGAAACACCTTTATTTTTTTGACTCAGCAGCGAATGCAGTGCACGGCGTCGGGCAGCGAGTTGACTGGAGCGATCCTGCACGGTTGCCAGCGCCCGCTGCATGGCGGCTTCATCGCCAAAGATCTGCGACAGTCGTGATACCAGTTCACGTACCTGCGGGTTATCGCTTTTGGCAAGTTTTGCACCGACCTTGAGCCAAGCAGCGGGCGCAGGAACATTCCGTCGGCCATCAAGACCATTTAACATTCCCTGCAGCAAAGCGGTCTGGACCGCGGGATCATCGATGGTATCAAGCGTCTTAACCAGTAACGCCAGCGACTCCTGTTCGTCCACCGCACTTAACTGGTCGGGCGTATAGACAATCAAGCTTGTCAGGAGTATCAGGTATATCATCGAACGCTGCATTTTGTCACTCTCAGGGTGCATATCTTTACATGGCTTACAACCATAACATCACAGGATGTCATGAACATTTTACCAGATTCCAGTCGTACCGTCGGCTTGACTGGGACGCTTAGCCAGCGGGGCGACTACGGTACTACCCAGCGAAAACTCTCACCCTCGATTACCAGATTCCTGCGCACGTTCAACTTGGTTCCCGGTTCAGCAAATTTTTTCGGTGCCAGTGCACGCATCTCTGCTTTCAGGCCTTCATGTTCCGGGCGCGAGGCGAGGTTCGTCCACTCGTTAGGATCGACCAGGACGTTATAGAGTTCCTCACCATCTTCTCCATAGCGGATATAACGCCAGTTGCGATTGATAATGGCGTATTCATAAGGATTCATGTGCGGCAGAAAAACGCTACGGTCTTTTGCTAACGCGGGATCTGCAAGTGTTGTGGCGATGGACTCGCCTTCTAACTTCTGATGCGGTTGCGGCAGTCCGCACATCTCGACCAGCGTTGGATACATATCGATCAGGCTAACCGTAACATCCGTCTTGCTGCCCTGCGCAACTCCGGGACCAGCCCAGATCAACGGTACATTGGATGTACGCTCCCAAAGAGTGTGCTTGCCCCAGTCTCCTTTTTCGCCGTGGTGATAACCATGGTCGCTCCAAAGAACAACAATCGTATTGTCTTTGTGTGGTCCCGCTTCCAGTGCATCGAGTACCCGCCCCATCATCGCATCCGCATAGCTCATACTGGCAAGGTAGCCGTGAATGGCATCCTCAATCGCATCGAGATCTTCAAGTTTCTGGTGGATTCGCGACCGCGCTGTCTTCATCTTTTTTATCTTCGGTGGCAAGTCATCCAGGTCATCTGCTTTGTAGGGAGGATGCTCGATATCATTGACGTCGTACAGGTCGAAGTATTTCTGAGGGCAATAATTTGGGAAATGCGGAGCGTAAATCCCGACTGCCAGAAAGAAGGGTTTGTCCCGTTGCTGTTGTAATTTCTCAACGGCCCAATTAATCCGCTTCGTATCGGCCATCTCTTCTTCCCGCTCATTGGGAATCGCACCCCACTCCAGAAATAATCCGCCCGTAATCTCCTGACCACGGTTGTAGATACTATTGGGAAAGGGCTGTGGAAACGGGGTTTCTTCGCTCCAAGAATTCAGTGGCCAGCCGCTTTCCCGCTGACTTTGATTGCGGAGAAAGAACTTGGTCCATCCTCGTTGATCGATTGCGCCGGCGGGATGATGAAAAAGCTTTCCCGCACCGAAAGTTTCATAACCTGCTTTTGCGAAGCTGAGTTGCAGTGGTTCGATTTGCGGATGATCGAAGAAATAAGTGGCCGTCCTATAGCAACCGGTCGTCGAGGCAAACTGACCCGAAAAAATAGCAGCCCGCGAGGGTGCACAGAACACGCCAGCTGTGTGAGCATTGGTAAAGTTAACTCCCCGCGCGGCGAGTTGGTCAATATTCGGCGTGATCGCA
>Ga0208879_1002767_pt1 | contig 15009 bp, 17 predicted proteins | sample Knorr_S15_td_Bot_FD_185605 | JGI IMG/M metagenome (GOLD analysis project Ga0208879, IMG submission 185605) | Marine microbial communities from Southern Atlantic Ocean transect - Knorr_S15_td_Bottom_ad_5009_LV_A (SPAdes) (version 2) | ecosystem: Environmental > Aquatic > Marine > Oceanic | place... | reverse complement strand
TGGCGGAAGAGGCAGGAGTTGAACCCACCAAGCCTGTCATTAACAAACTTCACCGGGTTTGAAGTCCGGGCACCCCACCGGGGATGATACTCTTCCACCCCCGAGTCTATCAGCCATGTTTAAGAAATCCAACAGCGCGACAGAAATCTTGATTTTGTCGGTCATATTGAAAGATAGAATCCTGAATTGATCGAATTGCGGCTTCTTAACCACCCCGACCGGAGGCTACCCAGCAGATATAAAATCGAGTATGCTTCTGGGTCATCTGGTGAGCGTCGAGCCCGAGCCAGCACCACTTAAAGCCATGTTATCAAGTCCAATTAAGTAAAGACTAATTTCGGTCGATCATATTAACAAGAACGATGAAGTCGGATAAGACATGAGTCGGCTTCTCCGATTCCCATCGACGCCATGATCACCACCCCGGAGAGAATGAATGCTGTTTGCAGAGATTACCGGTTGGGGCAAATGCGTACCACCTGCGGTACTGAGCAATGCAGACCTGACCACATTCATGGATACCACCGACGAGTGGATTACCAGTCGGACCGGCATTCAGGAACGTAGAATTTGCCACTGCAATTTCTCCGACATGGCTATCGTGTCGGCGCAACGTGCCCTCGCCGCCGCCGATCTTGACCCGGCGGAACTGGATCTGATTCTGCTTGGGAGCCTTACCAATGACTCCCTGTGTCCAAACACCGCATCCATCATTCAGGATGCGATCGGCGCAAAAAATGCCGCCTCCATCGATATCAATTCGGCGTGTACAGGGTTCCTCTACGGACTGCATATTGGTACCAATCTTATTCGTACCGGCGCCCATAAGAAAGTTCTGGTAATCGGAGGAGAGTTTATTTCCCACTACATGAACTGGGCCCAGCGTGATGTCGCCGTGTTATTCGGAGATGCCTGTGGCGCTGTTGTCATCGAGGCGACCGAAGAGAGGGTTGGTTTGCTGGCCGCAAAAATCGGCTGTGAATCGGATGCGAAATACGCAATTCAGATTACCAACCTAGGCTCGGCTTACAGTCGTCTGTCCGAAGAATTTCTTTATATTAATTGGAACTTCGAAGGCCAGGAAGTGTTCAAGCGGGCAGTAAAATGTATGGCCAGAGCCTGCGAAGATGTACTCGACCAGCTTGGCCTGAGTATGGCAGACATCAATCTTGTGGTGCCTCATCAGGCCAACAAGCGAATACTGGATGCCCTGGCCAGACGTATCGGCATCGAAGAAGACAAGGTATTCATCAATGTTCACAAATATGGCAACACGTCCGCCGGGACTATTCCCGTCGCTCTGGCCGAATCCCTGGAAGAGGGTCGCGTCAAGCCCGGTGATTACATCTTGTCTGCCACATTTGGGGCCGGCCTGAGCTGGGGTGCCGCTGTAATCAAGTGGGGAGATCGGGTCACCCCGCTCGCCACCACCGATGCCGACTTGCCCCCCTGCGACCAAACCGCACTGGAAATTCTGCAGCCCCACATCTCCAAGTACCTGGCCCGCGAAGCCGAGACCAGCTGATAAGCCTCGGTTGGTATTGAAGCCTCTTTTTTTGCATGTAGCATAAGCAGTCTTAAACCACCTGGGGATTTTCATCAATGTCTCTCTCCCTCTTGTTCTGGGCTACCGTCGTCGCCGCCTTCATCAGTTTCTGGTGGCGCAGCGACAAGATCAAACATGGCGCCCTCGCCCATGTCTCTCGCTATTGCAAGCAACAAAACCTGCAGTTGCTGGATCAGACCTTGGTGTTGAGGGGAGTGTGGCTGGTTAGGAACGAGAAAGGGTCGCTGATCTTCAGGCGCAAATACAGCTTCGAATTCACCTCAACTGGCGAGGTCAGATATCACGGCCGAGTAGTATTGTACGGGGCATCACTGCAGAGGATGGACCTGGAAGCCTATATAATCCCCGACGACGATTCAATTTATTGATCGGCAGGTCATCGATCCTCGCAATAGGGGATCATGGCCCAGGCCCTGGTGGGATGGAGCGTCTTAGTCCAGGGTAAAACAGCAGCAGTGCATCTGCTCTGGCGGCCACGTAAATAATCATTGCCCACCACAGTCCGTTTATGGCAAAGCGATCGATGAGCAACCAACACGCCAGCAGGAATACCGCCAGAGAAATAAACGCGGCGTTGCGCATTTGAGCGGTGGCGGACGCGCCAATGAAGATTCCGTCCAGTTGAAACGCCGCGAAAGAAATACACACGTAAATCGCTGCCAGGAATAGCTTCGAATTTGCGGCGACTCTGACCTCGGGTAAATCGGTCAATACAGCCACGGCAAACTCCCCGAACAACCAGACCCCGGATGCCAACAACACTGCCGTGATTAATGCCAACACAGTGGATCTCTTCACCGCCCTGTCGAAAATATCTCTGCGCCCGGCGCCGATTGAAGATCCTACCAATGACTCGACGACGAAGGCATAGGCATCCAGAAAAAACGCAGCAAATGAAATAAGCTGCAGGAGAATATGATTTGCCGCCAGCACCACATCGCCAAAGCGAGCGCTCTGATTAATAAAAAATGCGAATGAGAACACCAGCAACAGCGTGCGAATCATGATGTCCCCATTCGCCGACAGGGTCTTTGCCAAGGCCCCCCGATCCAGAATCCTGGTCATAGGCCAGAACGAATGCCGAGGTGGCACTCTTCTACTGAGCTCGGCATAGATCAACCAGGCGGCAAAAATCACCGCACTCCACTCCGCGATAACCGTGCCGAGAGCGATACCAGACACGCCCCAATCCAGGAAGCCGGCAAACCAGATATCGAGTGTGATATTCAACCCATTGAGAAATAGCTGAACCAGCAAGAGTTGCCGGCTATTGCCCAGACCAATTAACAGGCCCATTAACGCGAAAGTCGCCAGCGTGGCCGGCGCGCCCCAGATACGAATACTGAAATACTCCCTGGCCACCGATTCAACAGCTTCGCTGCCGTCGAGCAGCGAAAATGCTGCCAGGCGGATCAGCCATTGCAGGGCTATAAGCATGACTCCCAGACTCAAGGCCAAGAGTAGCGCCCGCCCGAGCACAGCCCGGACTTCAACATCATCCCCCGCGCCCATCGCTCGCGCGACAAAACCGGTGGTGCCCATTCTCAGGAAACCAAAACTCCAATAAACAAATGAGAATATAAGCCCGCCAAACGCAATCGCTCCCAGATCTTCCACCGTGCCCACGTTGCCGATAACCGCCGTATCCACCAGTCCCAGTAGCGGCACAGCTGCGTTGGCCAAGATAATCGGCCAGGCTTTTTGCAGCAGGTATGGGTAGCTTATGGATTCGGGATTCTGCATAAGTTCAGGCTTGGTCGACTGCAGGCGGGCTTACTGTAGCCGAAGCGTTATCAACATGCGACTATGGCCGGGTTCCTGGCCTGGCGAAGCTTCAACACTGGATAATTTGACAGGAGATTTTCATGATCTTATTGCACCATCTGCGCGTAGGTCGCTCGATGTTCACCGTATGGCAACTGGAGGAGCTGGGGGTAATTTACGAGATAAAAATTTACCATCGAGATCCCGCCACGTTTCGCGCGCAAGACGATCTGAAGGCAGTGCATCCCCTGGGTAAATCGCCGGTGATCGAGGACGGCGACTTGATGCTTGCCGAATCCAGTGCCATTACTACTTATCTGCTGGAGAAATTCGACAGCGACAATCGATTCTCTCCACCACGAAGCGATCTGCAAGATTGGGCAACATTTACCCAGTGGTTACATTACCCGGAGGGATCCGTTTTCATGCCACTGCTTATGAATATGTTATTGACCCGCTCCGGTGAGGACCATGAAGCGCTGGGTCGCTTCAGCGACAAAGAAATCGAACTGCATCTGAATCATATAGCCAAGCAACTGGGAGACAATGCGTTCATCCTGGGTGACTCATTCTCCGCCGCCGATTTCGGTATCAGCTACGTCGTCTCATTGGCCAGGCGACTGGGACAGATTGACGCTTATCCGGTTCTGAATGCCTACCTGGAGCGTAACCTGTCCAGACCAGCCTACCTGCGGGCTCTGGAAAAAGCGGTTGAATAGCATTCTCGCACCGGACACCGCGACTGGCCCCACGGCAAAGATTCGGGGCCGAAGGTCCGCGTGTGATCCCACGCTAGCGCGGTAATCGGCCTATTCTCCACTTGAATTGAGATGAGGCGCCCCCATCCTTGTCGAAGGACTGGCGGAATGAGCGGTCGCTTATCGTGACCCGTTGTAAATTAATGGCGCCAAGGTCACACTAAGATCGAAAATAATCGATAAGGAAGTTTGCCATGACTGATGTCGAATCCGCATTACCCCTAAAGACAGAGCCCGCAGGTCTGATCAACACGGCCATCAACATCTTCACCGCCCCCGCCGAAGCATTTAGGGAACTCGATCAACGCCCCAGCAAACTGTTCCCACTCGCCCTGATCATGATAAGTACCATAGCCACCATGTTCTGGTATTTCAGCATCGTGGATTTTGATTGGTTCATCGATGACACCATCTCCGGATCTGCCAGAGAAATAACTGAGGCGCAATTGGAAGCTGCTCGCGAAACCATGCAATTCCTGTCTCAGACCACCTTCAAGATGTTTGGGGTGCTCGGCAGTGGTTTTGGACTCCTGTTATTGTGGGTGTTACAGGCGGGTTATTTGAGCATGGCTTCGGCGCTAAACGGAGACCGGTACAAGTTCACTAACTGGTTCTCTCTGGTGCTGTGGACCAGCCTGCCTTCCCTGTTATCCGTAATCGGTATCGTAGTGACGATCTCGCTCAGCCCCAATGGGCAACTGAGCGCCTATGACCTGGACCCGCTGACGCTGGCAAATCTGGGCATGCAATCGAGCAATGGCGCGGTACAAACCCTCATGACTTCGCTCAACCTGACCATGATCTGGAGTGTGGCGCTCACAGTAATGGCCTATAAACAATGCCTGGAATCGAGTTTAGTGAAGGCGCTTGCCATCGTTTTGGCGCCTTATCTCTTAATACTTGGGGTTTGGGCGTATTTCGCACTCACATAAACGAATATGTGCTACGGTTCGACCCGATTTTGTAACTTTCAGTGCAGCGGCGCCGTTATATGTGTAGCCGAGCCGTTATAAGGCAGTAGCAAGCCCTGCGGAGAATGAACACGCTTTATGAATGCCAAGAAACTAATTCTCATCGTCCTTATCGCCGGTACCGTTATCGCACTTCCCTTCATCAATCGGGCGGTGTTCGGTACCAATGCCAAGGAGGTGAATGTATCCACGCTGTCGCGACGCATCATCAGCCCATCGATTCTGGCTTCAGGCTTTCTCGCCCATGAAGAGGAAGTCATGCTTTCCTCAGAAGTCATCGGCAAAGTGGCCGGCCTCTTCGTCGAGGAAGGCGATGTCGTGCACCAGGGCCAGCTCGTGTTGCAGGTAGATGACGTCAATTTCGTCGCCGGCATGGAACAATCAGAGGCGGCGGTGCGGATTAATAGTATCGATATAGAGCGACAGGAAGTCCGCATCGCGAATTTACGCCGGCAATTTGCTCGCTCAAAATCTCTGCATGAACAAAAGATGATCGGAGATGGTGAGTTCGATGACGCTAAAAACCAATTGGACCTGGCCCATATCGATCTGAAATCTTCGCGAGAGCGGCTGGCGCAGAGTAGGGCGCAGCTGGATCAGATGAATGATCAGCTCAGCAAGACCAAGATTGTCTCTCCCATCAATGGTGTTATCACCAGCCTCGATATCAAGGTAGGTGAAACCGCCATTGCCAGCGCCACCAATATTCCCGGATCATCGCTGATGACCATTGCAAATCCCGACAGTATTTATGCCGAAGTGCTGGTGGATGAGGCTGATGTGGCTACGGTCGAAGTAGGCCAACGGGTAGAGATCGTGGCGATCGCCTATCCTGACCAACCCATGCTGGGCATCGTGCGCTATATTGCGAACACCGCGAAAATCGCACCAGGCCGGCAGGGCCTCAGTTTCACAGTAAAAATCGATATTACCGATGCCGGCGAGGTTGTACTGCGTCCTGGCATGTCCAGCCGTGCGGAGATCTTCACCCGCCAGGATCAGGAAGTTATCGCCGTGCCTATACAGGCCCTTATCTTCGAGGAAGACCGTTCGGAGTTGCGGAGCGAGTATTTCATCTTCGTCAACGATAATGGCATCGCCCGCAAGACCAAGGTTGAAGTGGGAATATCCGATGATGAATATCAGGAGCTGATTAGCGAGATTGACAGCAACATAGAAGTTATAGTCGGCCCTGACCAGGAATTGCGACACTTGCTTGAAGGCGATCGATTAGATTCGACCCTGGTCGATCTATAACCATCTGCCGCCACCCCAGATAAAGCACGCAGAACCTCAAATGGCACTTATCGAACTGAAATCTATCACCAAGTATTACGAGATGGGCGACCAGATAGTCAGGGCCCTCGACGGTATCGACATCGATGTCTTCAGGAACGACTACCTGGCCTTCATCGGCTCCTCCGGTTCCGGCAAGTCAACGATGCTGAATATTCTGGGCTGCCTGGACAAGCCAACCAATGGTCAGTATCACCTCAATGGCAAGAACGTGGAGATGATGGATCAAAATGAGTTGTCGGAGGTTCGCAATCTGGAAATTGGCTTCATCTTCCAGAGTTTTAACCTGCTGCCCCGCTCGACCGCACTGGGCAACGTGATGCAACCACTGGTCTACCGCAATATCAGGCTGAAACAGCGCAAAGAAATGGCCATGGACGCGCTAACGCGGGTTGGCCTGGATGATCGTACCCATCACCTGCCCAATCAATTGTCTGGTGGTCAAAGACAGCGTGTGGCCATCGCAAGAGCCCTGGTAACCACTCCATCCATCTTGCTGGCTGACGAACCGACGGGCAATCTGGACTCTAAAACCAGCATCGAAATCATGCAATTGTTCGATGAATTGCATGCTGAGGGGCACACCTTGATTGTGGTTACCCACGAGGATGAAATTGCCCGCCACTGCAAACGGGTGATAGAAATGAAAGACGGCAAGATTTTTAATGACAGCGATACTGTGCTAGATGCGGTGACTCACTGATGTTCTTCGTCCTGTTTGAAAGTTCACGCTCTGCGCTGATATCCATCTATGCCCATGGTCTGCGCAGTTTCCTCACCACCCTCGGCATCGTCATCGGTGTGGCCAGTGTGATCGCGGTAATCTCGGTAACAGAGGGAATGAGTTCCTTTATCGGCGACACCTTCGCCTCACTAGGCTCCAACAGCCTGACGATACGGTCCTACACCCCGTTCGAAGACCAGATGAAAGGCATCCGAGCCCGTCTCACGCCGGAAGACCTGGAACTCATCTCCAGGCGCGGCGAGGGTATCGCCTCTATTACACCGATTCTTTATGCCGCCCGCTCCTCGCAAATAAAATTTGGCTCACAGACGGCTTTCAGCCAGATCATGGGAACTACCTATGCTTTCCAAGAAGTATCCCAGTCTTATATTTCCTCCGGACGCTTCCTGGCGCCGAGTGATAACGACACCAGAAGGCGAATAGCCATCATTGGCGAAAAAGTCAGAGACAATCTGAATCTGCCTGAAAACCCCGTCAATGAGTATGTGGATATTGGCGGCGAATGGTTCAAAATTGTCGGACTGCTAGAGCCCAAAGGTGACATTATGGGACAGAGCCGAGATGACATTGTGCTGATGCCCTATGCCACCATGCGCAGTCTGCAGGGGAACCAGGCTCGCACCGACATCCAGATCCAACTCAGCCTCAGCGCCACCGCCGAAGTGGATGTTGTTGCTCAACAGCTAACTACTCTGCTGCGAAATGCGCACGATCTCAGCAGTGAAGAGGACGACGATTTTACGATTCAGACAGCCGAACAACTTATGGAAACCTTCGATAGCATTATCAATATGGTGACTATCGTCATCGGTGGCATCGTCAGCATCTCTCTGCTGGTGGGTGGCATCGGCATCATGAATATCATGCTAGTGTCGGTGACGGAAAGAACCCGAGAGATTGGTATCTGCAAGGCGATCGGTGCCAAACGCCATCACATTCTGATGCAATTCCTGATCGAGGCATTGTTACTGTCCCTGCTCGGGGGACTGATTGGCTTGGCCCTGGGTTATGGCCTCGGTACCCTGATCTCTAATACTATCCCCTCGTTCCCCCAGGCCAGTATTCCATTGTGGTCAATCGCGCTGGCATTGGGTTTCTCCGGCTTCGTCGGCGTGCTGTTTGGCATCCTGCCGGCCGCCAAGGCCGCCAATCTCGACCCCATCGACGCACTCAGGTACGAATAAGCCAGCTGAATGAACCCACTTTGAGCCCGGCTATACCCGGCGCTCATGCACCTTAGCAGCGAGAATAGGGGCGATAGTGTTGAATAGGCGAAATCCCGTGGCCAAATTAGCCAAGCTGAGACATTAGTAGCAGACCTGGGCCGTGTTAGTGTGATAATCTGCGGCTGAATTTTTAAATATAGCAGTGAAAAATAGTTGCAAGTGTTTAAACATGCCGCGGACCGGATACCGGTCACCCTCATCCTGGCCCTGGGCACATTGGATTTCTGCCTTTATTTTTTGGTGGATAATCCCTATGTTCTGGGTCTTTATTTCTACGCGACGATTATTCCCAAGTCTCAAATCTGTGCCTGGAATCATCATCATCAACACACACACACGTTTCGCTTTGCCCTGCCCAATCGCGTGCTCGAATTCTTTTATGCGCTGCATACCGGTGTAACCACAAATCTCTGGGTCCTGCATCATGTGCACGGGCATCACCAGCACTACCTGGATCAGACCAAGGACGAGAGTCGCTGGCTCAGAAAGGATGGCACGCAGATGGGTGAGTTGGAATATAGCTTCATCGTCGCCGCTACGGCCTACTATCGTGGCTATAAAGTAGGTAAAGATTACCCTAAAGAACAGAAGCAATTCTTTTTCTATTCTGCCCTGACTTTTACCCTGGTCGCACTGCTGGTCGCCTATCGACCCGTAGCTGGACTTCTGGTTTTTATCCTACCGATGTTGATGGGCCTGTTTTTGACCGCCTGGGCAACCCACGATCATCACGCAGGCCTTAAGACTGACGACGATTACACGGCCTCTTATAACAACCTCAATCCTCTGTACAATTTATTGACGGGAAACCTTGGCTACCACACGGCCCATCATCTGAAAGGCGGTCTGCACTGGTCCAAACTGCCACGGCTGCACGAAAAAATTAAACACAAAATTCCGGATGAGCTGATTGTGTTATCGCTGGTCACCTAAGCTCAGATCCAGGGCGCGAATATCGGCAGACATGAAAAAACCGGAGACAGCCACTGTCTCCGGTTTTTTTATCTGCGTCGACTATCAGTTCGTCACGCTGATAATATGGATGTCGCTGTTGATGGTTTCCAGAGTGATGCGATCGCCACCGCCGTTGATATCGCCTCTGCCGATAATTCGTCGATCTTCTTCGGAGGTGGTCATGGGAAAGTCGCTGTAGATTCGATAGTCACCACGAGATCGACGTGATATTCGAATTTCTGCGTCGATGCTGACGCTGAGATTACTGGGGATACGTATGGTGACGTCACCACCGGCGGTCTCCAGTTCAACACGCCCCCCGATAGTACCCCTGACTGCACTCAAATCTACGTCGATGCTGCCACCGGCGGTATCCGCGTGTACCGGACCCATCGTGCCTCGAATAGTAATCCTGCCACCGGAAGTATCGGCCTCCACGGGCCCGCCACTACCCAAAATTTCTATGTTGCCTCCGGAGGTGTCGGCATACACGCTGACATCGCTACCGGCCAGAAAGATATTGCCACCAGCGGTGTCGGCAGATATTGCACCAGTGGCCCAGGCTGCACGAATGGAGCCGCCGGACGTATCCAGCTCTACCGTACCGCCGCCGCTGCCAACTTCAATATTACCGCCGGAGGTATCTGCCACCAAGTCACCACCCACATCACCAATTTGGATGCGACCGCCGGAGGTGTCGGCATTTACATCGCCGGTGACATTGCCTATGGTAATGCGCCCGCCGGAAGTATCCGCCACCACATCGCCTTCGACATCGTCTATGGTGATAGGACCACCCGAGGTGTCTGCATTGACATCGCCGGCTGTAACTTTGCCTATCTCGATGTGCCCGCCACTGGTGTAAACATCCCCTAGAATAGGGGCATCCCATTTTAGAGTTCTCCGGCATACACTATGCCTATAAGGAGAACGAAAAATGAAGAAGTCACGCTATAGCGAAACTCAGATCGTCAAGATTCTGAAAGAAGTGGAAGGTGGCAGACTGGTCAAGGAGGTCTGTCGAGAATACGGCATCTCCGATGCAACCTATTACAACTGGAAATCCAAATATGGTGGTATGGAAGCCTCAGATATTAAACGGCTCAAAGAACTTGAAGATGAAAATCGCCGTCTCAAGCAGATGTACGCTGAATAGAGCTTGGACCACAAAATACTCAAGGATATTGTTGAAAAAAAGCTGTAAAGCCAGCGATTCGTCGTGAGTTGGTTGATTTTGCCAGAGAGCCCCACGGGAATCGAGGTAGAAATTCGGGAAATCGGCCCCATATTTGTAGACTGGGCAAGCAAATCAGATCAATATTAATATATGTCTAAAAAGGAGAACGATGATGGAATTTGAACTTCTATATTGGCACTGGATTGTTTTCGGCATCGCTCTGATGCTGAGTGAAATCTTTCTGGGCTCCTTCTTTATTTTCTGGTTTGGTGCCGCAGCGACCATCGTGGGACTGATGCTGGTGCCATTTCCAGCGATCTCTGAAGCTGCGCAAATCATTATTTGGGCATTCTCAACCACAGCATTTGCTGTCGGCTGGTTTAAGTTTCTCAAACCACTGGCCACGGACAAAACCAAAGCCGGTTTATCCAAGGAAGCCTTGTTAGGAGAAATAGGTCAGGTGCTGTCACCGCCTAACGGTGAAAAACGGGGCACCATCCGATTTCCTGCGCCCTTGTTAGGAGCCGACGAGTGGCAGATAATTTCAACCGATGCCTTGAGCATCGGCGATAGAGTCAGCGTGGTGGAGTTATCTGGGAACTCGTTGATTGTAAAAAAAGCCTAAGACCTTAATGGCCTAATTTCCTAATGCAAGCCATGCACCGAGAAGGAGAAACACCATGCAGCCAGGATTTGTAATTGCTATCGCAGTCTTGCTATTCATATTAGTAACCGTAGCCCAGGGAGTACGCCAGGTACCACAAGGCTACAAATGGGTGGTTCAACGCCTTGGGAAGTACCACGTGTCACTCAAGCCGGGACTGAATTTCATTATTCCTTACATCGATATCGTCGCTCATAAAGTCACTACCAAGGATATCGTCCTCAATATCCCGTCCCAGGAAGTCATCACCAGGGACAACGCGGTGTTGATCACCAATGCGGTGGCCTATATCAATATCGTCTCGCCTGAGAAAGCGGTCTATGGTGTTGAAGACTATGTCATCGCGATTCAGACATTGGTGCAGACATCGCTGCGTTCCATTTTGGGTGAGATGACCCTCGATCAAGCCCTGTCGTCTCGCGATCACATCAAATCTCACTTGAAAGCAGCCATATCTGACGACATCGCCGATTGGGGTATCATCCTCAAGACCGTAGAAATTCAGGACATTAATCCATCATCAACCATGCAGGCGGCGATGGAAGAACAAGCCGCGGCAGAACGAGCGCGACGGGCCACGGTCACACGGGCCGATGGCGATAAACAGGCCGTCATTCTGGCTGCGGAAGGCGAACTCGAGGCCTCCAAGCGTGAGGCCGAGGCCCAGGTTATCCTGGCGGAGGCCAGCAAGCGAGCCATCTCGCTGGTTAGCGAAGCGATAGGCGAGAAGGAAATGCCCGTGGTTTATTTATTGGGCGAGAAATATATCAATTCCTTGCAGAATCTGGCAGATTCAGACAATTCCAAGTTTGTCGTCTTTCCGGCGGATATTCCCGGTGCACTTAAAGGACTCATGGGTAGATAATTTCCGGTTATCCAGTAGCGCCAGTGCCGGCTTGAAGCTGTGCTCAAGCGAGTTGTTTGAGCATGCGTTTAAGCGCGAAATGGCGATAGCTATTCAATACCAGCTCCCTGACTTCCTGCCAATTAATTTCCTCTTCGATGCCCAGGTCGATCCAGCCGTTATGGCCCACGTAGGGCGGTATCGTATAGCGATCACCCATGGTCAGGAATCCCTGTTGATCGATGCCAACCCACACCTGCAGGCAGAGACGCTGATCATAGCGATGGATGCACACAAATGATTTTTTACCGGCTTTGAAGACCGGATTTCCAAACTGTCTCGCGACCGAAGTTTCCGGTAGCTCGGCACATATTTCAGCCAGCTGTTTTAACACTTTTTGAGCCCTGGGCTGCATCAGTGGATCGATCTCTTCCGCACTCAGATCGGCCACTTCAGTAGGAATCGTTATGGTGCCGGCGATCGCCCTTGTGAGCTCGGATGGCGCCACCTTCTCATAGGCTTCTCCCACCCGCAGTGCGATGGAATCCCACCCCAATCCGGTGTTGAGTTTCACCCCTAACCAACCTCTAGGCCCTACATATGGAGGAACAAAATAGGATTCCGGCTCCATCTCGGTGTAGAGCGCCTACGCGCCCGTTTGTACCTGCAACCACAATACGACGCGCCCGTCGCCATGATGGTTGATCGCGTAAGTCGCAGAGGCTTTCCCACGCACACGGAAATTAGCCATGCCATGGGATTGCTGCTCCTCACTTTCAGGAAAGCTGAGACAGAGCTCTCGCACCGCATCTGAAATGTTTCTAGCCATAGTCAGGCAGGCGTTGCATAAATCTCGAATCTTCGAATTTTGACGGTTCGGATTATAAAATATAGAGCCAGTCCGGTTGGTCCCAACCCGAAAGTCAGCAACAGGCAGGGGATGACGAGCCAGTGAGATATGCCCTGCTGCTGAGAATCCCGAACTTCCCAGGCCCCCACGAATAGATCGAAGGCAAGATAGTGAATCCAGCCGGCAGTCAAGACATAAGGATTTGCGAATAAGATGGCTACTCCTGCCAGGGAGCCGAAACCACCCCCCTCGGGCATACTGCCGCTTTGGGAGATAAACAGGCCGACATAGACCAGCCCCAGAACGAAAGGAATGAGCCCGGCGCTGATCAGAGACAGGGTCCATTTCCATTTCGGTAGAAATATCAACAGTGCCCATCCCGGCAGCACCACGGTATTGCAAATTGAGAAAATTAAATCGGCAGACATAACGGCCTCGTTTTTGAGTTTTGGGAGTTGTTTATTGGATAGTGGTTTTTGGCGATGTGCCAGCGCAAAATTTGTAGCGTGCAGAGTTACAGTGCCGGATTTTGTCAGTGAATGAATTTAAGCAGAGTTCGTTCGGTAATGATCGTGACCTGAGTACCCTCTCGTTTCAGTAGCAGGGCTTTTCAATTTTTCTACCGTGGCTGGTGTACAGCCAGTTCCTGCTCGCCAGGGTTCCAATCACCAGATAATCGACATCCTTGTTCACATTGGGTTGGGTAACGGCTCCCTTGCACTTGAGCATGGTGTCCACCGAGTCCCGGTCTCCGCTGACAAAATCTCCAGTCAGGCAGAAGGTGGAACCCTCGAAATCGAGAGCTTCGACCTGGTCTTCCCAAACCGCTGTCGATGCCTCGATGGTGACATCGCTGGAATCGAATTCAGGACCGATGAACTGATTGACTGTGGTCAGCAAATCTGACCGTTCCCCTTCGGTTACAATCCCGTCCTCCAGAATAGACTCCAGACGACTGACGATCACGTTGGCGGGCCACCTGTCCTTGACCTCGGTGTTACTCTCAAGCCATGCCGACAGGGCGGAAATGTCCATGTCATTGAGTATGTCGGCGGCCAGGCCCGCCAAAAAACCGACTAGCTCATCGATGCGAGCAACCGGGTCCGAATCGCCGGTGTCCTTCGAGGAAATGAATTGTTCGATGTGTTCCTGCATCCCTGCCAACGCTTCCGCGCTAATCTGGCCAGCCTCAAGAATGTCGCCCACTTGCCTGAGGATGTTGACAACATCGGGGTCTTCGGCCAGGTATTGCTGGCTCTTGAGCCAGACATCGAGAAACAGGAACTCCTTTTCGTTCAGACGCTTATCTGCCACCACTCCGATCAAGATTCCTCTTAAGCCATGTATGGCCTTCAGCTTCTCCCTGGTGAAACTGAAGGCCTCCGTGAGTGGCTGACTGTCTACGTCTTTTATTATAGCCAAGCTTCCGTCCTCGATTGGTTTAACGGGTCACCAAGGCGAATATCATAAGTCTTTCAGGATTAGCTGTCGAAGCATTTGAGCAGGCTCCACCATAGCTCGGGCAGATCTTGGAATTTACTGGGACGTTCAACGGGAAACCCCTACTTATTCAGGGATTTCAGGTTTCCGAGGGAAGTTTCTAACGATATTCCAGTTACTTTGCCAGCAGTCTGCAGTTTTACGCCAGAATTTCTGGTTCTAGCACTGCCAACGAAAGTGAACGTGTCCACACATAGGTCGGGGCGAGCATGTGGCCAGTCAAGATCTTATGCTAGACTCGCTGATCAAATAATTATAAAACCGGGAGCCCAGCCGTGGGCAAGCTGTATGCTGAGCTAAAAAGGCGCAAAGTCTTTCGCGTCGCTGTTGTCTATGCGGCGGTGGCGTGGCTGCTCATTCAGGTTGTTGAAGTCGTGTTGCCAACCTTTGAAGCACCTGCCTGGGTTAGTCAGACTCTTATCTTTCTCTTTGCCATCGGATTCCCTGTTGCCGTTATCCTGGCCTGGGCCTACGAAGTTACGCCGGAGGGTATAAGGCGGGATACGCACCGCCTTCAAGAAGAAAAATTACAATCTGTGAGTATCGCAGACCTGAATGAATCATTGTGAGATGGTCCAATAGATCTGTACAACCCAGTTAAGAGATAATACTCATAACTGGAGATAGAAGAAATGGCAGCAAGAAAGAAATACTCGAAGGAGTTTAAACTTGACGCGATTAGCTTGGTGACTG
>Ga0208879_1002763_pt1 | contig 15043 bp, 10 predicted proteins | sample Knorr_S15_td_Bot_FD_185605 | JGI IMG/M metagenome (GOLD analysis project Ga0208879, IMG submission 185605) | Marine microbial communities from Southern Atlantic Ocean transect - Knorr_S15_td_Bottom_ad_5009_LV_A (SPAdes) (version 2) | ecosystem: Environmental > Aquatic > Marine > Oceanic | place... | reverse complement strand
CCGGTCTTGCTGGACCCCGTCATTCGCGCTGATGCGGAAGGTCTCGGGATACGTCACGGCTACGACCACGTCGATGATGCTCTCATCCAAGCCGGCGTCGGCCAACTCGATGAGCACGTCGGCGTCGAGTTCGAACCGCGCTCCGCGCGCCGCCACCCAAGCCTCGACCGCCTTGGCGTCGATCTTCTGCGCGGCCTCGCGCACGTCGTCCAGTTCGATGGCGCGCGAAGCGGACAGCCTAGCCGTCCGGACCGCCAGCCCCAAGCCCTGCGTCATGTCCTCGATGCCCGCCTCGGCGATGCGCTCAGGACCCACCAGGCTGTACTCCTGGACCCAGGCGACCTGCTCTCCCTGCACCTCGACGGAGCGCACGTCCACCCACTGCGTGGGCGCGACCAGCGACATCAGACCGGTCGAAGCGCGCGGGATGTCCTCGCCGCAGACGAACTGCGAACGGGTGAACAGTCGTCGGCCGTCCTCGGAGAACTCGGCAGACTCCCAACCCTCGCACCCTTCCAAGCTCCGGGCACGCTGCTGACCGTTCGCCACCATGATATCGCTGGTGGTGATCTCGCCGGCGACGACCGTGAAGAGCTCGACGCCCTCATCGGCCGGGCGCACACACAACAAGCCCGCGTCCGTCGTCTCGCCGGTCGGCTCCCAACAACCCAGGAACGCCATCCAGCGCCCATCCACGCCCTGGGCAGCGACCTGAGTCGCCGTCAGCGCAACCGTCAGAAGGGCCGCCGAGAGAACACCCATACCGTATCGCTGTGCCTTCATCTTAGTCGTCCTTTCCGGTTAGAACCGGGCCGAGATTCCGACCGAGAACTGCAAGCCGGCGAGATCCACATCGTTGAAGCCTTTGAAAAACGTCGCATCGAGCGCCGCATCGGCCCACAGATAGCGGCTCTCGCCCGTCAGAAAGATGTTCTTTGTGATCGTCAGGTCGATACCCGCGAGCGCGTGCAACTGTTTCCCGTTCCCGTTCGACTTGAACTGGGTATTGAAGATGTCGGAGGTCTCGAAATCGACCCAGTCACCGACCTGGTCGAAGTTATAGAAGGTGACACCGACGCCGCCACCCACGTAGGCGTTCAAGCGAGCGGGTACCCAAGCGAACCGCCCAATCGAGCGACCGCGATCCATCAGGAAGTACTTCGCACTGAGCGTGACCGGGGTCATCGCGAACTTGGTGGTCTGCTCGATGGCCTGGTCGTCCGTATCGACCCAGTCCCGGAACTCGGACCGCGTGATCGACTCCGTATAACCCACACCGAACGCCAGGTCGACGTGATCCGACACTCGGACACTGACTTCTCCGCCGAAGTAGTTGCCAGCGAAGTCGCTGTTCTCGATGGTGAGTTGCTCCTGCGTGTGCGCGAAAATGTCGCTCCCGGCGCGCGGCAGGCTATAGCCCGTGCGGAGGCCGACCGACACGATCGGCTGTCGGAACAGGAAGCCCGGGCCCCCTTGTGCGGCCGCGAACTCAGGCGGCAGCACGGCGAAAAGTGTCGCCACCAAGAGCGCCTGCACCGTTCGCGTACGTTGCGTCGCAGTCATCTACTCCCCCCTTGTCCCAGGGCCTGTCCTACTCAACCGCCCTATGGGCAATCCTCATGCCATGATTGATGTCGAAAACACCGTTGCAAATCAACGGTTTTCGACACGGCGCGTGCGCTCCCCTCCCCTTCCTGGGACATGACCGTCCCCGGGGATGGACAATGCACTCGCCCGGCCAGCCTACGTCGTGGCGGCCACCACCTCGGCATTTCCGGCGTCCGCGGCCCTCGCTGAGGGCCTGCGAACCTTCGCGCGCTCCAATACGTGGTACGCGGCCGGCGTGATGGTCAGCACAAACAGAGTAGACGACAGAAGGCCACCAATCAGCACAAGCGCCAACGCGTCCCAGATGTTCGAGCCCGCCGCGTCGCCAAAAAGCACGAGTGGAAGGAGGCCGAGCACCGTCGTCGCGGTGGTCATGAGAATCGGCCGCACGCGTTCCAGGGTCCCCTTCACGATCGCCTCCGCCAAGGGAAGGTCCGGACTCTTTCGGCGCACGCCGTTGACGTGGTCCACGAGCAGGATGGCGTTGTTCACCACGATTCCGAACATCATGATCACGCCGACGTACGCCTCGCGGGTGAACGACGCCCCTGTATAGAAGAAGATCAGGTACACGCCTATGAGCGCCATCGGGACCGTGAGGATCACGCACAGGGGCTGTAGCAGCGACTCGAAGAGCGCCGCCGTGACCATGTAGACGAGCAGCAGCGCGAGCGCGATCACCAGCCAGATCTGCGTACGCTCTTCCCCTCGGATGGAGAATCCGGTGTTGCCCTTCTGCACCGTGTATCCAGGAGGCACTTCCGTCGTTTCGATGATGCGCTCGTGCCAAATGTCACCGAGCTTCTGGGGCCCGCGGAACTCGTATGCCACCGTGCGCTCGTACTGCTGGTTCTCCCTGCGGATGCGGGCGAGTACATCCCGCGCCTCGACACGCACCACGTCCCCGAGACGAATGCGCCGGCCGCCGGGCGTGTCGATCAAAGTCTCCTGGAGCGCGAGCACGTCCATATCGAGGTTGTTCTCGAGCTGCACCTGATACTGGACTTCTTCTCCGCCCAGCTTGACCGTGCCGAGCTGCGCGCTTCCGCCCACAGCCCGCCCAACACTCGACACGAGCTCATTGACCGTAAGGTCATGCTGTGCAAGGCGATTACGGTCCACGTGCACAACGAACTCAGAGGCCTTATCGCGGTTGAATCGGTTCGAACTGGAGTTCGTATCCACCTCTTGAACGCGATTGATTCGTTCCAATCTCCGGCCCAGCGACTCGGCGATGTCCCTCACCTTCTCGTAGTTGTAGCCCAGCACCTGAATCCCGTAATTGGGCGCGCTGCCTCCGCCACCGTAGAACGACGGGCCGAATCCGTAGACGCGTACGTCGGCACCGGTGAAGGTGTGGCTGTACGCCACCATCTGCTCCTTGATGGCCACGGGGATCTGCGTATTCTCGATGGAGTCCGGGAAGGTGATCTCCATGCGCCCGCGCTGGGCACGCACGTCGGCGGTGTACTGTTCGACCTCGGGCATTTGCGAGACCCGATCCTCGAAGTAACGCACCAGCTGATCGGTACGCTCGAGGTTGGAGCCGCGCGGAAGCGTGATGTTCACCTGGATGTAGGTGCGCGAGCCGAAGCCTCCACCCCACATCGCCCACGTGTTCACGTACCTGTCGAACAGGTAGTAGGAGCCGCCAAAACACATCGCCGCCACGGACATGGCGATCCAGGGTCGGCGCACCGTGAACGAAACCACGTCCGAGTAGAAGCGGACGTAAAGAGGCTGACGTGCCTTGGCCTCGCGCTTCGGAGCCCCCCGCCCTGCCTGGAGAAAGCGCGCGGCCAGCGCCGGAATGAACGAGAACGCCACGAAGATCGAAGCCACCAGCGTGAGCGCGACCACGATCGCCAACGGCACGTAGTACACGCGTAGCTCGCCCTGCAGATATACGAAGGGCACGAATACGATCAGTGTCGTGGCCGTTGACGCCAGAATGGGCAACACGACCTCACGCGCGCCGCCCTCCGCGGCGGCGAACGCCTCTTCTCCGCGCTGCCATCGTCGATACACGTTCTCCAGGACCACGATGGAGTTGTCCACGATGAGACCGAATCCCATCGCCAGCCCCATCAGCGTCAGCAGGTTCAGGGTCAAGCCACCGAAGTAGATCAGGTTGAGCGCGATCAGGACGCTGAAGGCGATGGTGGCGAAGATGAGCGCCGCTGAACGGAAGGAACGCAAGAAGCCGAGCAGGACGATGAAGATCACGATCGCGCTGAAGCCAGCGCGTTGGCGCAGATCGGTGAGTTGGCGCTCGATGTCCTCACTCTCGTCGTAGACGAGGTCGAATTGAGTGGCGTACGGGCTGAGGTGCTCCAACTCGGCGAGCCGGGCTTTCACCGCGTCGGCGACGCGGACCGTGTTCACCCCGACGCCTTTTACGACCTGGAAGCCAACCGAGGGCTGACTATCGATACGGGAGTAGGACCGGGCCTCCTCATAAGTATCGTGCACGGACGCGATGTCCGAGACTCGCACCAGCGTACCACCGACCGCCGTAATCACGGCGTTGCGCACGTCCTCAGCGCTCGCGGGCCGGTTCACGATGGTGATCGTATACTGATCGTCTCCCTCTCGGATCGCACCGGCTTCCTGAACCAGATCGAGCTCGCGAATGCTCTCACCGACCTCGCGCGCATCCAGCCCGAGCGCGGCGATCTCCTCCTCGTCGAGGTTGATCTCGAGCCTGCGGTCCCGCCCTCCGAACACACTGACCAGTGCTACGCCGCCGACCCGTCCGAGCTCGTCTTGCACCACGTCTTCCAAATGCTGGCGAAGAGCCTCTCGCGTATAGGGTCCCGTGAAGGTGTAGTAGAGGAACGGCTGGCTCTGCTGCTGAAACTCTTCGGGTACGTACTGGCTCACGTTGACCCGGTCGACGCCCGGCGGCAGCTCTTCTTCCAGCGTGGCCAGGCGCTCGGAGAGATCGAGACGCGCGAAATCCATGTCCGTATCACGGTCGAACTCGATGCGGATCTCGGCCGTGCCCATGCCCTGCTGTTCGAACGACTCGGAGACGATCTTCTCGACGCCCTGGACCTGCTGGATGGTCGCTTCGAGAGGGGCGGTCAGGAACGCCTCGAGCGTCTCGGGCGAGGCGCCCCGCCATGTCCCGGTGACGGTGAGCTGTGGCAGCTGGGTGTCGGGCAGCATCTCGATCGGAATCTTCTGCCAGGCGGACGCGCCCAACAGCGCCACGGCCGTATACGTCATGGCCACGGCCACGGGTCGTCTCAGGCTCATCCGTATCATCAGATTTCCCCTCTGCCCAGTATGAGTACGCTCAGTCGCCCGCCGGCGCGACGTCCGGCTGGCGGAAGCCGGCCGCTACGCGGAGGCGCACGAGCTCCACACTCTGATAGACCACCGGTACCACGATCAGCGTAAGCGCCGTGGCCACCACCAACCCCCCGATCACGGTGATCGCCATTGGCGCCCTCAGGTCCGACCCACGCCCGAGTCCCAGCGCCATCGGTGTCAGACCGAGCACCGTGGTTACCGTCGTCATGATGATCGGGCGCAACCGAACCCGTCCGGCTTCCAGGATCGCGGCACGCAGCTCCATGCCTCGAGACTTCGCCAGGTTGATGAAGTCGACCTTCACGATGGCATCGTTCACGACGATGCCGACGAGGATGACCGCCCCGATGAGGCTCATGGTATTGAGCCCCTGACCCGTGAGAATCAACGCCAGCACCGCGCCCACCAGCGCGAGTGGGACCGAGATCAGAATCGTGAGCGGATGCACGAACGATTCGAACTGCGCCGCCAGGATCATGTAGACCAGGATGAGCGCGAGCCCGAAGGCGAACGCCAGGTCGCGGAACGAACGACGCATCTCCTCGTTCTCGCCCCCGACCTCCCAACGCACGTCGCGCGAAGTCGGCAGCCCCTGAAGAGCGACCTGGATCTCACCGATCGCTTGATCGAGCCCGCCCGACACGACGTCCGCATAGACGGGGATGACCCGCGCCTGCTCTTCTCTTCGAATCTCGGCTGGCCCCACGGCCTCGCGAATGTTCACGAGTTCGCGAATCGGAACGCCCTGCACACGAAGGCCATCCAGGGTGGCCCTGGAGTACCGCAGCTCGTCGGGATAACGCACGATGATGTCGATCTTTCGGTCGAAGTCCACGAACTCCGTGGCGATGGAACCGCGCATGGCTCGGTCGACGGTTCCGGCCACCAGCTGTGGGGCGATGCCGTAGGTGGCGCACGCCGCGCGATCGATTTCGATCTGGACTTCAGGCTGCCCGAGCTCGGTTCCGATGCGGACATTGCCCACACCGGCCAGCCCAGTGAGCCGCTCCTGGATCTGCTGGGCCACCGCATACGCGGCATCGAGATCCTGGGCGCGAACGCGCACCGCCACGTCCGCTTCGGATCCGCCGAGCATGGTACCGAGGGCCGTGGCCTGTCCGGTCTCCACCGACAGCGCGCCGGGCGGAAAGCGGGACGCCAGCGCCCTCATGCGCTCCGCGACCGGAGCGCTCGCGACGCCATCCCGCACCCGGACCTGGAACGTGGCGGTGTGCAGGCCCGAGGCCTCTTCTCCCTGGGCGTAGGCGCGCACGTCACGCCCTACGTTCGTGAAGACCGCCTCGATGTCCGGATCAGCCAATGCCGCAGCCTCCACAGTGGTGGCGGCCTCGAGCGTAGCGTCGAGCGCGGTGCCCTCCTCCAGCTCGAGTCGGATGCGGAAAGCACCCTGATCGACGCTGGGCAATAGGTCCCGCTGAAGCGAGAAGCCCATCGAAAGGGTGACGGCCAGTGCGACGGCCGAGCCGACGAGCACCCGACCGGAGTGGTCCAGCGACCACTCGAGAACGCTGTGGTAGCGCACCGCGAACCGATCGAAGAGCCTGTCGAATACGCGTAACATCGGGCCAAAAGCGAAGCCCAAGAAGCCGGCGATACCCTGCCCCCAGAACCGCAACAGGTCGAGGCAGAGTCGCCAGCTAGCGCGCACGAAGCGGAACGGGGCGAGCGCGGTGCCCTTGAGGACCCAGACCGTGCTCCTCAAAAAGCCCTCGGGCCGCCCACCGCTCGCGGGAGGCGCTTCCGGTTCCGGCTGTTTACCACCCACGGCGAATCGCGCCGCCAAGGACGGAAGCAGCGTCAGTGCAACCAGCAGCGAGGCCAGCAGCGAGAATGTGACTGCGAGGGAGAGGTCCTTGAACAGCTCTCCGGCCACGCCCTCCACATAGATGATGGGACCGAAGACGGAGATGGTCGTGAGCGTGGACGCCGTGATGGCCGCCTGCACCTCTTCGGCTCCGGCCGCGGCCGCGGCCACCGCGTCCTCCCCAAGCTCCTCCCTATGCCGGAAGATGTTCTCGAGCACTACGATCGAGTTGTCCACCAACATGCCGACGCCGAGCGCGAGCCCTCCGAGGCTCATGATGTTCAAGCTCACGCCAGCCGCATCCATGAGCGCGAACGTGCCCACCACGGAAATGGGGATCGCCAGAGCAATCGCTACTGGATACCGGGGGTCCCGCAGGAAGAGGAAGAGAACCAGGAAGGCGAGAATTCCTCCAATGATGAGCGCCTGCACGACGTTGGTGATCGAGTCGTCGATGAAGCCCGCTTGGTTGTCTGCGATGTCGATGCGCATGCCCGGGTATTCGGACTCCAACTGTTCGAGCACGCCTTCTACTGCCTCGGCCACCGTGACGGTGTTCGCCCCAGACTCCTTGAAGACGAGCAGGCCGACCGATTCTTCGCCCGCGTATCGGGCGATGGTCTCGCGCTCGGCAAAGCCGTCGACTACGCGCGCGACGTCCTTCAGGCGAACGACCCTGTAGCCCTCGCTGCCGGTCGCGCCCGAGCCACCGATCGCGTGGCGCGCCACCACCACGGCCCCGAGTTCCTCGACCGTTTGGAACTCCCCCAGCGTGCGCAGCGGGTAGCGGTACCGGCCCTGCAGAATCGTGCCGCCCGGGGCGCTGACGTTGGCTCCGTCGAGCGCCTGGGATATCTGGAGGATCGTCAACCCGTACGAGTCCAGCAGATTGGGATCGACCTCGACCTGGATCTCTCTGTCGAGCCCGCCAGTGACGGCCGCCTCTGCGACCCCGTCGAGCTGTTCCAGTCGACGTCGGAACACGGTCTCGGCGAGTTCTTTGGTCTGCCAGAGATCGATGCCGCCGGAGACGGACAACGTCATGATTGGATCGGACTCGGGATCCACGCGCAGGATCGCCGGCCGCGTCGCGCTCTCGGGCAAGGACTCCCGCACGTTGTCCATGCGCTCGCGTACGTTGAGCATGGCGAAGTCCATGTCGGTGCCCCACGCGAAGCGCAGGGTCACCAGGCTCACGCCCTCCCGCGACACGGAGGTCACCCGTTCCACGCCGGGAGCGGCCGCCGCCTGCCCCTCGATGCGCTCCGTGACGAGGCGCTCGACCTCGGCGGGCGCCACGTCCGGGTAGGACGTGTAGATCACCAAGCGCGGGTAGCTCACGTCCGGAAGCAAATCGATCGGGAGCCTCACGTACGAGATGCCGCCCAGCAAGATGATCCCCAGAAAGAGCATCCAGACCGCTACGGGCCTCTTGGTGGAACCACCGGGGATGGACATGGACTAGTTCCCCCCCAGGCCGGACGCAATGGGCGGCGTACCGCCGCGAACACGGACGCCGACCGCCTCTTCGAGGCTCAGCAGCGCATCCACGAAGCTGTGGCGGGACGTAATCACCTGCCGGCGCGTCGTCGCCTCCGAGTCGAAGCTCGTGCGCAGGTCCTCGAACGTGCGGGACCCGATGCGGTACTCCTCGCGGGCCAGGCGCAGCGCTTCCTCGGCGATCTCGAGCGACCGCTCGGCGAGGCGGAGCACCTCGTGCTGGTTGGAGATCTCCAGCACTGCGCTACGAACGGTTTCTTCGATGCGCAGTCTTGCTTCGCGTTCCGCTTCGCGGCCGTTGTCAAGTTGGACCGCCGCTCGCTCCATCCCCTGACGGTTTTGGAAGTAGTTGTTGAACATCGGGATGGTGAACTGCAGGTAGAAATTGCTCTCGAGAGGCTCGTCGATGCTGACGTCGAAGATCGACGCACCCTGCGCCTGTCTCGAACGTCGATAGATGTCGATGCCCATGGAAACGGACGGCCACCACGTGTTTTTCGCCTCTTGGACCCCGAGATTGGCCGACTGCACAGAGAGCCGCGACTGGCGTAGCTCGGGGTTCACGACAAATGCCGATGCGACCAGCCGCTCGACGTCGAGGCCCGAGGGATCGAAGATGGGCAGCTCCTCCTCCGCCAAGGAGAGGTCGAGCAGTTCTTCGCGACCGAGTTGAGTCCTGAGCGCGAGCACCGCCTGCGCGTAGGCGGCCTGTTGCTGCTGCAGGCTGAGCGCCTGCTGCTCGACAGCGAGCTCGGCGTTGAGCACGTCCACGCGCGTCCGTAGAGCCAGGCTGAACAGCCGTTCGGCCACCGTCATGTCGATTCGCCGCGCCTCGACCAATTCCTCTTCCGCCCGCATGAGGTCGCGCTGCTCGAGCACGTCCATATACAGGCGCTGGACCTGCACCTGGAGCCCCGTGAGCGCCCGAACCGCGGTAAGGTCGCGGTCCTCGTTCGTGAGGGACTGCCGCCGATGGGCCTGGAAGAGCGATCGGCCGCGAATGTTCCACGACAACCGAAACTGCTGAGCGGTGCTGGAGAAGTAGTTCCAGTCCGCGGCGGGGTTCGTGATCGGGTTGCCGAAGTTGTCGATACCGATGCGCTGCAGGTTGCCGGTGAAGTTGGTATTGAACAGCGACAGGTCCGCCTGCGGCAACAACTGATCGAACCACGTCGTCTGCATCTCGATGCCGTTCAACAACGCGCTGTTGCTCGCCTGCCGGTACCCCGGGTTGTTGCCCTCCGCAATGTCGAGCGCCGTTGACAGCGTGAGCCTCAATGAGTCCGCGGATTGCGCGGCAACCGCTGGAGCGAGCAGCCCGGTCGCGACAAACGCGGCGACGATCGTTACGCCTCTCATCGGCTCGGCCTCCCTCCGGCTGCCTCTACGTTGTCGACCAGGCGAACCGGTGTGTCGTGCGCCAGATAGTGATGACCGTCGATGAGCACCACCTCGCCCGGCTCCACCATGCCGTTCTCGAGACCTTCACGCAGGATCTCGACGTGGGTGTCGTTCTCCCGACCCGTATTGACGTACCGCCACGCCGCTACGCCGGCGTTACCGTCCGTCTCGTAGACGAAGAGCATCGTGCGCCGCGTTCCCTCGCCGCGCTCCAGAATGGCCGCGCGCGGTACCATGACCCGGTCGGGCAGCGCCTCGGCGTCCAAAGACACCTCCGCGTACATGCCCGGTTTGATCCTGTGGTCCCGGTTGCTCAGCACGACGGTCACGCGACCCGTCCGGCTGTCGGGATCGACCACCGGGTTGATGGTCTCGATGGAGCCCACGAAGATCTCACCCGAATAGGCCGCGAACCGAACCTCGGCGCGGCGTCCTTCCGAGAGGAATCCGAGTTCGGCCTCCAGCACCTGCACTTCCACCTTGATGCGGTCGATGTCCACGACGGTCATGAGTTCCGTGCCAGCGCTCACGTACTGCCCTTCCACCACTCGTATGTTCGCGATCCTCGCCCCGAAGGGAGCCGTGACCCGAGAGCGATCGAGCTGCAACTGCGCCCGAGCGAGCGCAACCTGCCGTTGGTCGAGTCCGCTGCGCGTACGCGCGATTCTCGCGCGCTCGGCCCGGACCGCCGGATCTTCGATCTCGTCGTCGAAGAGGGTCAGCTGCCGGTAGTCCGTCTGGGCAGCAAGCAGATCGGCCTGGGCCTGCGCAACGCCCAGGGCATACTCGGTGCTGTCTATCTGGAGCACCTGAGTGCCCCCGGTCACGCGCTGGTTCTCCCGCATGGGCAGGTTCTGCACCACGCCGCCGACCTGGGCGGTGAGCGTCGTCCTCCGGAACGCTTCCGCCTGTCCGGCCGCACCGACGCGGATCCAGAGCGTGTCCCGAAGCACCTCAGCGCCTCCCACCGGTTGCGGCATGTCGGCCGAGAACTGGCTGCCACCGCTGGTCTCCGGGAGGTCGACTTCACTGCCGTCGGCAACCGTGCCGGCTTCGGCTTCTTCGGTCGGGCCTCCCAAGCGCCACCAAACGCCCGCGCCGAGCAGAATGATAAGAAGCACCACTGTGGCCAAGCTCAGTGTGCGTCTGGAAAAGCTCATGGTACGTCCTCAACGTGCGAGTTTCGCGAGTATTGGCACCGGCATGGGAAGCGATCGCCCATAGGACGCAGCACCCAATTAGGACCGTTGCACCGACAGTTGTAGAAGATCCATACAGTTGTAGAAGATCCATACGGAGGGCCGATTGGAGCCCGAACGACCCGCCGCCTACGCCTCTCCCGAGGCTCCTGCGCCTACGCTGGGAGCGTACGTTCTCTTCACGTAGTCACTGAGGATCTGCTTGAATTCGTCCACCAGCCCGTCGCCCTTGAGCGTCGTGGAATGGCGACCGTCGATATAGACCGGCGCCTTCGGCTCCTCGAAGGTGCCCGGTAACGAGATCCCGATGTTGGCGTGCTTCGACTCGCCGGGCCCATTCACGACACAGCCCATCACGGCCACGTCCATCTCTTCGACGCCTGGATAGTCACGGCGCCACTCGGGCATCATCTCCCGGATGTAGTCGGTGATGTCCTCGGCCATCTCCTGGAAGAACGTGCTCGTGGTGCGCCCGCAGCCCGGACAGGCCGTCACCTGAGCTTCGAAGTGCCGAATGCCCAAGGACTGAAGAACCTGCTGGGCGATGCGCACTTCCTCCGCGCGGTCTCCCCCTGGTCGGGGAGTCAGCGACACCCGGATGGTGTCGCCGATCCCGTCCAAGAGAATGGGCGACAGCCCGGCGGTCGTCGCTACGATGCCCTTCGCTCCCAGGCCCGCCTCGGTGAGGCCGACATGCAGTGGGTATTCGCAGCGGGCCGCGAGCATTCGGTAAACGGCGATGAGGTCCCGAACCGTGGAGACCTTGGTGGAGATCACAATGCGATCGTGTCCCAGCCCTATTTCTTCCGCCAGTTCGGCCGAGCGCAGGGCGCTCTCGACCATCGCGTCGAGCAACACCTCTTTAGCGTCCTTGGGCGCGGACGCCACGGCGTTGGCATCCATGAGCTCGGTGAGCAGTCGCTGATCCAAGGAGCCCCAATTCACGCCGATGCGCACCGGTTTGTGGTGCTCGAGGGCCACCTCGATGATTTGCGTGAAGTTCGCGTCGCGATGCTTGGTGCCGACGTTGCCCGGGTTGATGCGCAGCTTGGCCAGCGCGTCCGCGGCATCCGGGTACTTCTTGAGCAGGATATGGCCGTTGTAGTGGAAGTCCCCGACGATGGGCGTAGCGTAGCCGGCATCCCTGAGGCGGCTGGTGATCTCTGGAACCGCCCGGGCGGAGGCGTCGTTGTTGACGGTGACGCGTACGAGCTCGCTGCCCGCGTCCGCCAACAGGCGCACTTGGTCGACCGTCGACCCCACGTCCGCGGTGTCGGTATTGGTCATCGACTGGACGATGACCGGGGCAGAGCCCCCGATGGTCACCCCTCCGACGTCGACGCTGACGGTTTTCTTGCGCTGTACTGTAATCACCGCTAGCCCCCGAAGCGCGCCGTCAACGTGACGGCGAGCGCTACGCCAGCGATGAGGAACAGCGCGAGGCCGCCGATCGCCTTCCAACGGTAGGCGGCCGTGAGCTCGTCCTGGCTCTTGGTCGAGAGGATGAAGGGATGGTCCTCCTCCGACTTCATCAGCACGCTGACTTCCGCCTTCATGGCCGCCGTGGCCACGTGCTCTTCGACGAGGGCCTCAGCCGCCTTGCGAGCCTGCTCCCACTCATCCATGTCCACACGACCGTCGCCGTCCTCGTCGAAGCGCTGCACCAGTTCTGTGGGATTCTTCTTCCAATCCGGCAGGATGTCTGCGCGTCTCTTGGCGCGCTCGTCCGAGCCCTCGACGTTGCTCCACGTCTCGAAGTGGCCCAGCGCGTAAATGGACTCACCTTCGCGCATGATGCGCTCCGTATAGCGGTAGCGACCGCCAATGCCGCCCCCGAGGCCGGGCACGCCGACAAGGCTGCCACCAATACCGCCGCCGAGTGCGCCACTGATACTGGCGCCCATGCCACCACCGACCCCCGGTGTCATGCCGGGAGGCCGGCGGGAGTGCCCATACCAGACTTTCTTGACCGGCGGGGTCACGTCCGCACCCCGCGGATTGACCAGGATTTCACCGGTTTCGTCCCGGAGGGTGAAGAAGCCCACGCTCGTATCTTGATCGAGCGTGACCCAACTCGTTTGGTTGCTCCCGCTGGACGATCGATCCCTCTGCTTCTTCTCGATCTTGTAGGACCACGCATGTGCAGTCGCTCCGGGTCAACGGCGCCGCGAGAGGCGTGCCGTCGAGCGCGTGTTGCGTGCCGGCCAGCTCCACGAAGCCCTGAGCGGCGGAACGCACCTTGGAGGTCGGCATGTCCTCCATGACACGGGCGCGTTGGAAGGACTTCTTCCAGATGAAGAAGCCGGCGCCGGTGAGCACGACCACCACGATGAGCAGGAGCGTGAACTCAGCCCCGGCCATGGCCTGGATACTGGTGCTTACATCGTCGAGCATCAATCGAAGAGCTTCTTCATGTCGACGTTCTTCAGTTCCTTCTCGTCGAATACCAGAAGGTCCGCCTCCTTGAAGCCGAGTTGGCGGGCCAAGATGACATCCGGGAACTGCTCCATTCTGATGTTGGAGTTGTTCACGGTCGCATTGTAGAGCTCGCGCCGGTCGGCGATGGCGTTCTCGAGTTGTGAGATCCGTGTCTGGACATGCTGAAAGGTCTCATTCGCCTTGAAATCTGGGTACGCCTCCACCACAGCGAAGAGTGAACCGAGGCCCACGCGCAGGGCACTCTCCGCAGGCCCCAGCGCGGCGATATCGCCCGCCTGACGCGCGCTGGCCACCGCGGACCGCCTCCATGACCGCCACCAGGGTCTCGCGTTCGTGCGTCATATAAGCCTTGCACGTCTCGACCAGGTTGGGAAGCTCATCGTGGCGTTGCTTCAAGAGCACGTCGATGTTCGACCAGTTCTTGGTGACCGTGTGCTTGAGGCGTACGAGGTTGTTGTAAATGGTCGCACTGTACACGCCGGTGACCACGAGCAACCCGATCAGCACATACCCGATGATCCCCATGGCTCGGCATCGACCTCCTGTTCCTCTCCGCGCCGACTCGGGCGCTTCCCGGCTCGAACGAGTGGAGTAATTGTACGCCCTGGAGGGCCGATAAGCAGCCCTCGATGACGAAGCGGGCGCCCACCGCACCCCCCCTGCGCGCCTTCAGCTTGACGCTCTGGCGTCGAGTCCGATATACGTGTCCATTCGGGCGCCGCGGCGACGCTCTCCGATAGATGGTCAGTGAGGGAGGACAAATGGATCGGAAGTGGGTGTATCTGTTCACCGAGCTCGAAGAAGCAGAAGCGTCCGTGGACGACTGGGAGGGAGTTCGAGCGCTGCTCGGGGGCAAGGGAGCGAACCTGGCGGAGATGACGCGCATCCAGGTCCCTGTCTCTCCCGGTTTCACGGTGACGACCGAGGCGTGCATCGCTTATCTGGGGGTAGAAGGCGAGTTCCCGGCGGACATCTGGGAACAGCAGATCGAAGCGCTGCATCGCATCGAGGCCAATACGGAAAAGGAGTTCGGCAACCCGGCCAGACCCTTGCTCGTGTCGTGTCGCTCCGGGGCGAAGTTCTCGATGCCCGGAATGATGGACACGATCCTGAATCTCGGCTTGAACGACGAAGTGGCTCGGGGAATGGTGGAGTTCACGGGTGACGAGCGCTTCGTATACGACGCCTACCGGCGCTTGATTCAGATGTTCGGCACGGTGGTCCGTGGCATGGACGGCGAAGTGTTCGAGAAGGTGATCGAGGCCCGCCGACTAGCGGCCGGAGTCACGTCGGATCCGGAACTGGCGGCCGAGGACTGGATAGCGCTCACGCAGCGCTTCAAGGAGCTCGTCAGAGCCCACACGCGGGCGCCCTTCCCGCAGGATCCCCTGGAGCAGCTGCGCGCGGCCACCGAGGCGGTGTTCGAGTCCTGGAATACGAAGCGCGCCGTGGACTACCGGAACGCATCGGGGATCCCACACGACATCGGCACCGCGGTCAACATCCAGACGATGGTCTTCGGCAACATGGGCGAGACCTCCGGGAGCGGCGTCGTGATGAGCCGGAATCCGTCCACCGGAGAACCGGGCCTGGCCGGTGACTTCTTGGTGAACGCACAGGGTGAAGACGTAGTGGACGGCAGCCGAAAGACCCTGAACATCAGCGTCATGGCTGATCGGTTTCCGGAAGCCTATGAACAGCTCTGCGAGATCGCGGATCGGCTGGAGCACCACTACCGAAACATGCAGGACCT
>Ga0208879_1002759_pt1 | contig 15058 bp, 11 predicted proteins | sample Knorr_S15_td_Bot_FD_185605 | JGI IMG/M metagenome (GOLD analysis project Ga0208879, IMG submission 185605) | Marine microbial communities from Southern Atlantic Ocean transect - Knorr_S15_td_Bottom_ad_5009_LV_A (SPAdes) (version 2) | ecosystem: Environmental > Aquatic > Marine > Oceanic | place... | reverse complement strand
TATTGTTCTGAAAAATGTGGTAATTTCTTCTTAATTGAATCTGATAATGGGATATAACCTCTAAATTGCAAAAAAGTTCCGGGTGAAATTTTATGGAATAACATCTCCTGAAAAAGACTCATAAGGGGATACATTAAAGATAAAAAGGTTTCATTCTGGAATATAAGAGATTGTCCTGTTTTTATAGCCTTTTGTACATTTCTATTTCCTACAGCACCCAAAAACTCCCAACGCTTGTAATCCCGTTTCCATCCGGAAAAACGGGTTACATGATCCATGGTTAATTCCTCCCCGTCCGGAAGATAAATTGCAATTTTATCAATCTCATTTTCCAAATGATATAAGGAATCCCCGGCAATTTTCAATACTTCTGCTTTGACCTTTGAATCCGCTTCAATTCTCTGCTCCTTAAAAAAATAGTTCACCCAAACAGCCATTTTATTTTCGAATGGACTGCGAACATCTATAGGATTAAACCGTTTTGTTAATTCCTTGACAATTAATTTTCTTTTGTCAAAATCCTCGAGGAAAATCACAAGACAATTTGATTGAGCAGGGTTATCACAATACCTGAATATTTCTTTACGATAATTTTTATGAATCTTTTGTGGATTTCTCAGAACAAAAAGTTTTTTACTAGAAAATAAATCGACCCCGTAGAGTTTTTCGATAATTTCACTCCCCCTCATTTCATTGGGTTCCAGGATAATCTTAGCACTCACTCCTTCCGGAAAAAAGGATGATTCGAGTTTCTCTACTACAAATTTCTGAAGGAATTGATCATCTCCCTGGAATAAATACACCGGTTTGACAACCCCTCCATCGATTTCATTTACAATATTTTTTAGTTTCTGTAAATTCATGTTATTTTTTTGATTTCGTATACAAACTCACTATAATAACAGCCATAAAGGCAAAAACGAAGCTAATCAGCCTTTCCGTAACCATTGTATTTAATACTTCAATATTTTTCCAAATAATGGTAGAAATTGCGCCAGTCAGCATTCCGGCTATAATCCCATTCCTAGTTGTTCGCTTCCACCAGAGCGCGCAGACTATCACCGGACCAAACGATGCTCCCAATCCACTCCAGGCGTAGGATACCATTTCAAATACAAGGTCTTTCGTCTGCCATGCAAGGTAAAATGCAATGATCCCAATTACGATGGTAAACATTCTGCCAATGGTAAGTAAATTTATCTTTCCGATCTTATGGTGAAAATATTTTCCGATTATATCCTCAGTCAACACTGAAGTACTTACCAAGAGCTGTGAATCTGCGGTTGACATCATTGCTGCGATTGCCCCGGAAATAAATATTCCTGCGATCCAGGGATGCATAAGGGTTTTCGCCATTTCCGGCATGAGTGTTTCCGGGTCTGAAACAGGAGAGATCATCCCGCCTGAAATTAATTGAGCTCCCACCAGTCCAATGAAAAGAGAACCTATAAAAGCAGGTATTGCCCACGCGATTGCGATACGCCTACTAATCCAGATATTTTTGGGATCATCTATGGCCATGTAGCGAACAAGCAGGTGAGGCTGTCCCATATATCCCAATCCCCAGCTTAGTCCCGCCACGGCTCCTAAAAATGCTTTCAGTCCGCTAGTACCTCCATACAGAGTTGACCAGTCTAGCGTCCCGGTGGAATGCTCCAATCCTGATAATTCCATCCATCCGACGATGGGCAGAATGACTAACGTACCAATCATGATAATCCCCTGGATCAAATCCGTCCATGCCACCGCAAGAAATCCACCAAGAATTGTATAAAAAATAATGATGCAGGCGCCTAATATCATTCCCTGCATCTGGGTCAACCCAAAAGTGACATTTAAAACTTTACCGGCGCCGGAGAATTGTGCGGCGACATAAAATGTAAAAAAGAAAATGATAATAACCGCTGCCAGCAGCCTGATGATTCCGGAATCATCATTAAATTTTTTTGAAAGTAACTCAGGGAGGGTGATCGCATTGTATTTTTCCGTTGCGATTCGCAGTGGTTTCGCGATGATCATCCAGGATAAAATGATCCCTCCAATACATCCAATTGCTGTCCATAATTCCAGCAATCCCATAACCATTGCAGCCCCAGGGAGACCAAGCAATAGCCAGGCAGATTCACCGGAAGCGCGTTCGGAAAATGCGATCACCCAGGGACCCAGCCGTTGTCCTCCAAGAGCAAAATCCTTTAGATTTTTTGTTAATCGAACGGTTATGAATCCAACCGTTAATACAATCAGCAAGTAAATAATAAATGAAGTAACTATCATTTTATATTATCCAAACCAGGATTCCTATGCCAACACAGTAAAAACCAAACCAGTAAAATTTCCCTGACTGAAGCAAAGAAAGCAGCCATTTTAATGAAATCCATCCCACGATAAATGAACTGAAAAACCCTGCAATCAACACAGGAATGCTTAGTAAAGGTTCATTTGATTCCAGCAAATCCAAGGCAGTTAATAAGCCTGCTCCGGAAATCACCGGAATGGAAAGCAGGAATGAAAAACGGGCGGCGGAGTCTGATTTTACTCCCAAGCACAAACCGATAGTAATTGTTAATCCTGACCGAGAGATCCCCGGAATAATCGCAACTGCCTGCGCTATTCCTATCAAAAATCCGTTTCTGATAGAAACCTGATCTTTATTTCCTGTGAAGCACTTACCAACGAATAAAATAATTCCGGTACATACGAGAGCACCTGCAACAAAATTGACATTATCAAAAGCAGATTGAATAGCATCCTTAAAAAATAGACCACAAATCACTGCCGGTACCGTGCCAAATGCCAAAGCTAAAATGTAATTCCTGGTTGATTTGTCCTGTAAAGTTCTTAAAAAACCAACAATATCACTCCAAAAAACAGCCAGGACGCTGAATAATGTGCCCACATGAAGAACGACTTCAAACGCATTCCCCGGGACATGAATACCCAATAATTCCTGACCAATAACCAAATGACCGGAACTGCTGACGGGCAGGAATTCAGTCAAACCCTGAAGTGACCCTAATAAAATTGCTTCAAATACACCCATAGCTTATAAAATGTGAATGTGAATATAATGCAAATCCTTCAGGCACTAAAAACCTGAAGTTATGAAAAATACGAATGAGTTAACTGATAATTTTTATAATTTGGGAGAACACACCATAACCTGAAATGGGTCATCACATCCAAGCGGATTGTATTTTGTGAGATTGGAAAGTGGGGAGTTCATCCAGATACGGAAAGTTGTGCTAGTTAAGTAGATATCTTATCAAGTTATTTCCACCCAAGAATTGCAATCATCCTTCCGGCACTTTTACCTTCCCGGCGGAAAGAATGATATTTTTCTCCAAAGCAAAAAGTGCATTCATTTATATCAATGATGTTTTTCTGATTTACTCCTGAATCCGTTAATTGAGACCGTACAATCCCCTGCAGATTTATCATCCTCTCTCCTTTTCTTGTATTTCGGACAAAGGAGCTGTCAAATTCCAGTGCAACATCCAGACTAACTTCAAAACAGCATTGGCGGATGGAAGGACCTAAAAAAACGATCACATTTTGAGGGTTTGAATTCAATTGAATCAATTTTTGAATACCATTTAAAACAATTCCATTTGCAATTCCTCTCCAACCGGCATGAAGCAAGCCAATGATTTTCGCAACAGGATCAACTAAATAGATTGGAATGCAATCAGCAACCTGGATTGTGAGCACTAGCTTTTCAATGGTGATCATTCCATCGGTGTTGCTGATCCCTCCCGATTTTGTGCAAATAACAACATTATTTGAATGAGTTTGTACAGGGATGACAATCTGTTCCGGGTTCAGTTCAAAAAGGGATACTATTTTTTTTCTGTCCTCCGGTGGGAAATATTGAAATTGTTTTAAGGAAATACCGACTTTAATCCCACCGCATGGAAAAAACTCTGAAAAATCTGAATAATGATTCAAGGTTGATTTATTGTGTAGAATGACGGTTTAAAAAATAGGTTCATCGCAATAATCCATCTTTCCATACAATAAATTTACAAAAAATATTGTCATCCTGTTCCGCCAGAAGGCGGAGAAGAATCTCAATCGTAAAATTACAAAGGTAGGGGGTTGAAACTGATGATTCCTGTTAAGGCGACTGATAGGATGAAGTAATCAAAGAATCACCTTTAAAAAATCCCACTAAAGAAAAACTATTTTGATCGTACTGGAGTACCTGCAGAGCTTTATTCAAATTGGGAGGTTCTCCGGAAAACGAAAAAATTCGCTCCGAACCATGGAACTCATCAATGGAATTCAAACTTTTTAAAATTGTTCTTCGATCAAGTTTATCCTCTGTGATGACTGCTGACAGAAGTTGGACACAATCAACCCCCTGGTAAAAAAATTCGTTATTTTTATGATAACCAGCCCGAGATAAAATTTCATTATAGAAAATTTCTTTCCTGTTCGTAATCACTACCATTTTATCCAAATGGGGGCCAATATTCTCCTGGTTCAAAATGTCTAGATCCTGCCAGGACTCATTGCCAATCACCTGGGTCTCCAGGTTATAAATTGGAAATTGTGTGGCCAGGTACGAAAGATGATCAAGGGGAATCGGCATATACATGCCGTCAATCGTGTCTAAATTAATTTTACTCGAATCTTTTGCACTTAATTCCTTCTCCGTATCCTTTTGAAGATCAAAAAAATCATCAACGGATATCTTGAAAAGTGCATCCAGGCTGTCAATTTCCATCCCGAGAAATTCTGCATATTCATCATCTTTCGGCATTAAATCCCAAGCTGTTTTTCGGATGGAATTAAATTGGCGTTGTAAATCTTCGGGAATCCCGAAATACCATTCCACCTTAACTGGGGCAAACCCAAGCAGGTCTAATTCCCCGCAAAATGCGTCAACAAGATTATGTCCCATTTCGTTTGACGGCGCCAGTACAGCGATGTTCTTTAAGCCAAGTTTCTGAACGGCGTATCTTGCCGCTAACCGGCCTCTTGTTTTTTCGTCAGAATTCAACTGAAATACATTTGCTCCCAAGGTAACCAATCCATCCTGCACAGATGAAGGTATCAACAACGGAATTACGGACCCGGAAAGCGTGTTCGCCGCTATAAGCGCATTCCCGGCATTAAGCGGACCAATAATCGCAATGATTTCCGGTTTTTTTGCCAGCATTTTTACGGTCTGAATTGTCTCAATTCCCCTGCTCCTGTTATCGTAAATAATCAAAGAGAAATTACGCAACCCCTCCGTTTGAGCTTGAACGGCAGATTTTAATCCCTCGAGGAATAGAGTTCCATTTGATTGATATTCCCCGGAAAGTGGGAGAACGACTCCTATTGTGATATTTTTTCTGGAGGGACGATAGGTTGCCAGCAGAAGTTCCTCATAAAAATCAAAATACCTAGTAGGAACATGATCAATGTTGATTCCGCTTAAGATCTGCGCCCCGTCATCCGGTTGACCGGAAAATATGGCGCCATAAGCCTTGGACAGCAGTAGTATAGACCGGTTTTTGAGGTCAAATTCTACCGACAGCATTTCATCAACTCCCGGTAATGAAATATTCACTTTCAGGGTGTTCATTATCCGCCGGTCTATTTTTTCAAGAAAGAGTTCATCTGATTGCAGGGAGCGGGCACGTAGATACATGCGAAGCGCTGCCGAATATTTTCCTTCGTCAACGAACATGTCACCCAAACAGGAAAACACATCCTTCACATAGGCGCTTTTGGGGTAAGACTGCAAAACATTGCGGGCTATTCCCCGAGCTTCTTCAATTTTATTGAGACCATAGTCCGCTTTCATCATTAGATACCATGTTACAGACTGGTAATTATCATGCTCTTGTTTTAAGATTTTTTTCAGGATAGTCTCGGTTGTGGCAAACCTGCCCTCATTATAATGTACAACAGCTTTTTTTAACTGTTCTTTTATAGAACGGTTTTTAAACCAGCTCTGGTTTGATAAAAGAAGTGCGTTGCAAATCAGGACGATTCCAATCCAGATTATTAATTTATTCAACAGTAACACTTTTTGCAAGATTCCTCGGTTGATCTACTTCACACCCTCTTAATACCGCTAAATGATAGGCAAGCAATTGAAGCGGAATTGATGCCACGATTGGGAAAATTCGCGTATGTGTTGTTGGAATCACAATCTGGTAATCTGTTAATTTATCCAGTATTATGCTTTTTTTATCCGTTACTACAATTACCTTTCCCCTTCTTGATTTTACTTCCTGGATGTTGGAAATTACCTTGTCAAAGGTCTGGTCATGAGGAGCAATGAAAACGACAGGCATTTTTTCATCGATTAAGGCAATGGGACCGTGTTTCATTTCCGCGGCGGGATAACCTTCTGCATGGATATAGGATATTTCCTTCAGTTTCAGGGCGCCTTCCAGGGCTACGGGAAAATTCAATCCGCGGCCAAGATATAAAAAATTATTCGCTTCAACTGTTTCTGCGGCTACGTACTCGATATGTGAAGTATCCTCCAGTATTATCTCAGTTGTATTTCCTATCTCTGCTAGTGATCTTGCGATGTTGATTCCTTCCCTTTTAGACAGGTTTTTTCTGCGTCCTAACTTCAACGCAAACAGGAAAAGAACTGTCAATTGAGCAGTAAAAGCTTTGGTAGAAGCCACACCAATTTCCGGTCCCGCATGAGTGTACACTCCACAATCTGTTTCTCTTGATATTGAACTTCCAACCACGTTACAAATTCCAACAGTGAGGGCTCCCATTTCTTTTGCTTTCTTGATGGCAGCCAATGTGTCTGCGGTTTCCCCGGATTGGCTGATGGCTATAACGACTGTATTACTGTCAATAATGACTTTACGATAACGGAATTCGGAAGCATATTCCACGTGAACCGGAATGTGCGCATACTCTTCAATGAGATATTTGCCTATGAGACCAGCGTGCCAGGATGTTCCGCAGGCAGTAATATAAAACCGGCTTGCGTTTTCAATTCGATCCAGGCAATCTATAAGCCCGCCTAAATGGGCAGAGCCTTCATCAAGGATAAGTCTCCCCCTCATCGTATCCATAATTGTCCGTTTTTGATCAAATATTTCCTTCAACATAAAATGGGGGAAATTCCCTTTTTCTATTTCTTCCAAACTCATATCCAGTGTGGTAACTGCTTTAGAAAGGACTTTATTCTTGTAAATCTGTTTGACAGTATATCCATCAGAATTAAGAACGACCATTTCACCTTCATCAAGATAAATCACATTTCGGGTATGCTCTATGATGGGAGACGCATCACTGGCAAGGAAATATTCCCCATCACCTAAACCTAATACCAATGGACTTCCGTGGCAGGCTGCAACCATGACATCCGGTTCTTCACTGCAGAGAGCAACGATGCCAAAAGTGCCTATAACTTTGTGCAGGGCCGCTCTTACAGCTTGTTCAAAAGACAACTTATCCCTACGATAGAATGAAGCAATTAACTGAACCAGAACTTCTGTATCAGTGTCACTCTTGAATGTAACACCTTCTTTTTGGAGTACTCCACGAAGGCTGTGGTAATTTTCTATAATTCCATTGTGAATGAGAGCAATGGTTTCGGTTTCATCCATATGCGGATGAGCATTGAGATCATTGGGCTCTCCGTGTGTCGCCCAGCGTGTATGAGCCATGCCAACCGATCCTTTTAAGGGAGAATCTTCAACAGCAGCTTCTAATTCTTTTACCTTGCCGGACTTTTTCAGGATATCAATACCACCACCGTTAGTTACCGCAATTCCGGCAGAGTCGTATCCACGGTATTCCAGACGCTTCAATCCATTGATTAAAATCGGGATTGCGTCTTTATTCCCATAGTATCCTATAATTCCGCACATATTTTATCCTCTTTCACTAATCGTAAAGTTAAAATTAACAGCTAACACAATATATTGAAATAGATTTTTCATTTCATTCTCGCCACATTTTTTTCTGATAAAAACATACATTCCCCGGTAAAGTTCCAATCAATTCTTGGAAAATTACAGATATAAATTATTCCCATTCTATCGTCCCGGGAGGTTTAGAAGTAATATCATAAACAACGCGGTTTATCCCTTTGACAGAGTTCACAATCTTACTGGATATTATTGAAAGAACCTCAGGAGGCATCCTGTACCAATCAGCAGTCATGCCGTCATGGCTGGTAACAGCCCTGATTCCAAGCAGGTTCTCATAAGTCCGCTTATCTCCCATGACACCTACAGTTTTCACTGGAATCAAAATAGAAAACGCCTGCCAGATTTCATCATAAAGTCCTTCTTCCTCTAATATACCCATATAAATATGATCTGCTTCTCTGAGAATCTCTAATTTTTCTTTTGTTACTTCACCGATTATTCGAACCGCCAATCCTGGCCCAGGGAAAGGATGTCGGTGAACCAGAGATTCGGGTAGACCTAATTCTCTGCCGACTTTCCGAACTTCATCCTTGAATAAATCCTTAAGAGGTTCTATCAGTGAAAAATCCATTCCTTCCGGAAGTCCGCCTACGTTGTGATGACTCTTTATAACAGCTGCTTTTCCCCCTTTCCTGTGAGCACCGCTTTCGATTATATCAGGATAAAGCGTTCCCTGGGCAAGAAATTCAATATGTCCAAAGTTCCGCGCAACTTGTTCAAATGTACGAATAAACTGTTCTCCAATTATTTTTCGTTTTTCCTCGGGATTTTCAACACCTTTTAATTTTTTCATGAATATAGCGGAACTATCCTGGAAATTTATATTCACTCCCAAACCATCCCGCAACGCAGAAATGCACTGCCTGGCTTCATTTTTTCTCAACAATCCATGATCAACAAGAACTGCGACAGATCGCTCACCGATGGCTTTATTCAGAAGGGCAGCCACTACAGAGGAATCCACGCCACCGCTCACTCCAACCAAAACCCGTTTCTCCCCTGTCATTTCACGGATTCTTTCCACTTGTTCATCAACAAAATTCCCTGCTGTCCAATCGGGAGAACACCCTGCAATTTTGAATAAAAAATTATTCAGGATAGTTTCTCCCTCAACTGTATGATTTACTTCCGGGTGAAATTGGGTTGCAAACCGTTTTGATTCCACATGACCCATTGCGGCCACAACTCCGTTGGAAGACTCTGCCATGATCTCCCAGCCAGGAGGAATTTGAGTAACCCTGTCCATGTGACTCATCCAGACTTGAGTGCTACCGGACACAGACTTAAAAAGATGTTCTGAATTCATAATATTAATAAATGCAAACCCGTATTCACCATGAGATGATGATTCTACCTGTCCATTATAGTGATGAGCCATAAGCTGCAATCCGTAGCAAATGCCCAGGATTGGAATATCCATCGCAAACAGCTTTGAATCGTATTCAGGGGAAGAGTCTTCATAAACGCTGGAAGGTCCACCGGATAAAATAATCGCCTTTGGAGATCGCTCCTGAATCACCTCTAGTGAAACATCCGGAGACATAATTTCTGAATAGACATGCTTCTCACGGATTCTCCGGGCAATCAGTTGAGTATACTGGGATCCAAAATCCAGGATAATGATTCCATTTTCATGAAAATTGCTCATGAAAAATCCCAATCATTTAATGGTTTAAGGAAATTATTATTTGTTAATTCATAATGAATCGGCGTGATACTTACATATCCGTCTTCCAGGACACTGCTGTCCAAATCAGATGCATTAACCGGGTTTACAATCTCACCTGTCATCCAATAATATTGCCTGCCCCGAGGATCTTCCCGTTTTTCAAACCTGTCTTTGAAAAAAACATGGCCTTGTTTTGTTATTTTAATTCCCTTGATTTTATCCGAAGGAATAGCGGGCACATTCACATTCAGAAGTGTTCCTTTTGGCAGTCCATTTTTTAAAACAGCTTTGACTACTTTCTGTGCTATTTCAGTAGAAAAATCGAAATCCTGGCTTTTTTGAGAAGCTAAACTGATTGCAATGGATGAAATATTGTACATAGTCCCTTCTGTTGCGGCAGAAACTGTTCCTGAATAAATAATATTATTCCCCACATTGGCGCCAGAGTTGATTCCGGAAATAACAATATCCGGAGGTTTTTTACACAGGGCGGAGACCGCAATTTTAACACAATCCGCAGGAGTACCATCAACACTATATCCTCTGATTCCCCCATTTTGCTTAAACTCTTGAATTCGGATCGGATCAGAAATAGTGATAGCATGTCCCACCGCGCTCTTTTCTGTATCTGGAGCAACTACGGTTACATTACCTATTTCCTCCATTCCTTCCCACAATCTAAAAATCCCGCGAGAATGAATCCCGTCATCATTAGTCACGAGAATATTCGGGGTTGGAGTCATTCAAGCATTCCAATGATATTTGTGAGAGTTTCCTTCATGTCTTCACGTGTGACAATGTGATCCAGAAAACCCTTATCAAGTAAAAATTCCGATCGTTGGAAGCCATCGGGTAAATCCTTCCCAATTGTCTGCTTAATCACCCGTGGACCTGCAAATCCAATCAATGCACCCGGTTCAGCAAGTATGATATCTCCCAGCATTCCAAAACTTGCCGTCACGCCTCCGGTCGTCGGGTCAGTTAATATGGGAATATACAAACCACCCTCTTCTAAAAACTTTGCAAGGTGAGTAGAGGTTTTTGCCATTTGCATCAGGGAAATTGCACCTTCCTGCATACGGGCACCTCCGGAAGAACAAATTAAAATAAAGGGGCATTTTTGCTCACCGGCGTATTTAATAGATCTCGATACCTTTTCCCCTACAACAGATCCAACACTCCCTCCGATAAATCGAAAATTCATTATTCCCAAAACAATTTTATAACCACTAATATTTCCTAAATAACACTGGATCGCTTCTTTTTTCCCGGTCTTGGACACTGCATCCTTTAACTGGTTCCGATATTTTTTCTTTGCTTTAAACCTCATCGGGTCCAAAGACTCCACATTTGGGAATAATTCCTCATAAGAATTTCCGTCAAACAATAAATCTAAATACACCCCAGGTGTTACCCGGAAATGATGTCCGCAATGCCTGCAGACATTGTATGTTTTCTCTAATTCCGGCTTATAAAGTATTTCACTGCACGATGAGCATTTCTCCCATAATCCATCAGGAATGGATTTCTTTTCACCCTCCTTTAATTTTTCGTCTTTGCGTTTAAACCAAGCCATTATTCTATTTAATTAAAAAGGGAGATATATAGTCAGGAGTCAGTTTAAATGGTTTATCAGAAACCCATTCCGTAAAATTTTCTTCCGCTAAAATCCCAATCCAGTTCGCCGAAGGTTGAACTTTCATTATTCCTGGCTCATTTAAACTTTTCACCAGGTGCTCACCTCCATAAAAATAAGTTGTCTGTTTCTGATTGAAATTACATTTAATTTCATCCCATTCTAATACATCAATTTCCGATATATTTTGCACCTGTTCACTCTCCCAGAGAAAATCCTGCTGAAAGAACGTTTCCCGATGGGAATAAAGCAAGATTCGGATTGTTCCTTCAATTTTTCCTTTTGCAAAAATAAGCGACCCAAGAGTTGGTACAGGAATGATAGGAATTCCATGGCTGAAAGCTAAACCCTTGCAATAACTAAGACCAATTCGTAAACCGGTAAATGATCCGGGACCAATGGATACTGCGATTCCATCTACATCTTTTAACTTTATATCTGTTTCTTCAATTAATTTTTCGTAAAATAAAGGTAGTTTTTCCGCATGGGCTCTCGGAGTTTTTTTTTCCACCAAACCAATACATTTTCCATCATTTATGTGCGCAATTCCGCATATATCAGTCGCCGTTTCTATCGCCAGGATTTTCATCCATTCCAACCATTGAAAGAAATAATTCTTTCCTTAGGCTTTTTGGGGACACGTTCGAATTGGATTGTGATTGTATCATCCGGCAATAAATCCTGGATAATATTTGCCCATTCAATTAACGTAACCCCATCAGACGGATGCAGGAAAAATTCTCCACCAATATTGAGAAAATCATCGCTCCCTCTCATACGATAACAATCAATATGATAAAGATTTATCTCCTCCCCGGAATATTCACTTATCAATTTAAATGTGGGTGAACCAACATGGTCTTCTACCCCTAATCCTAAAGCAAATCCCTTAGAAAAAATTGTTTTACCTGTGCCAAGATCACCAAAAAGCGCAATAACCGTCGCTGGGAGAATATCCCCTGCCATTTGGGCGGCTAAAGTCTTTGTATCATTTTCAGACTTTGAACAAACCCGATGAATTTCTGTCATTAATTAAGGCAACCCCTTCATGATTGCTACAGGGACCAACATTTCCTCCATGGAAATACCACCATGCTGGAAACTTCCCTTATATAAATTTTGGTATTTCCGAAATTGAGTTGGATACAAAAAATAGATATCATTCTTCGCTATTAAATATGTTGTCTGAGCTCCAAGTTCTGGTAATCGGAATTCAGATGGGTTTTTCAAGACCACTGCATTTTTATCTGTACAATTTAAGTTTCGACCGTATTTATACCGAACTCCGCTGGATGTCTCTCTGTCAGCTCCGACTACGACTCCCTGGTGTACTTGTATACTTCCATGGTCACTTGTAAGAACAACACGAAATCCACTCGTACTCAACTTTTTTAAAACCATAAATAGCCATGAATTTTCAAACCAGGTTTTGATTGCTGACCTGTATCCGGATTCATCCGGAACCATTTCCATTAATACATCCGATTCAGACCGTTTATGTGCCAACATATCCACAAAGTTCACTACAATTGCCAGCAAGTCAACCTGTGCTAACTCTGATATCCTGTTTTGGAATCGAATTCCTTCATCCACTTTCCAAATTTTATGATAGTGCATTTTGATATCAGGCAACCCTAATTGTTTCAACTGATCCTGAAGGAATGCACTTTCATACTTATTCAAACCAGCATCATGCTCCAGCAGGGCTTTCTTCTGTGCAGGATATTTTTCCAATAAATCATCGTTAAACAACCCGCTGAACAGGGCATTCCTGCTGATAGGTGTTGCTGTTGGCAGAAGAGACAAATGATATTCCACCTGTACATCGAAAAAACGATTAATTTCCGGTAAAAGAGCCATCAATTGATCATACCGAAGACAATCTACAACTATGAAACAGACTTTTTTATTTCTCTTTAGGAAAGGTGCAACAAATCGCTTTATGACATCTGGGGACATGGGCGGTCGTTCAGTGTTTTTTACCCAGCCAGGATATTGATTTTCAACAAAATGAGCAAATTCCCGGTTACAGGTTTTAATCTGGTCATCCAGAATATTCCCTAATCCAGTATCCTTGTGATTATCAAATTCTAATTGCCATTTCACCAGCCGTTTGTATATTTCCCACCAATCATCGATAGATAATTTTTCTTGAAGACGTGATTCAATCTCTTGAAATTCCTTTAGATAACCACTGGCTGCTTTTTCCTCCTGTATCTTTGATTTCTCCAGAACTTGTTTGCAAGCCATAAATATCTGAGTCGGATTTACCGGTTTAATCAGAAATTGTTCAATTTTTTCCGAAATAGCTTCGTCCATTAACCACTCTTCTTCACTTTTGGTAATCATGATCACCGGCAGGTTTGGTTTCACTTCTTTTACCTGGCGCAGTGTGTCCATGCCATCCATACCCGGCATGAACTGATCCATTAAAATAAGATGAAATAAATCACATTTAACCATTTCCACCGCATCCCGACCATTCGTGACGGTTGTTAGACTAAACCCCTTTTCTTCCAGAAAAAGGATGTGAGGCTTCAAATGATCAATTTCATCATCAACCCAAAGAATTTTTCCCCGACTATTTTTCATAAAAAGAAAAAAATTAAGATTGGCTTCAATTGGAGGGTATTTGTAGGACTTATTTGGCGGTGAGAGTCCATACACCATCCCAATCTTTTCCGGGAGGATTTTCCTTCAAAGCGTTACAACGATCAATATACACAGTGGAAGGATTGGTGTTTCTTCCGGCAAACATATTTTCCAGTTCTTCAGATTCCTTGAAACCATTTATAGCTTTATCCCATTGCTGATCAAAATAATGTTTCTGTGCAGTATGAAATTTATCTATGCAATTTATTGTATTTTCATCCAGTTTATCTTTTTCTGACAGCAATTCATAGGTCTTAACCGGAGTTTTTCTACCTTTTACCCTGACATAATCTAAAAATCTCCACTCAAATTGATCCTTTACAGCTTTATACAGAGTCTCCTCAACCTGAATATACACTCCGTACTGCTTGGCAGATGATTCAAGCCGGGATCCAAGATTCACCATATCTCCCATCATGGTGTAGTTCATTCGCATTTTAGAGCCCATATTACCAGTGACTAATTCACCGGCGCTCAAGCCCACCCGGTGCTGCATATCATGAACAATCTCCGGCCAACCTTCTTCGGATTTCCATTTTTCACGTAATTCTCCCAATTTTATTTCCATTTCCAATGCAGTCATACAGGCTAAATATTCATGGTTTTCTACCGGAACCGGTGCTCCCCAAAATGCTACGATTGAATCCCCAATATATTTATCCAGGGTTCCCTTTCGGTTGAGCAAAACATCTGTCATTTCTGTTAAATATTCATTCATCAAGCTGACCATCTTTTCCGGTTCCAAGACTTCAGAAAAGGCTGAGAAACTCTGAATATCAGAAAACCAAGCTGTATGGTACCCCAGGTCACCTCCTAATTTTGGTTCTTGTTTTTCTTCATACATTTGATCTATCAGGTCCGGGGAAATATAATTTCCAAATGTATTCTTTAAAAATCGCTTATCCTTCTGTTCATTTATAAATTGATAAAGCATATTACTGGTATAAGTCACAATAATACCCGCCAAAGGCGCCACAATTGGAATAACCAGTGATTCCCCAATCCCCGGCAATGACACTTGGAACCAATTGAAATGCCCTTTAACAAAACTACCGGGAAGAATACTTGATAATGTGGATTTAATAAACCAGAAAAGATCCTGGGTAAACAATCCACAGACAATTGCAAAAAAGATTATTCCTTCAATAAGTATGAAAATTCCACCGAGGACTGGGGTTACATAGGTTAAGGTTAAAA
>Ga0208879_1002753_pt1 | contig 15079 bp, 16 predicted proteins | sample Knorr_S15_td_Bot_FD_185605 | JGI IMG/M metagenome (GOLD analysis project Ga0208879, IMG submission 185605) | Marine microbial communities from Southern Atlantic Ocean transect - Knorr_S15_td_Bottom_ad_5009_LV_A (SPAdes) (version 2) | ecosystem: Environmental > Aquatic > Marine > Oceanic | place... | reverse complement strand
CGGGCCGCTGCCGACCTCGAGTACGACATCTCCCTTACCTACTCCACCAAGTTCGACCGCGGCGGCCAAGACCTCGTCATCCTTGAGATAGTGCTGACCTAACTTTTTAGTCGGATTTTTTACTGCAATCAGCGACTCGATGAGAGAAGCGGTGTCCGCATAAGACATGCTCATTCTTCCTGGCGTAGCAATAACTCGACCAAGCGAGGCACAAGGTGGTGGTCGGCGATTTCCTTCGCCAGTCTCTCGGCGAGAAGTTTAGCGCCATCGATTCCACAATCGGCATCGAGTTTGCTGAACTCTTCCCATCCATCACGACCCCGTAGGTCAACCATCTCAAGCGCCTTCTTGTTGCCGACACCCGGTAGTAAGGCGAAGGCATGCATCTTCAGGGAAAGGTTGCCGGCGCGATTGTAGAATGACAGGTATGGCTCGGGATTATCGATGATGATTGAGTTGATGACATCGGCCAGCGAATCTTGGGCGCGGGATGAGAGGTTGCGGTAGCGAATCATGCCGAGGACTTCGTTGATGATTGTGGAATCATCGAGACCGAGGACGGTTCCCGCCGACTGCATCTGCGCGCTGATATTTGGCCGGATTCGAATAGTCTGCAGATGGTTTTCGCTGATTGCGAGAATCAGCCCCCCGATCTCGTGGTCGAGGATGCGGCACGAAACTTCACCCGCCAATGGGTCGTCATCAGACTTGTTTGCCCTTGGGTCGTTGTGAAATGCGCTCATGAGAGTCCACCCGGACGCTGGCCTATTCTACACCGACATGCTGGCGTACGATATCAAGGATTTCCTCAATCTCACCGGCTTCGATAGTGATGCGGCGACTGCCGAGAACAGCTCGTACATCGACAGAATCCATCGGCATCAACTCTGCCAACTTGGCGGCAATGTCGGGGAATTTAGCGATTTTTTCGATTTTCATCAAGGCCTCAAACATGTCTTTGAAGACCTTGGAATCGGTCTTGAAACCGTTGCGGGCTTCACTTGCGGCCCACTCGGCGTGCTGTAGAGCCATCTTCTGTTCGTAGGTCAAGAAACCACGACGCTCTTGAGCATCGATCAGTTCGTCGCGTACTTCAGCAAAATTGAGAAATCTTTCTTCACTCACGGTAATCAGCCTCACTCCAATGGTCGTAGGTGTTCAGGTCGAGCGACCACGGTCTTCTTCATGTTACCATCTTTGACCGCTACCACCCAAGCCTTGCCCTGCTTGGAGGTGATGAACCCGGTACGGCCCTGGAATCGACGATGCGGCATTCCCGCTTGCTGGCCACCATCGAGAACGATGGCGACGCGGTCGCCCTCTGAGTACTGGTGGAGGATGCGCCTGATGACGACTCGGCCACGCTCGCTCTTCGACTTGCGTAGAATGCTTCGTGTACCTTGTCGAGTACCTTTACTGCGCCTCATTTCTCATCAACCTCCAGCCATAGCCACGCTACGAGCACTGCGGCGACCTACCCCATCCATTTAAGCCCGCCGACGCGTTAAGCGGCAGCCAAGGCTCGTCTAATCGGCGTGAATGTCGGCTACGTCCAACCACACGACCTCACAGTCGACCGCGAGCAGACCGGCGACACTGGGGGTGGTCCTGCCACCATCGCCATGGATGGTTTCCTTGACGTAGGTGCCGGATTCACAGCGCATGGTAACCTCGGCGAAGATTTCATCGCCGATGATTTCAGCACTGGTATCAGTGACTTCAAGCACACTACGCTTGCGCACCTTGTCGGCTCGGCGGTGGGAGACACGGGTCGGGGTCCTCTGCTCGAGAACGGTGCCGGCCATTCCATCGAGGGTGGCGATGATGGTGTTGAGGTCGGGTAGCGCTGGGGTGACCAACTCGGGTTCGCTGGACCGGTGCTCGGGTCGGTGGTTGAGAAGTCGCTCGATCAGGATCGGTTTTGTACCGGTCTTCGGCAGATAATATTGTTCGCACATTGCGACAAGTTCAGACTTCTTCAATTTGGCAAGAGATTTTTCATCCACCATCTCAGCTGCTTGGTTATCAGGGGCGGTGGGGAAGTTTGGCGAGTTCTGGGAGTCTGCGGTGGTCTTGCGGTCCGGGGCGGCGGGGGTTGCTTCAGCTTCGACCTGAGGCCCTCTGTGCCGCCCTCCTCCACGGCGACGATTATTCCGCCCTCGCGCCGGGTGCGGCACGGGTACTGGCAGGGTTCCCTGGGGCAATAATTTGAAGCGGATCCGGTAGGATTTCTCGGCCGGTGTATCCTTGATACGGACGACTTCAGAACGGGTTGAATCACGCATTGATTCGACTTCGATTCGCCCGTCTGCGGCCTGATTGATGGTTTGCTCAAGTTCGCTCGCTGGCACAGAACGCCGGCGTGGGTTCTTGATCTCGATGACAAAAGGCCGGCCCCGCCCCATACAGCGGACGTCAATATCTTCTCGCCCCATGCCGTGAAAGACATGGTCTTCTCCCGCAAAGAGTGGGAGAATCGGCTCGCCGATCAAATCCTGCACCGAAGTCTCGTACTGCTTTCCGGTATTATTGCAGCGCTCACAACCTCGACCCTTACACGCTCGGCAAGGCCAGCGGGTCTGAGGAATACCACGCGCTAATTTGCGGTAACGCCCATAGATGTAATGTGAGCGCACCTCGATCTTTACCCCTAGGGTCAACATATCGATCAATGCGAGAATCTGGGGTTTCTCGCTCACCATCTTGACCTCAGGCAGTTTTTCGACCAGAACTTTGGCGATCTCATCGGTCAAACTCGACTTCAGAGGTAGCGAACCAGCGGCGCCGAAGCGCTTGCGCAGGTCATCCTCGGCCTCGGCTTGGACTTTGGGGAATTGCCCACCGATCTGCAGGCGAGAAAATTCGTAAGGTGCCAATTCATTACAGATAAGGTCGGCTAGAAGTTCGATTTCAGAGAATAATTCTTCACAGAAGGGACAGATGGTCATCACGTCTCGGGATTCGGCCAGATTGGCATCGCGCCCTACCACCAGAGTTCGAATACCAATGCCGGACTCGAGTAGAGTCTGACCGTAGGTTTTCTTGCCGCCGACCCGACCCAGGCAATGGTCACAGGTTCCCAAACGAACCAGATGTTTCAGTGCTTCTGCCGCGGGTGCGGTGGGGATCTCCTGCAGATGGGTGTCTAGTTGTTCAACCGGGAACTCATCGAACTCATCGTCATCCTCACCCGAATCCACATCTTCACCAGACTCATCGAGTGGCGCAAGGTCTTCCCACAGGTCGTAATCGGTACTGCCGAATCCGGCGTTGGAATAGGTGCTCCAATCCTCTTCGGTCTCTGGGGGCTGTCCTTCCTTGGTGCTCACGGCTACGGAATCATTGGCCTTAGAAATCCCTTCTTCATCGGACAAATCATCACCACCGGCGAAATATCTCACTGGGGCCAACCCCGCGCCAGACATGTTGGCGTGGAGACCACCATTCAAGAAACCATCTGCTGTCTGCGCGCTGCCAATAACAACGTCATCAGGGTGAAAATAATCCCTTCCGCCGGTAGGAATCCCGCATCTTCCTCAGGGATGGAGGTGGGGTTGCCATTGAGTAGAATGAAACTGTCGCCGATGATACCGTCATAGCGTATGTATTCTACCAGCATCGATTCCATGCTGGCATTGAAGCGCATCAGGCCGTGTGATTTCTCACGGTAGAGCGACCATTCCGGCTGTTCCTCGGAATAGTCGTACGAGCCTCGCCCGGCGGTGCCGACTATGAGGTGAATCGGGGCGTGGCTGCCGGCGAATTCTCCGCCCTTGCGATAAGTCCCTTTTTCCTGCACCACACTGTCGATCACCGGCCAGGTGCGCTCGTAGAAGTGGTCATGACCCCAGATGATGATGTCGACCTGATTGTCGACAAATAATGCTTCAAGTTGTTGGCGAATCGTCTCGTTGATGTCGTGACCACCTCCATCGCCGTGTGAGGTATACATCGGTTTGTGGCCATAGACCACCAGCCATGGGGTATTATCACGGTCGGCGTTGGCGGCTGATAATTCGCTCTTCAGCCAAGAATGTTGAATACTGGGTGAGGAGAAATCGTGCTCGGTGCTGATACCGATGAAGCGCACCGGGCCGACGGTGAAGGCGTGATAAAAGTCGGTACCGGAGTCGTTGGGGATCTCGATTCTGGTTTCATAGGCATCAAAGCCGTAGCCGGTCTCATTCTCGTGATTTCCCGGCACTACCATCCACGGCATGGTCGACATCGAAGGCTGGTTCTCGCGGAAGTAATCATCCCATACCGCTTGGTCACCATTGGCATAGGAGATATCGCCGGACAGAATCAACAGGTCTAGTGGTTTTTCGGCGATCATATCGCCAATTATCAGGGCATCAGAGGACATACCGTGGTCGCCGAAACCGTAGAATTTCACCGGCTGAGATGGGTCGTAGGTTGAGAATTGGAAAACCGATGACCACGAACTGCCATCACCGACGCGGTAGGAATAGTTGCTTGCCGGTTCGAGGTTGGTCATCGTCGCGCTGTGGAATACCATGTCGTGGTCATAGCATTCCTCCTCCCCGCTAACCGAGTTGCTCAAGTCTTCTTCCAAACCGTATTCGACCTCTGAATCGGTCTGGCCCGGGGTCGCCCAAGAGACCTGCATCTGGCTAGTGTCGTCGAGCAGGGCGATGTGCACCTGCTCGGGCAAACTGCTGGCGAACAAGGTTGAGGTCGGGCAATCGAAGAGATTACCGAACTGCGCTTGCGCCGGGCCGGCGCTTGCCGGCAGCAGCAACAGAAACAATCCCACGGTCAGCAATTTCCGACCAGCCATGGCAGAGCCCAGCAGGCATTATGACGTGAAGCCTCGCCCGCTGGCAATCACAGGATATCGTCGAGCATATTCGAGAAATCGATATTCCCCTCAGTGTTTTTCGGCGTCGGTTGTGGGGGTGTAGGTTGCGGGGTTGATTCCGGGGTGGACGAGGTAGTATGGGCTTGGGCAACCACATTGTAAGGGTCATCGATTTCGTACAGGTCATCGGTCGGTGCATGATAAGCCTCGGGCATGTTGGCGAGTTTGGCATAGTCATAGGCGTCGGGGATGATGGCCTGCGAAATGCTGACGGTGTGCGCCTGGATGAAAGCCGTCCGTTCCTTTTCCTGCTTGGCGCGGCTGTCGGGCATCAACCCGATTGCCGCACAGGTGAGAATCAGGCTGGCGATCAGTGAGAGCAGAATCATCACCGAACTGAAGAAACCGAATGATGAGAACAGTCCCATCGGTGACAGGGAGATGATCATGAATCCGGAGATGTCGCTGGCGGCAGAGCCGACCAAAGCCAGTCCGCTGGCGCCACCAACCGCGGCCAATGCGACCTGGCGTGATGCTCCCTTCCAGCGCTCCTCGCGATATCTCTCGGTGACGTGGATGCAATAATCGATGCCGACCCCCAGGGATATCGCGGCGATTGCGACGGTGACGAGATTGAGGCTCGCCCCGACCGCGGCGATGATCCCGTACAACCACACCACGACGGTCAGAATCGGCAGAGTTGTCAACAGAGATTGCACCAGCGAGCGGAAGCCCCACCACAGGGTGAGGATGACGAATAAGGCACCCAGAATCAAACTCGATTGCATCTGCGACTGCATCGCGTCGGCGGCGACGAAACGGGTTATCGGCCGGCCGGTCCACATCACCCAGGAGACCGGATAATCTTCATCGTTGAGGGCTGAGTTGAGGTTGCCACGCACCCGGAAATCCCCCTTGGTCAGATTGGTGAAGGGAGATAGGTCATCCTCGAGTTTCTCAAGGAATGGGTTCATCGATGGAAACTCCTCGGGCTGGGTGATGCCAAAGCGCAATAATGTGCGGCTATAAGTCGGCTCTTCTCCAGATGTGGTGAGGTGAGGTGAGAGCGGTTGTAATTCTTGGTCGGGGTAGATGTACAGGGTGATCATAGATGGTGGAATGTATGGCACACTCTGGGTTGCTGGGATGCCATATAGTGAGAGGAAACCATAGAAGAAGACCAAACACCCCCTGCGGTCAAAGTCGGGCAGGAACAGCGGCGCTCCGGTATCACCACAGCCGACGCCGTGGTCGGTCGGCTCGCCATCGTCGCCGAATCGGGTGGTGTTCCAGCCAACCGCCTCAAAAGGGGTCGAATTGCCCAACATGCTGGCGCTCAGGGCATAGACCAATTCGTCGACCCCGTGCACATCTACCCGGCCATCGGGGGTGCGGGTGACCTTGTCGGGTAGTCCCGCCACCTCTCGATTCATATTGTTTCTAGTCACATCGATGGCGGCAAAGACCCGCGGGTCGAGAATATCTCCTTCGATGAGAATATCGGCCGGCTCGCCCTCGTCGCCGAATCGGGTGTTGATGAGGTTGACCGAGACCGCCATATCCGAGGATTCGTCCAAGAAATCCTCGACCTTGAAATCACCTTCCAAGCCAGCCATCCCAATCGCCGCAGGAATGGTGATGAGCAGGGCCAAACCCAAGACCACCCATCTGGTTTTATTTCCGGCCACAGTAGTGGTGATGAAACTCAACCAAGAGGCAGGCACAAGGTGCAATTTGTCCTCATCCCCCGACGCAAGGCGACCGCGTTTCTCTAGCCATTGGTCGACCGAGAGGCGCACCAGCGGCGCCCATATCCCGGTCAGGATAAAGGCCGCGAAAACCCCTAGCGCGGCCTCTATTCCAAAAGAGCGCAGAGCCGCGATATCGCTGAACAGATTTGATGCGAATGCAGCCATCGTAGTCAGGCTGGTCAGCATGATCGCCCGGCCGACCTTGGCGACCGTGACATTTGCCGCTTCTTCGGGAGAAGCACCCTTCTTGCGCTCCTCCTTGTAGCGATGCAGGGCGTGCAGTGAATCATCGATGCCCAAGGCTAAGACAAGAATCGGCAGGAGGTTGGAGAATTGACTGCGGGAGATAATCCGAATATCCAGAAAATCGCCGAGATTGGACACGTGACCGATGAGCCCCTGCATCCACATCAAGGCGCCCCCCAGAGCGACCACTACGATGGCGACATCCGATGCCCGGCGCAGGCTCATCCACAGCAGTACGACGATTGCCAGGCCCATCAAGGCGATGAGATTCATCGATGATTGAACCTCTCGGGTTATCTCGACATTCACTCCGGCACCGACCAGGATGGTGATGGCGTTATTGTCGGTGGAACGGATAGTCCCTTCCAGATGCATTATCGACCATTCTGCGGCACAGGGTCCTGATTCTTTCACCAATTGTTGGCAGTATTCGTCATCATAATTCGGTGGGTGGAAAATCAATTCATTACCGTGGACGATATATCCACCGATGACCGGCCAATCGATGTCATCTTCGGGATGGGCATCCTTCCAGACGAAGGTCCAGCCATTTTCTTCCATCTCCCGCTTATCCAACTGGACGAGTAACCAGGAGGCACTGGCGCTCCACCGGCCACGCCCCCACTCCGCGTCACTAAACTCACCTTCTTCGCTTATCACACCGGATATCGGGCCGATGACCATGGAATTCTCGTCGGCGACAAAGGCACGGTCGGTGGATAGCCAGCGCAGAAAATCTCCCTGTGAATTATTGGCCATCCGATGCGCCGCCAAATCGATATGCGCCTGGGTCAGGTCGGGGTTATCGAATAGTAGACATTCCAATTCACCGCAGTCATTCCACTGTGTGGGTTGGGGGATGATGGTGCCAAATGGGGTCACTCCCTCGACCGAGAGTATCGATTCGTCGGTCATGAAAAAGCGGAAGAAATCCGCCACCACCAGCACTCCATCCGACTGCCAGCCAGTGACATCGTCGACCAAAGGGGTGAGATGCTGGCCGAGCGCGTGGCCTCGGGCAGCGCTGCCCTTGCGATCGATCTCGCGCAATACCGTCAGGTTGAGAATGCCGCCCACCGGCTCGGTTATGCCGACAGAATCCCCCGGATATGGGTAGAGATGGGTATTGGGAGGGAGATTTGCGTAATCGGGAATCCCCCCGGCCAGAGTAGGGATGTCAGCCCGACCATCTTCGACAAACTCCGGGTCGCGCAGGGTGATGAGAAAACCGAGTACCTCTTCGGAGGAGCTGAACTCATCATCGATGACCTGTTGCGCCTCGATTTCGGGAGAATCCATCTCATAGGACTCGACATCGATTGGTTCCAGTGCGGTTAACACGCCGGGAACCATCAGCAGGGTGAGAACGAAAATGGTGAGGTGAACACGTCCTTTACGCGGCACCAGCCACGCCGCTAATCGTGAGAAGTCACGCGGTTCAGAGGCCACGTTTCGGGGTGATTGGCACTCATACTTATGCGATTGGATAGTACCTACTTTGATTGACACCGCCATCGCCCGAGTACGGAGATTGGCGGAGTAAACACAGTTTACAGGCCGTGCTGACGGAGATTCTCGATGGCCTGTTGTTGCTGCGGCGTCAACTCTTCAATTTCGGTCAGGATGAACTCGAGGTCGAGAGCGCCGTTGACATAGCCCATGCCCTTCATCCGTCGGCGGTCACCGATGCGACTATTCGCTGGGATTGTCAGGTTGCCGGTCTTGCCGTCGGGGGTGGTGATCTTGACCTTCCCCCCCAATATCAGGGTTGAGAATGGTACCTCGACCTGTTGCACCAAGGCGCCATCCTCCCATCGCCGGCCTTCACCGGCATCGATTCGAATGGTCAGCATGACATCGCCGGCCTCGCCATGCAGGTGCTCATGACCCATGCCCGACAGGCGCATCACGGTAGCGTGCTCAAGGCTCGGTTTCACCTTGACCGAGAGATTCTTCGCCTTGCTTTTGACGCCACCGGCTCCATCCTTGGTCAGGCGACGAATGGTGAATGGGAACGAGCCGCCCGCAGTGGCGTCGGCTAGCGAAATGTCGAGAGAGGTGCGGATATCGGCGCCCTTTTCGGGCTGAGATTGCCCAGAGCCGGGGCGCATCTGTTGCCCGGCGCCAAAACCTCCGGCACGACCGCCATGGCTGGCAGAGCCGCCAGCGCCACCACGGCCGCCGAACAGTCCCTGCAGGAGGTCATCCATGCTGCCCATTCCTCCCATGCCGCTCCCCCCGCCCATGCCGCCGAATGGGTTACCTCCGCCAGCGAATGGATTGCCCGCGCCGCCACCGAACATATCGCGCATCTGCTGTTCCTGGTCGAATTTACTGCGCGCCTCGGCAGCGCCGATTTTCTCGTGCGCCGATTGGATGCGCTTGAAGCGTTCCTCGGCCGCCGGGTCATCATTGCGGTCGGGATGGTATTGTCGGGCGAGTTTCCGATAGGCCCGCTTGATCTCGGCAGAACTGGCATCCTTGGCTACGCCAAGCACTCGGTAGGGGTCGGACTCAGGCATTAGAACACCAGCGGCGTGCGGGTTCTCCGCCTTCAACCCGACGATTTCCCCCAAAGCCCGTTTATGGTTGACCCTATGGGTCATCCGACGCGGTTAAATGGCGGCGGTAGGTCGGGCGGTAGGCTTGAGGGTGTTCTATGTCCGCTGAGAGTGATTCCGTCGACGAGGAAAACGTGTCTTTTGAAGACCGGGTTCAGTCTGTGCAAGACAAGATTGAGGGTGGTTTTCGCCGCCTCGGTCGACACCCCTGGGCAAGGATTCTGCGGATGGCGCGAAAGCCGAGCAAGCAGGAGTTCACCCAGACCTCGATCATCTGTGGAATCGGCATGTTCATCCTCGGATTCATCGGTTTCGTAATTCTCGTGCTGATGGATAACTTGCTACCTTCGGCCTTCCAATGGCTGATTAACTGAGGTGTTTTGATGATAGAATCATTCGTGGCTTTCGTCCGTCATGACGAACAGTTATTACTGCTGCGCCGGGCAGAATCAGATACCGATTATCCGCTATTGTGGGACGGTGTTTACGGCATCGGCACCACTGCCGAGGAAGTCCTTGAGCGTGTCAGCCAAGCCACGGGTCTGGAACTTGAGCAACTGGAGATTCACGGTAATGGGCGCGACCGAGGTGTCGATGTCGGCGGACGTCTCCAAGATATCACCCCGTGGGTGGTAATGGCCTCGACCACCGAGGTCACCCCTGGGGCGATCTACACCGAGGCCGAGTGGGTAGACCCCGGGAAGATGCAGGAATACAATCTGGTTTTCACCGACCTTCAGGTCGAGGGTAGTGAGCGCACACTGCGCGACCTCTACGGTAGTGCCGGCTCCTTCCTCTACATCGTTAAGACCGCAATCAGTTCTGAACAGCGGGTCGCCGATGAGATGCATGCCCGCCTTTCGGGTAGCGGCAGTCTGTCCGATATTCAAGGAGAGATATTCTCGGTTCTCCACCCCAACGGAATGCGGGGTTACCTATTCGTCGAGAGCAGTGCCCAGCACCACGTCGAGAAGTTGATTGGCCGTACCGGTGGGCGCGACCGCAAGACCCGAGGACCGATACTATCCACCCCGTTGAAGAATGCCAAGAGTGTCTTGGGTTCCGAGGCACCTCTGGAGGATGTCCTTCCTTACCTTGAGCCGAAGGCGGTCACCGCGGGAATCGAGGTGGGTTGTATCGTCGAAATCGTCTCCGGTGCATTCAAGGGTGAGAAAGCCCGAGTGGTCTCGGTCAGCGAGTCCAAGGAAGAGGTCAGTATGGAACTCTATGAACAGCCGATTCCGATGACATTGAACATGCGTGGCGACCACGTGAGGGTGATTGAGCGCGTCGAGTGACGCGCGGTGCGATTAAATACAGGAGAAATTTCGGCGAGTCGATAAGGTAGAACTGAGGTGCAAATCATGCCACGACCATGGACTTCCAAATTACTCATCAAGTCACTGGGCGTAGCCAAGTGCAACGGTAGTATGGAAGCCGCTACCGAGAACCTCTCATTGGAGCAGGCCATTGAAGTTGCCAAGGAGAAGAGCAACGATTTGACCGGCAACACACTCAAGGCCAAGACCCGTGAGGTCATCGGCACCTGCGTTTCGATGCGGGTGAAGATTGAAGGCCACTGGCCGAAGGAAGCGCTGGAGATAATCGCCAAGGGAGAGTGGGACGAGCGTTTCAAGTGAGCAGTTCACGAATTGCGGGAGAGGCTCAGGCTTCGCTGACCGCGGGGGTGAGGAAAAATGAAAGACAATATCAGTACAGCTATCAAAGCGGCTATCGAGTCGGCTCCAGAGCGAAAATTCGTCGAGTCGGTCGACCTGACGTTCACCATCAAGGATGTCGACCTGAAAAATCCTAACAATCGTATCCAGGAAGAGATTCGTCTTCCCAGCGGTCGTGGCAAGGAATTGAAAATCGCCATGTTCGCCAGCGGTGAAGTTGCCGCACAAGCCGAGGAAGCCGGAGTGCTGGTCATCGACCCAGCCACCATCGAGGAACTAGGTGGCAACAAGATGCGCGCCAAGAAATTGGTCAACAGCATCGATTTCTTCCTCTCCGAAGTACCGCATATGGCACTGATCGGTCGCTACCTCGGGGTCGTCCTCGGTCCTCGTGGCAAGATGCCACGCCCGGTACCACCGAAGGTCAACCCCGGGGTCATCGCCGCTGGTCTACGTTCAACAGTAGTCGTACGCAGCCGTGACCGCGTCACCTTCCAAACCTCTTTCGGCACCGTTTCCCAAGGGCATGATGACCTGGTCAGTAATGCTCTGGAAGTCTATAATCGTGTTACCGGCAAGCTGGAGCGCGGTGGCGGAAACATCCGTTCTCTCTACGTCAAGACCACCATGGGACCATCGCAGAAAATCGAGGTGATCGAGTGATTCCCAAGGTCGCCAACTGGAAACGTGATGCGGTCGCTGACCTGAAAGATCAGATCGATGCTGGCGGAGTTTTCGCGGTAATCGATATCCATGGCGTCCCGGCAGACTCAATGTTGGGAATGCGTGCTGAATTGTACGGCAAGATGGCGGTCAGCGTCGCCAAGAAGCAATTGATGCGTCTGGCATGGCGAGAATCCGGCCGAGACCCAGAGGACTTGGAGAAATTATTCGAAGGTGCGACCCAACCAGCACTGGTTCAGACCGATGCGCTGACCTCGTTTGAACTGTTTCGCGAACTGAAGAAGACCGAAGCCGGTCGTGCCGCCAAGCCCGGAGATGTTGCTCCGTGTGACATCATCGTCGAGAAACAGGATACCGGTATGGCACCAGGCCCGATAGTTGGTGAGTTGAACACCGTCGACATCCCGGCTAAAATCATGGGTGGTAGCGTCCATATTCAAAAGACCGTCACGGTGTTGAAAGAAGGGGAAGTATTCACTGACGACCTGGGATTACTACTCTCAAAGCTTGACATCAATCCGATAATCACCGGTCTGCGGTTGTGTGGAACTCTTGAGGATGGAGTGATTTTTGCCCCTGAGACCTTGGATATCGATATCGAGGCATTCGAGCAACAGGTCATCGGCACCATTGCCGGAGCGCACAATCTCGCCTGTAATATCCGTTGGTTCACCACCCAGACCACACCGGTCTTGCTCGGCAAGGCCAGTAGTGAGGCACTTGCGGTGGCAATGGAAGCAGGAATTACCAATTCAAAGACTCTGCCATTCATCATCGCCAAGGCTGTTGCCAGCGCGATGGGTGTCGCAGGACAATTAGATTCAGAAGCATTGGATGACGAGTTGCGGGAGCAACTCGGTGCGGCGGCAGCGGTTGCCGCCACCACTCCAGATGCAGAGGACACCAATGCAGCCCCAGCCGAGGATGCAGAGGAAGATGAGGAAGATGAGGACGCCGGTTTCGACGGACTCGGAGACCTGTTCGGCTGAAAATAAACAAGGTGAAAAAAATGGAATACGTATATGCTGCAATGTTGTTACATAGTGCTGAGAATGAAATTAGTGAAGCTGCTGTCAGTAAGGTCTTGAAGGCCGCTGGTGTATCTTCCGATGCTGCCCGAGTAAAGGCCCTGGTGGCCTCGCTCGACGGTGTCGACATCGCTGACGCGATGACTACCGCTGTAGCGGCCCCTGCCGCTGCCGCCGCCCCTGCCGCCTCCGGCGCCGAGGCCCCTGCTGAAGAAGCAGAGGAAGAGGAAGAAGAGGAAGACGGTGCGGGCTTCGAGGGTCTCGGCTCTTTGTTCGGCTGAGCACCGAAGGTCACTAGTGAATACCACTAGGCTTCGCATTCAGGCTTGGCCTTTGCAAGCAGGAAGTTTGAGATTTGAGTGTGTGAGCGAAGGCCACTAGGGTTCAAAATAGGGCACGGCCTTAGCCGATTTGATGGAGGACCGCGAATGGCTGAAGTCGATGTTTCGCAAAGAATTGGATTTGCGGCCGCCATCCCTTGCCAATATTGGTGAAAACAGTATTTTAATTCGCGACGATTCTGGCATTCCCATCGCCCACGCCACCCTTTCAAGGCGAGGAGGTAGTTTCGAGATTAACAGCGTCGTAGTTGACCCACAGCATCGTGGTCAAGGCTTATCGAAGGAATTACTGAGACTCGCGGGTCAATCAAAGCGTCGTCTATTCGCCTATACCAAAGACCCTAGAATGAAATCGACACTGCTTCAGGCTGGATATTCCCCGGCGCGCTCCCCGGGGTTTCGACCGAGTCTGAATCTGATGGTGACCAGATCAGCGATTTTTCTGTGGATGATATTGATCCTCGATGTTAAGCGGGTAGTCCATATCACCCGTCATATGTTCGCTTACAAGTTGTATGTTCGTCACTGACTGGGTAAGAGCATTGATGTTACCCACCGCAAAGCCACATCCATGGCGGCACTGCGCACCCTCTCATTCGAGACCTGCGTGCCGCCGACGGTGATGATACGCGCCCTGCGCGAATTGGCTCGTGCCGGTAATTGGCCGATGAAACGGCTTGAAGGCAGTAAGATGGTCGACCGATGGGCGGTCATCATGCCGCTGTCACAATTTGCTCGAACGATTGGACTGGCGTTCATCGCTGGGCCATTCGCCGGCCTTGAAGTCCATTGCTGGAGCCATACCGCCGGCTCGGCCGGAGCGGTACACCATTCGGTCTGGACCATGCCCAAGCGTATGCAAAAGGAGCACATCCAGACCCTTGTGCAACATTGGGCGGCGAGTCTGCCGCGTTCGCCTTTCCGCTGGTCGTGGGGTGAGCGGATGACCATCGGCTTTCTATTGCTGGTTTTCCGGCGTAGCCGCAAAGCCTTCTCTGCGATGGGAATTCCGGTCGGAAAAGGCGAATGGCCACAGTCCGGATTGGGGGAATGGCCACCTCTGGAATACCTCATGGATGAGGAAGAATAGGAGAACTCACACTCAACCTGCTCAACCGGTGGGGTTGGGTAAGCCGAAGCGGGATGGGGTGAGGTTCATCCCCGATGAGTCATTGGCTTCGGGTGGGAGGGAAGATTGTGGGCTTGCAGGAGAAGTTCAACGAACCGGAATTCAGGCGCAATACGATTGCCGTGGTCGTCTTCGGTCTGCTATTTCCCTTATATTTCGGGGTTGCCGCCTCCGGTATAGTCACCCTGATGCCGACGCCGGCAGTTGGAGCGGTTTCAAATTGGAATGTGAGTTTCAATGAGACCATCGTGTTTGAGACTGAAGATGTCTGCTTTGCCGATGATGGGGGAACCTGTGACATCACCCTCACCTTTGCCGAGACCGACGAGATCAAACAGATCATCAAGGATGGCAACCTGATTCTTGGTGAGGTTCGCTTCACCCTCACCTATGACGAATCTGACGAAAATAGTCGCCCTGGAAGCCCATCACAGTGCGATGACATTGTAGCAACGATGAGTACCACCGAGGTTTCCATCGCTGAGTATGGGCATGAAAATTCAACAACCGCAACAGATTGCGAGGAGTCATTTATGTCGGTGAAATTAGTCAGTAATTACACCGGAGAAGGATTCAATTCCACTAATGTCTCTAAATCTAAAGTTCAGGGTGACTGGTCGGCTGAGGGAGATGGTTGGGGCAATTATGTGGTAACAATCTCCGTCGAGACTAATACTGGGGAATATAATCCAATAGCCGGCCCCTGTCCAGGCCCCTGTAGCAACAATGAAGATGGCGAAGAGGTCAACGTCAAGATGCAGGTCATCGCATACAAGTTGACAATTAAAGAGGATAAACCCGAGTCAAGCGCTGAGTAATTTCTCGATATCGATGTGCG
>Ga0208879_1002752_pt1 | contig 15085 bp, 6 predicted proteins | sample Knorr_S15_td_Bot_FD_185605 | JGI IMG/M metagenome (GOLD analysis project Ga0208879, IMG submission 185605) | Marine microbial communities from Southern Atlantic Ocean transect - Knorr_S15_td_Bottom_ad_5009_LV_A (SPAdes) (version 2) | ecosystem: Environmental > Aquatic > Marine > Oceanic | place... | reverse complement strand
AGTTAATGGATTCAGTAATATGCTTTTGTTCTTTTCTTATTAATATTGCAGATTCTGGGTTATTTAGTTTGTAATTATGTAACTTTTTTAGGACTTTTTTTAATTCAAGTGTAACTTCAGTATTTAATAAGGTTGCAATTTCTGTGGTTAATATTTCTTGAGCAGCATTTATTTCTTGAGCAGCAGATTCTTTTTCAGAAAGTACTTTTTCAGCACCCTGAATTTCCAATAATGAAGCTTCTTTTTTTACTAAGTAAGCTTCTAATTTATAATTATTTACAGAATAAATAACAATGTATAAAGCAATTAATGCAATCAATAAGAGTATAAAAATTAAGATTGATTTCTTTAAAATTAATTTATCTACATCTTTAACTTCTGCTTGTAATAAGAGTTTAGTGTACTGCTCTTCAGTATTTTTAATTTCTTGTACATTATTGGCAATTAGTATTTGAGTTTCAGTACTATTGATTCTATCAGCATAAAGATATTGATTCTTTGTGTGTTCTAAAGCTAATTTATAGTTCCCCAATTCATAATAAGTTTTTGATAAATTATCGTAAATTAAAGGAAGGTGTCTACTGATTTTAATTTGTTTTGAAATTTTTATGCCAGAATTAAAATAGGGGATTGCTTTATTGTATTCTTTAGTATTATAGAATAAATTTCCTAGGTTATTGTAGGATTGTATTAAGTTATGTGTTAAATTATATTTTTCTCTTATTGCTATTGATTTTAGATAATATTCTTCAGCTTTATCATATTCTTTTTTTACTAAAAAAAGACTAGCCATATTGTTGTAGTTGAAGCTAAGTAATCGGTAATTATTTAATTTATTATTAATCTCAATAGCTAAATTCAAATAAAACAATGAGGAGTCATATGTTGCTAGTCTTCTGTGGTAGATAGCAATATTATCATAAGTTTTGGCCAGGTTTAAAGAGTCCATTTTAGATTGAAAAATTGTAAGTGCCTTGTATTGGTGATTTAGTGCATTTTCATAATCTTTTCCATAACCATGTAGCTCTCCAATAAACTTATAGTTTTGAGCAATATATAAGTTGTAATCAATTGATTTAGCTATAGCCAATGATTGATGGCAATAGTTTAAGGTGTTAGGTAAATTACCTAAATTAAAATGGATTTTCCCAATTCTGAATAGTGCTAAAATTTTCAATTTTTTGTTTGAAATACTACTTGCAAAGTGAAGAGCTTTTTCAGCATATGCTAATGCAGAATCATTATCTTCTTTAAGATATTTTGAGCTTAATGTTAAATAGGTTTTAACTAATATAGAATCTGTTTTTTGCGTTTTAATTAATTGCTTAATAGAGTCAATTTCATTTTGAATTGTTGAGAAACTATTCGTGTAAGCAGAGCATAAAAGCAATATGAAAAATAGTTTTTTCATTTATTTAGTTGTTGTAATGATTGGTATAAAAATATAGATAGCACTGCCCTTATCTTTATGACTATCTATTTCTAATTCACCATCTATAATTTTTAGTCGTTCTTTTATTAGTGTTAGCCCTGTATGTTTTTTTAATGTAGAGTAGCTGATTGTAAATCCGATTCCATCATCTTCAATAATTAAACTAATATCATTTGTATGTGCAATTAATTGAAAACTAACTTTGCTTGCTTTAGAATGGTTTATAATATTAGTACAAAGTTCCTGAATAATGCGATATAGTGTAAGTTGAGTGTTTAATGCTAATTTATTAATATCAGCTTTTGGGAGCAAAATAATGCTAAGTTCTAAGTCAGTATTATTAAAAATATGACTTAGGTAATCTTGAATAACAACACAAAAAGTCTGGGTTTTAAGAAGTGGCGGATGTAAGTCATGGGAAATAAACCGTATAGTTGATGCAATTTCACCAACCTCAGCAATTATTTTAGTAATAATATCACTTTTTTTTAACTGCATTAAATTCATTTTAATTGCTGTTAATGTTCCTCCTAGCTCGTCATGCAATTCTTTCGCAATCTGCTCTTTTGTTATTTCATGGTTTTGCGTAACTTCTTTGATCGCATTAAATTGCTCACTTCTAATGTTCTTAGCTATTAGTTTTTGACTAAGGATTTTTTCTTTATTAGCAATTTCAAGAATTAAGTCTTTCTTTCTTATGGCCTTGAGAATGAGAAAAACTAAAATAATGAGTATAATAACTAAAAATAGAGTCAGTTTTTCTCTATTGTTATTACTAGTAAATCGAGCTTCTTTTTCTTGCTGTAAAACTAGGTTTAGGTTCTTTAATTGTAATAACTCTAATTCAGTTGTCTTCCTATTAAGCTGTATTTGCTCCTCTTTAAATTGGATGCTGTCATTTAGGTGAAGAAATTGCTTATAATATTTTATGGCTTCCTTATGATTTCCTGCTAGCTCTTTTGCTAGTGATAATTCTTTGTAATAGTTGGGTAAGTTTTTGAGTAGTTTTATTTTTCTAGCCAATTTAATCCCATGATTTAAGTGCTGAATGGCTTCCTTATAATTCTTTTGTTGGATTAAAAGTTGCGCATATTTGTAATCGGTAACAAGTATTTCGTGCTTTTTACTATTTTCCTTTTGTAGAGATAAGGTTTTTTTAAAATAATATTCTGAGGATTCTAAGTCCTTGTTAGTCATATGCAAGCTGGCAAGGTTTCGGTATGACCTTGCAAGTGCTCTAAGGTTATTGGTCCTTATGTTGATGTTAATTGCTTTTTGAATATAGATAAAGGCAGAATCAGATTTATTGCTTTTCATGTAAATAAACCCAAGTCTATTATAACATTGCGATAAATTGGAAGAGTCGGACATGCTTAAGTGAATCTTTAATCCCTTGTTGTTTAAAATTATAGCTTCATCATAATTGCCATTAGCAATTTTAATAGAAGCAATTTGCCGGTAACTTCTGGCAACCCAATATTGGGCACTTATTATTTCTGCTTTTATAATTGTTTGTTCAAAATAATGAATTGCTTTTTGTTGATGGTTTAAGAAAAAATAATCATTTCCTATTCTAAATAAGGACTCTACTTCCCCTCTTTTGTATTTTATTTTTTCAGATAAAGCAAGTGCTTTATTGGCAAGTATTAGTGAAGAATCATTATTAATATCATAATATTCTGTACACAAACTCAATAATTTAATTACCTTATTTGTATCATCTGGTAAAGTGTAAGCTTCCTCAAGGTCATGAGTTTTAATACTTGCAACTTGCGCATTACTTATAAATGCGCAAAAAATAAAAAGTATTAAAATTCGAAATATCATGCGTAAAAACTAGTAAATAATTGCGTAATTAAAGAGTTGTTTTTATTAAAATAAATTATAGGTTACAGCAATTTTTGCTAAACCAATATTATTTTTTATATTTAATTTAAGCAGTATATTTTTTCTGTGGATTTCTACTGTTCTCTTGCTAATGTTTAAGTCTATACTTGTTTCTTGGTTGCTTTTTTCTTTAAGCATTAGTTTTAAGACATCTCTTTCTCTTAAAGTTAGTTTGTATTTCATTACAAAAGCATCATCACTATACTGGCTATCTTGTGGTTTGAATAACTGTTTATTTACATATTCTTTATTTGCAAAACACTTTTTTATCGCTTTAATGATTTCTTCCTTTTCGGTGTTTTTACTGAGATAAGCATTTGCTCCGCATCCAAAAGCTTCTTTAATAATGTTAGGATCTTCATACATGCTAAGCATGATGATTTTAGTGTCAATATTTTCTTTAGTAACCTTTTTGCAAAATTCTAATCCGTCCATTTTTGGCATATTTATATCAGAGAATACTAAATCAATCTCATGGTTTCTTAGGTAATAAAGAGCATCTCTTCCATTTTCAAAAGTTGACATAACCCTGAGGCCAATACTTTCTAGAACTGTAGCTAAACCATTTGTAAAAAGTTTATGGTCATCAATAACTATGGCTGTTTTTCCTTCTATTCTTTGAGTGTTCATAATTATATTTCTTTATAAGGTATATCAATAATAATTGTTGTCCCGTTTCCTTTTAGAGAATCAACTTCCATCTTTCCTTCATAAAGTGTAATTCTTTTCTGAATATTAGAGAATCCTATTCCATGTGTAATAGTTTTAGGGTCAAAGCCTTTTCCATTATCTTCAGCCATAATGGTAAGGTAATTTCCATGCCCAGTAAGATGAATATTCACATTGGATGCAATGGCATGTTTTTGTATATTAGAAGCTAATTCTTGAATAATACGATACACACATACTTTCTGATCGTAAGGTAATGCATCTATTTCTTTTTGAGGGTAGCATTGAAAACAAACACCAATTTCTAAATCAGGAAAAGTGCGGTGTAGATAGTTTTCAATAGTGGTCCAAAGTCTATTTTTTTTAAATGAAATAGGGGTTAAGTTATGAGAGATATTTCTAATCTCTTGATATATTTTTTCAAGATGTCCAATTTCTTCTAATAAAACAGGATTCTTATTTTCTGCATATAAATTGGATAGACTTAGTTTTAATCCTGCTAAAGCTCCCCCCACACCATCATGTAATTCCTGAGCAATTTCTTCTCTTATTGTTTCTTGCTCATCAATAATTGCTTTTGCAGCTTTTGTTTTTTGCTTTTCGAATTGAGTTTCCAACGCACGCCTTTTAGATGTTCGTAATACAAAAGTTGTAATAATAAGGACTAAGAGAAGTATGATGATTAATGCAAATTGGTTTTCTTTATTCGTTTTGTCAATAGCTTGTCTTATTATTAACTCTTCATTTATTGCTTTTTGGGAAGAAATAATTTGTTCTTTTTGTTTGATGCCTGCTAAACTATCATTAATTGGAATGGCTTTTTTTATTGCCTCTAATGCTGCTTTATGATTATTATTCAACTCAAATGCCTTGGCAATATTTTCATAGGCTATTGCAAGGTTGCTTTTCTTTCCGTATTCTAAGCATACTCTAATGCAATGTTGAAAATAAACAATTGCAGAATCTGGATTTTTCTCCATTAAAAAAACATAGCCCAGATTATAATAGGCTTCTATTGATTGATTGGGTAGCTTTAAGTTTGTCCTGATTTTTAAAGCTGTTCTTAAATAAAAGAAAGTAGAATCCAAATTTTTATTTCCGTAATGGTGAATGCCTAAAGAATTGTAGTTGTAGGCTAAAGCTTTTTGTATGTTAAGCTTCTTGTTGATTTTCATGGATTGCATTGTAAAGTAAAATGCGGAATCTTTTTCGCCCAATCTGTTTTTGAAAATACCAAGGAAGTTATTCGTTAAGGCCATCTCTATAGAATCATTTTCTGCCTTAGCTAATGTATAATTTTTTCTTACAGTCCTAAGTCCCTCTTTATATTGCTTGGCATGAGTTTGTATTTTTCCAATAAGGTTTAGCGCATTTTTTTTACCTTCATAACTATTGATTTCTTCAGCAATAGCTAATGATTGTTCTCCTGCAATCATAGAAAGTGTACGCCTAGCTTGGTCGAATAAAATTCTTCCTTTTTGAAATTTCCCATCCATTTCTCCTTTTTGGTAGTGAGCTGTTTGTGATTTTTGTATTGCTTTTTCAGCATAAGAATAAGCTGAGTCTAAATCAATATTGATGTATTGGCTTGCTTTTGAATTTAAACTGTCAATTTCGGCTTCATGGTTTTGACCATAAATACAAAAGGGTAGAAAAAGGAGAATATTAATGAGAAATCTTAACATAATTTTCCTCAAATATAATAATTATTTTATCAATTCCAGCTTTGCAAATTTTAAAAGTAATTGTTTTAGACCAATGCCACTGAAAAATACTCCTGCTTTTTTGTCGGCTCCATCACCTGAAATAGTAAGTACTTTTCCTTCTCCAAATCGGGCATGTTTCACTTTCATTCCTGTTTGAATTTTACTGAGGTCACTTGCGTTTATGCTTATGTTTTTTGCTCTGTTTACATTGGTTAAGTTCTTAGGTGGAATAAACTTTTTAGTAGGAGCGGAGTATTCTTTTTTCTTGAACTTAGTCTTGGCATAAATTTTATTCGGGCTAAAATCTTTTTTCTTGTTTGGTGTTAACTCGTGTTTTTCTAAAAAGGTTTCATCCAATTCACTTATAAATCTGCTAGGCTCACAGTCAGTAAACTGCCCCCACTTGAACCGGCTTGTTGCAAAAGATAAGAAAAGACGCTTTTCAGCTCGGGTAATCGCAACATAAAAAAGCCGCCTTTCTTCTTCTAAATTTTCTTGACTTTCACCACTCATCATGGAAGGAAATAAGTTTTCTTCCAATCCTACTACAAACACATATGGAAATTCCAACCCTTTTGCAGCATGAACTGTCATTAGGGTTACTTTATTGAAATCATCTTCAGTTTCTTTATCTTGGTCAGTAAGCAGGGCAACATCTTCCATGAAATCTGGTAATTTATTTACGGCTTTTTCCGCTGTTTCGCTAAAGTCTTTTATTCCGTTTAGTAGCTCTTGGATATTTTCAAATCGACTAACTCCTTCAGGAGTTTTATCTGTATACATATCATTAAATAACCCTGTTGATTTTGCAATTTCCTCAGCAACAGTATAAGCATCTTTTTGCCTAGAGTTGATGATGAAATTATTAATCATGAGTGCAAATTCTTTTAGCTTGCTTTGAGTTCCTTTATTGATATTAATTTCAACCTCTCCTAAGTGATTGATAACCTCCCAAATGCTTTTATTGTGTTCGTTTGCAAATACAATAAGCCTTTGAATAGTTGTTGCTCCAATTCCTCTTGTAGGGTAATTGATGATTCGCTTAAACGCTTCCTCATCATTTGGGTTAATCGCTAAACGATAATAGGCAAGTAAATCTTTAATTTCTTTCCTTTGGTAAAAAGAAAGTCCTCCATAAATTTTATAAGGAATATTTCTTTTCCTGAGCGATTCTTCAAGCGATCGGGATTGAGCATTAGTTCTGTACAAAATTGCAAAATCTTTATGGTGAGCTTGCTGGCGCATTTGAACATCTGAAATGGTATTAGCAACAAGCCTTCCTTCCTCATTATCCGAGCCTGTTTTGCAGACAATTATTTTATCCCCCTGAATATTGTCGGTCCAAACATTTTTATCAATTTGCTTTTCATTATGCTTGATGATACTATTTGCTGCGTTTACAATGGTAGAGGTAGAACGATAATTTTGTTCTAGCTTGTATGTTTTATAATCAGGATAGTCTACTTTAAAGTTTAAGATGTTTTGAATGTTTGCTCCTCTAAAAGCATAAATACTTTGAGCGTCATCTCCAACAATGCAAATGTTTTCATTGAGTGCTGCAAGCTTTTTAATGATTAAGTACTGTACATGATTGGTGTCTTGATACTCATCAATTAATATGTATTTGAATTTCTCCTGATATTTTAGCAATACGTCAGGATTATTTTCTAATAACTGATAAGTTTTTAATAGTAAATCATCAAAATCCATAGCGGATGCTTTCTCGCATCTTTGCACATACATTTGATAAATCCTTCCAAATTCTGTTCGCTTAGCAATTTTATCGGTTTGTACTAATTCGGTCTTATTGTTGTACCCAGTAGGAGTGATGAAGTTATTTTTTAGGGAAGAAATTCTATTTCTGATTACTCCAACTTTGTAAATATCTTTGTCTAGGTTTAATTCTTTAATAATGCTTCTTACTAAGCTTTTGGAATCGTCAGTATCGTAAATAGTAAAGTTAGAAGGGTAGTTTAATTTTTCAGCTTCAAAGCGTAATATTTTTGAAAAAACAGAGTGAAAAGTTCCCATCCATAAATTATGCACATCACTTGCACCTACAATATTTTCAATTCTTGTGCGCATTTCTTTGGATGCTTTGTTGGTAAAAGTTAAGGAAAGAATATTGTGCGGACTAACGCCTGATTTTAGCAAGTGTACTATGCGATAAGTGAGCACTCTAGTTTTTCCTGACCCTGCTCCAGCAATTACCATTAATGGCCCTTTTAGGTGCTCTACTGCTAATCTTTGTTCGGTATTGAGTTTTTGTAAATAGTCTTCCATAGTGTTTTAAAGAGCATAAAAATACAGTTATTCCTTTTAGTGATATTAGCTTGTTGATAAAATTTTGTATGTTTGTGAATTAGCATTTTATATGAGAAAAAGGTTTGCAGTAATTAATATTTTGATTGTGGCAATATGTTTGCTGACTACAAATATGTTTGCAAACCCTACCAATTCACAAATTATGTTGTGCCAAATAACTGTAGATAGTACTGCTGATATCAGTTGTAATGGAGGTGCTGATGGATTAGTTTCAGTACAAGGTTCGGGTACTACAGGGTCATACCATTATTCTTTACAGATATTTAATCCTACTTTTAGTATTTGGCAACAGATAGCTCAATCTCCAGCTGCAGGAACATATAGCTCTACTATAGTTACTTTCCCCTTATTAGTTGCGGATTGTTATAGGATAGTAATGACTGATAGTTTAGAATTTAGGGATTCGGCTAATACTTGTTTGATAATTATAATATGAAGAAAATAATACTTTTTACAAGCATTTTATTTTTTGCTTTTAGTGTAAGCAGTCTAAAGGCGCAAACGCTTGATTCGGTTACTACAACTACACCAATTCTTTGTTATGGAGATTTTGCTACAGTTACTGCTTATGTATCTCAAACAAGCCCAGCAACTCCTGTTAAGCTGATGAATTATAGGTATGTTTCACCTACTTTTTTATTTTCACACGGTTCTTCAGGGGTTGGTACATTTAATGCGCAGCCTTTTACGGGTATGATGGCTACTAATTACAGGATGTTAATGGTCGATTCTGCTGCATTTTATGCTGCTTTTCCGCCTACTCCACCTTCAACAAACCCCAGTATTCCGATTTCTGAACTTTTAAGCCCTACTGATCCATCTATAATTGGATATATAGATTATACAGTTAGCCAGCCTCTACCTTTTACTGTTAATCAAATCATTACAAATGCATCAACACCTTTTACTAATGATGGCAGTATAGTTTTGAATGTTTCTGGAGGTGTTCCAGGCTATACCTATGATTGGGTAGGTCCTAATGGGTTTGCATCTATCAATCAGAATATTTATAATTTATCAGCAGGAATCTATGATCTGATAATTACTGATAATGCGGTTTGCACTTCTGATATTTTTGTTATTGTTGTTGGGATGATTCAATCGTGTGGTTTTACAAATTTTAATCCTATAGATATATCTTGTTATGGAGATAGCTTAGGTATAATTAGTGTTGATGGTATTTTTGGAATTAGCCCGTTTACTTATAGTATAGAGTTCTTAAATGGTTCAGGTATCTTTACATCATCTTCATCTGATACATCCTTTGTTTTTGATAGTATCCCTACAGGTACTTATCGGATTAAAATTACTGACAATGTTGGTTGTACTGATTCTATTATTCCTGATATTACTATAAATGAGCCTAATCTAATAAATATTTCAATAGTAGTAACTGGTGCCTCAACTCTTATAGCTTGTGATGGCTCAATACAGTCAAATGTGTTCGGAGGAATTCCTCCTTACACTTATCTGTGGACTAACCAATCTACACTAGCTACACAAATTGGAAATCCAGCTACAGGGCTTTGCGGCCCGGAAGAATATTGCGTTACAGTGACAGATGCTAATGGCTGTATAACAGACGAGATATGTGATAGTGTTAGAATCATTCCACCCTGTATAGATTCTATTCAGCTGACAGTAATTGTGTCTCCTGAAACCTGCAGAGGTGAAGATGGGAGTTTGCATATTTCGGCTCTAAATGTGGACTGGGAATATTTATATTCTATTGATGGGGGTTTTTCATTTGATACAATCCAAGGTGTCCTGGATACATTGATAGATTCTTTAATTGCCGGTAATTATGTTGTGATAGTGAAAGATAGTTTCTGTATAGCAGATTCCTCTCTTATAATTGAAGTAACGCCTAACCCTATTATTAATTCAGTAAGTATAATTAATGAAAGTTGTTGTGGTGATGATGGGCAAATTATTGTGTTTGCTGACAACCCTACTATAATTATTAAGTATTCCATTGATACTTTATTTTCTTGGCAGGATTCTGCTGAATTTGTAGGACTCTATAGGGGAGATTATTTGGTGCATATTGAAGATACAAATGCTTGTGTTGATAGTGTTGAAGTTTATGTTGGGGTGGATTCTGTGCCGAATATAAACATGATGACGCAAGCTACTGATATTGTTTGTCATGGCGATACAAATGGAACGTTTAAGGTGTATTATCCGGATAGTTGTTATGATTATGTCTTATGGCGTTATACTTTGTTTAATCCTCAAGTAGCGATTGATACAGGATCCTATTTTAATGAATTGATAAAAGGATATTATGGAGTAGTGGCTACTTCAAAATCGGGTACTTGTATTGATTCTTCAGCAGTGCGCTACATTGATGAACCTGCCCTGATTGTATATAATGAACCTACTTCATCAGCAGTATATTGTATGAATAATGGGTTGTGTAATGGGAGTATTGCATTGGATGGATTGACAAGTGGAGGAATTCCTCCTTATCAGTATTATATTAATGAAGTGTATACTAATATTCCGTTCGGTCCAATTGATGTTGATAGTACTTTTTTTGGAATATGTCCTGGAGAATATGAAGTACAAGTGTCAGATGCAAATGCTTGTGTGGTGCGAGATACTATTTTAGTATTGGATTCTTCATTGTACATTGATTCTTTTGTAGTTAAAAACAGTACTTGTTTTGGCTATGATGATGGTGTGATTACCGTTTTTTCACATGGAGGAATGGGAGCTTATTCTTATTTGTGGAGCAATGGAGATGATATGCAAACTACCGATAGCTTATCGCCAAATAACTACACGGTAATTATTACAGATTCTGTTGCTTGTGTTGCTATAGATTCCTCACTGACTACTCAGCCAGATACATTATTATTTAAAATTATTGAAAGTGGTAAAATTTCCGAAACTTGTATGGGAGTCACTTATGATGGTCAGATTTTTCTGGAAATTACAGGAGGTTCAGCCTCCTATAATTATTCTTGGATTGGGAATTCAGGAGTAAGTGGTTTTGGTTATGGAGATACCATGACTAGTCTGACTTATGATACCATTACAATAAGTGTTTCTGATACTAATGGTTGTGTTGCTTCTCCCTCATGGGGGACAATAAATATGACGGTAGTGGCGGCCTTAAATGCTGCTAATCCTTTGTTGTTGGACTCAGTATTATTGGGGAATTCGCCAATGTGTTATGGTGCTGCAACCGGAATAATACAAATTGATATTGCTCAAGGATTTTCTCCTTATCAGTATTCTATAGATAATGGAATTACACAATCTTTAACTAATATATTTACCAACCTTATTGCATTGCCTTATAGTATAGTAGTTTATGATACCTTTGGTTGTACGGATTCTACTAAGATATCCCTTGCGGAATATGATGAGCTTATTATAAGTGTGGATAGTGTAAGGCATATCAGTTGTTATGGTGGTAATGATGGATTTATTTCAATAAGTGCTAGTGGTGAACTTGGAGGGTTTAGCTATTTATGGATTCCTACTTTTTATACTACAGCAGCTATTGCTAATTTATCTGCTGTACCTCACATGATTCAGTTAACTGATTCCAAAGGATGTTCTATTTCTGACACAATTATTCTTGAACATTTGACGGATCCTCTTCAGTCGAGCGATTTGGTAATTAATAATACAAGTTGTTTTGGCTCTGAAGATGGAGGTGCAAGTATTCAAATTATTGGAGGAATTCCCTTTGAGAGTGGTGCGTATACGATTAGTTGGATGAACCTTATAAATGACACTGTCGCTAATGGAAATTTTGCAAATAATTTGGGGGCAGGTGTTTATTTGGTAGGAGTTACTGATAGCTTTTTTTGTGGTCCTTTTATTGATACAATAACGATTACTCAACCGGCTCACTTTTATTTAGAAGTAATCAATATTGAAAATAATAAATGTTATGAAGGAAGTGAAGGTGAAATTACTGTGACTGCATGTGGAGGTACGGTTCCCTATATGAATTATTTTATTTCAGATACTGTGAATGGAGTAATAACTGCAAATTCAGCTGTCTATTCTAATTTAATGGCGAGTGATTATGCGTTGTGGGCGGTTGATGAAAACGCATGTAATTCTGATACTTTGTTGGGGGTTAAATTGGGTGAGCCAGGTAAGATTATTGCGCAAACTAATGTACATGATTTAAGCTGCTATCAATCAGATGACGGAGTAATTGATTTGACAATTTATAGTGGAACATCTCCTTATCAATATCAGTTGCTGGATGGAAGTACTGTACTGGATCAGGGTAATGCTATGCAAGCAATATTGCTGTCAATTTATGATTTATATGCTTCAGATTTAATTCTTCATATTTCTGATTATCATGCTTGTGAAATTGACACTCAAATTAGCATGAATCAACCTCAGGAAATAGTGGCAAGTTTTGAGGTGGGAGCTGTTTTGGGTAGGGAAGAGTTTACAACTACATTTATGAATTTATCATCTGGGGCTGATGCTTTTATTTGGGATTTTTCTGATGGTATTACGGAAAATAAGGAATTGTATGATGAGGTGATTCATACTTTTGTACAGCAAGGTGAATATAAAGTGCAGCTAATTGCTCAAAACAGTAATTTATCTGCATTATGTAATGATACAACAAGTGTTATTGTTGATGTTGAGGGGTATGATATTTTTAATTCTTTTTCTCCAAATAGTGATAATATTAATGATGTTTTTCATTTTGATGACTGGATGTTGAAAGGAATTGATGTTGAAATTTTTAACCGTTGGGGACAAAAAGTATACCATTGGAGTGGTATGGATGGTTACTGGGATGGTAGAAGTTATAATGGTCAAAAATTGCCTGAAGGCGTTTATTTTTACAATATGCAGGCTCAGGGAGTAGATGGTTATTCTTTTCAAGAGAAAGGTTCAATAACACTTTTTAGATAAATTGAGCGCATAAGATAATACGCTTACCCTGTTGCATTGATATGATATTTTTGTATTTTTGTGGAAAATACGAATGATATGAAGAAAATAATTTTACTATTAGTTGTCTTAATTTCCTTTTTTAATGTTAAAGCATCCCATCTTTTGGGAGGGGAAATTACTTGGCAATGTCTTAAGTCAGGGCCAAATCAAGGTGAGTATATTTTCACAATGAAATTGTATAGGGATTGTGATGGTATTACACTTTCAACCTTTGCTGAAGTTTTGGATATGTGGGGTGCAGGTGCTCCAGTAACATCAATTACTCTTGATTTTGATGCTGCAATTGATATTTCGCCATCTTGTGATGTGGCTAATAGTGGTTATCCTGCATTGGATTGTGTGAATAATCCTGTTGGTGCAGTTGAAGAATATATTTATATTTCACAACCAATAGCTTTGCCGGGCATACCTCCTGCTGCAGGCTGGCATTTTACTTGGTCAAGTTGTTGTCGGCCACCTGCAGTAGTTAATTTAACGAATCCATCAAGTGCAGGATACACATTACGTGCTTCTATGTATTCATATTTTGTTAATGGATTACAAGTACCATCAGGTCCTTGTTTTGATTCATCGCCTATTTTTAATGAATCTCCAAATACAATTATTTGTACAGGTTATCCATTTGCGTATTCACATAATGCTTCTGACCCTGAGCTAGATAGTATTACTTATCAATGGGCTGAGCCTTTAGATGATTTCTTTGGTGCATATAATCCACCAACTATTCCAACCACACTTCCTTTTGTAGCGCCTTACACTTATACATCTCCTATTCCTTCAATTTCTGCCGGAGGTGTACAGCTTGATCCTATTACAGGAGAAATTTCGTACCATTCTAATATATCAGGAACTTTTGCGACAACTATTAGTGTTAGGGCATATAAGTGTGGGCAATTAGTAGCTGAAATTTTTAGGGATATCCCTGTAGTTTTGATTAATTGTGGGGCAATGGCTAGTGGTGGGCCAAATAACCCACCAACTGTTACAGCTCCTGTTGGATCACAAACATGGACTCAGACTATGGGCTCTTCTGGATTACCATCTTATTCAACCACTATTAATGCAGGAACGTTAGTTACTTTTGATATAAATGGTGCTGATTCTGATTTATATACAGGTAGTATTCCTCAAGATCTTACTATGCAAATTTCTGGTGGGCAAATGTCACCTTGTAATAATCCCCCTTGCGCCACTTTTACTGATGTTAACGGGAATCCCTCTCCAATAAGCGCTCCAAGTTTAGTTTCTGGCGTATTTAGTTGGCAAACCGATTGTGCTCAAGTTATGTCAGCTGCAGGCTGTGGGGCTACCACTAATGTATTTACATTTTTAATAAAAGTATATGATGATTTTTGTCCCGCTAATGCTATTCGTATTGCAACTATTACAATAACTGTTCTTCCTGCATTAACTCAGCCTGCTCCATTATTTCAGTGTGTTACTGAAAGTAGTGCGGGGAATGTGTCAGTCAATTGGGATCATCATCTTGGTGCAAATAACACAACCATTTATCATATTTATGGAGCTGATAATATCAGTGGACCTTATACTTTGATAACAACTGCTAGTTACCCCAATGATGCTACTTCACTTGCTGCTGCTAATATTCCTGCAGGAACTAAGTATTATTACATGACTTTAGAATCAGCATGTGCGAATACTTCTGCTTCTTCTGATACGATTATGCCTATCCAGTTAGATATCAATTCTACTAATGTAAATTGTTGGGATGATATAGATGGAAGGATAGCAATTAATATGATGAGTACTGTAATTACACCATTTACTTATTCTTTGGATGGCGTGCCAAATCCTAATGCATATCCTTTGGATTCTGTTTGGGAGAATTTGCCAGCAGGCACTTATAATATTACCATTAGTGATAATGCAAATTGTATTATTGATGAACAAATTTCGATTACTGCTCCTGGTTTTCCATTGCAGGCTTTGGTTTCTGGTAATATGAGTGTTTGTTATGGTGATTCTTTAGGTTATGCTGTTGGTTTTGGTTCTGGTGGTACACCTGGGTATAGTTATGAGTGGTTTGATGATACATTTACGAGTTTCAGTTTAAATGACACTGCTTTTGGCTTGTCATCTGGGAGTTATTATTTAG
>Ga0208879_1002741_pt1 | contig 15142 bp, 26 predicted proteins | sample Knorr_S15_td_Bot_FD_185605 | JGI IMG/M metagenome (GOLD analysis project Ga0208879, IMG submission 185605) | Marine microbial communities from Southern Atlantic Ocean transect - Knorr_S15_td_Bottom_ad_5009_LV_A (SPAdes) (version 2) | ecosystem: Environmental > Aquatic > Marine > Oceanic | place... | reverse complement strand
CTATATTTTTTGTCATAGGATTCTCGGTTGTATTTTCTATTTTGGGAGTTTTGATTAATAGTGTTTTTTCTATGGCAGTTGGTGAATTTACGGAGAGTCTTAATTTTGTAGGTGGAACAATCATTGTAGCGTTTGGAATCTTTATGTTGTTATCTACAAAAATTCGTTCATTAAATATAGAGAAAAAATTCTTCCCAAAAAGTTCAAAATCAATCTATCCAATGTCATTTGTATTTGGTTTAGCCTTTGCAGTAGGATGGACACCATGTGTTGGCCCAATACTTGGAACAATACTTACATTGGCAGCTACCACTCCATCTCTTTCATTTAGCTTATTACTCGCATACTCATTAGGCCTAGGAATTCCATTCATTTTGATGGGTATCTTTTTCTCAAGAGCCACAAGACTCATTCATTCAATGACTAAACATCTCAAATACTATAATGTGATCTTGGGAGCATTCATCATATTATTAGGAATTTTAGTATTCACAAATCAATTGGCGTATATTGCAAATTTCCCACTTCTTAACGATTTGGTATTAGTAGGGTGATGAAATGAAATCAGAAATAAAAACAGCGTTAATCTTTGGAATTATAATTGCAACGGGATTGGGCATAATTAGTATGGTTTTTTCGTCATTTGATGATGAGTTTGTATCTACAAACATAACCTCTGAAGGAAATTCAATTACTAAAATTGATAAATCAGGATTCAAAATAGCCCCAGATTTAGTTGGAATTGCTCATTATCTGAATACCACACCTGAAAAATTAAGTGAAGAAATCAAGGACAAAGTGATACTTTATGATATTTGGACATACAGTTGCATAAATTGTATCAGAACATTACCCTACATCACTGCATGGGATGACAAATATGCAGAACATGGATTATTAATCATTGGAGTTCATTCACCAGAATTTGAATTTGAAAAAGATCCTGAGAATGTTAAGATGGCAATAGAAAAATACGGTATTAGTTATCCTGTTGTTTTGGATAACGACATGGAAACATGGAAAGCATTTGATAATAGATACTGGCCAAGAAAATACATTGCAGATCATGAAGGATACATAAGGTATGATCATATCGGGGAAGGAGGATATCAAGAAACTGAAAAAATCATTCAACAACTTTTAGATGAAAGAAACATATCACTTGGAATTAAGATAGCATCAGCTGCAACACTTGTAGATATTGATGAATTTGAACATTCAATGTTTAAAACTCCTGAATTATACTTTGGTTACAAGTTTGCACAAAATAGAAATCAATTGGGAAGTGAAGAGGGATTCCAACCAGGAAAAATAGTCACATATTCAGAATCGAATAAAATAGATTTGAACAAATTCTATCTAACAGGAGATTGGAAAAATTATGAAGACAGTATGGAATTAGTATCAGATACTGGAACCATCAAATTGCTATACAATGCAAAACAAGTAAACATAGTAACGTACAATGTTGCAGAATTAGAAATATTTCTTGACGGAGAACCAATTCCTGCAAAGTATTCAGGATATGACATTACATCAGGAAATAGACTCATAGTTTCAGAGCCTGATCTGTACAACATCATAAACAGTGAAAATAGTTCATCACACGTAATGGAAATACAGATCAAGGATAAAGGATTCCAAATATTCACATTTACCTTTGGATAGTGTAACCATTCCCTCTTGTCACTCCAGTGACAACAGCTGTAGTGACAAATCTGTTTAAAACAAAAATTTGCAGTCAGATTAGGGAAATTAACGAATGATAAGCAACTCATGGAATAAAGTAGGGGGTAACATAACTCAAAGTGTAATTAACAAAATAAAACCTGAGACACCAATTAAAAATAAGATTGATTTAGCGCAAAAAAAAATAGAATTTCAGATTTTAAAATTAGATGGGATTAATGAAAAACTAAAGAAAAAACACGATATGATCTTTGAGAAGATTGTAAATGCACAAAAAAATAACCAAACTGGTTATGCTCAAGCATATGCAGTAGAATTAGCCCAAGTTAGAAAAATGAAGAACATGATAAGTGGGGCAAAATTATCCATAGAGCAAATCAATCTTAGATTAAGTACAGTATCAGAACTAGGAGATGTTGTAGTGACACTTAGTCCATGTATGGCAATTATCAGAGGACTAGCTCCATCACTAAAAGGAATTATGCCAGAGGCAAGTGCTTCAATGCAAGATTTATCACAAATACTTGGAGATGTAATGTCAGGCTCATCATTGAACATGGGTGACAGTTTGAGTGTTGCTGCTGAAACAAATTCAGATACCTTGGCAATTCTAGAAGAAGCACATAATGTAATTGCGGGTCAGACTAAATCAACAATTCCAGAGATTCCCGACAGTCTTAAACATCAAATAGTTGAGAAAAGATCAAACATTATCATCTAAAATTTTTCTAGTCAAGATTTATTTTGATTTCTTTTTACTTTTTTGAACTAGAATTTTCTTTATTCTAGAAATTGTAGGATAGCTATATCCACGTAGACGGTAGTTTGCTATCATCATCTTCCAATTCTTTAATCTCCATTGAGCTTGTTCAGTTGTTACAGAATGAACCTCTTTTTGAATAATACTTTTCCTTCCTACTTTTAGAGTTCCAGCATCTTTTGCAGCCCACCTATTCTTAGCAAATTTTAGTCCAGATAGTATCTCTTCTACAGGCATTTCTTTGAAATATTCTTTGAGTTTTTTTAGTTCCATATCTGTAGGTTTTTTGGAAATTGGTAACTCGATGATCGGTTTTACCATGAAATTTCTAAGGAGTTATACTTTAAGAGAATCTTGCTAAACCAGAATTAACTAAAACAGGAAATAATTAGAAAAGATTTGATGAATTCTAACAGGGTAAAGGGATATTAGCGTTTTTACATAATGTGTTATACATTCCAAATCCAAGGATCAAAGTAGCAAAAGCAGCTAAAGGAATCAAAATGAAAATATTGGTTTTTCGACCCATAATCAAAACTAAAAGTATGCCTATAAAATTCTCACACTTACTCTACTACGATAGTAAAGGTCCCTTTTATTTTTGGATCTTGCAATAATGAAACCATCTCTCTTGGTAATAGATCAGATGCTTTATCACATTTAACAGCCAAAGTTCTAGGACATATGAAATCGCTTTTTCTAATAACAATATCTTCAGAATGAGTAAGTATTAGATCAGGATGGCCTTTTCCCTCTAGTACAAATTCACACTTTCCAACACGAATTGAAAAAGTTACTTTAGCACCAGAAACTTTGAGTTTGTCTTTTAATTCTTGAGGCAAATCAGCGCAGCCTGAAGTTGCATTAACACCAATTATACAATCCCCTTTTGGTGTCAAGTGAGACTCTTTTGTAATCTCTATAGTTTTTTGGTGATTTGATCTAATACTTTCATTTCCAGAAAATTGAATTTCAAATCTCACGCCAAATCTAATAGGCTAGACTTAAATTAAACTTTCAAAGCATTTGATTCAAATGCTTCCTCAGCAACAAGGTTACGATAGAGCAATTACAGTATTTTCTCCAGATGGCAGACTTTACCAAGTAGAATATGCTATTGAGACTGTCAAAAGAGGAACAATCGCAGTTGGTATAAAATGTAAAGAGGGCATAGTAATTGCAGTCGAAGAAAAACCAAGAAAATTACAGATTTCTGAAACGGCACAAAAAATTTTCCAAATTGATGATCATGTTGGAGTTGCAGCAGCAGGATACATTCCGGATGCAAGAAGTCAAGTAGACAATGCAAGATTCTTTTCTCAAAGTAACAAAATGATTTATGATGAACCAGTTGATGTTGAAACGATTGCTAAACATTTAGCTGACCAATGTCAACAATATACACAATATGCAGGTGTAAGACCTTTTGGTGTTTCACTTATTTTAGGAGGAGTAGTAAATAAAACACCACAGATGTATCTAACTGATCCCAGTGGAACATACATCTCTTATGATGCAATTGCAATTGGTGCAGGTTCTGAAGAAGTAACTGACTTTTTAGAAAAAACTTACAAAAATGATCTTTCATTAGATGACGCTTCAGCTTTAGCTGCCGCAGGAATTTATCTATCGAGTGAAGATAAAGAAGGAGTAGAACATATCAGAATGGCACACATTAAAACAGAAACTGGTTTGTATGAAATACTTTCTAATGAGCAAATTGCAAACTTTGCAAAAATTGCCAAAGAAAAATATCCTCATGACGAAAAATAATTACTTTTAACTGATTGTGAGATTAAATTACATTGAAATTATCAGTCGCTATTCCTGAATCAGCACTATCTGATGATTCACTTAAGATAGACAAGACTAGAAAAATATCAGTTCTAGCAAGGGCTTGTTCTATTTTCAAAATAGATACAATCTATGTCTACCAAGATGGAAACAACAAACAAGATGGAAGTCTACTAGTAATGATTCTGAAATATTTAGAAACACCACAATTTTTGAGAAGAAGATTATTTCCTAAAATGAATGACCTAAAGTTTGCAGGAGTACTTCATCCACTAAAAATTCCAAGTCACATAACACCCGCAAATTCAAAAAAGATCAATAGGGGAGATGTAAGAGAAGGGATTGTAGTTAGTATTAAAGGGAAAAAATTTGTAGATGTTGGAATTAACCATCTAGTACAATTTTTTGGTAAGACCTCAATAGGAAAAAGAGTTACAGTTCAATTCAAAGAGGGTTATCCTAAATTATCAGTGAAGGAAATTGATAAAAATGAAATTTCCATGTATTGGGGATACTCGGTCAAAGAGAGAGCAAACTTATTTTCACTATTAACCGAGTGGAAGGGAAATATAATTATCACATCTAGAAAAGGAAAAACTGCAACAAAAGAACAGATTTCTAAATATACAAAATCAGAACAACCGACACTGATAGTGTTTGGTTCTCCTGAAAAAGGAGTTCATGAAATCTTGGGAGGAAGAATAAAAAATATACAAAATTCAAAAGTTCTAAATTTTTTCCCAGATCAAGCTACTCAAACTGTACGTTTAGAAGAAGCCTTACTAGGTACATTAGCAATAATTAATGCTCAAAGAATATTATAACATGGCAGAAAGAAAAAATTTCTTGTTAGTTGCAGGTGTAATGGGAGCTGCAGGAATTATAATTGGCGCAATTACTATTTGGAACATGGCATCAGATTTGTTAAAGCCATAATAATTTAGGTATAGTTGGTTAACCAATATTTTTACAGTGGTTAACGATATCTCATATGGTTTAATAGAGGGTAATCGAGATGCGACTTAACAATGGGAGCTCGAAAACGCCATTCACCACGTAGAGGAAGTCTTGCATACTCACCTAGAGGACGTGCCAAAAGCATGGAAGCAAGAATTAGAGCATGGCCGAAATTAGATACGGATGAACCAAAAATTTTAGCTCACTGTGGTTTCAAAGCAGGTTGTGTCCAGATAGTAAGTATTGACGATCGAGAAAAGACACCAAATGCAGGAAAACAACTTGTTAGTCTTGGGACAGTCTTAGTAACACCACCAGTGCTGATTTTAGGGGTTAGAGGATATTCAAAAGATCATTATGGATTACATGCAGAATTTGATGTATATGCAGAAGACATTCCAAAATACATTACAAAAGAAATTACATTAAAAAATAAAGAAGGAGCATTAGAAAATGCAGAAAAAAGATTAGGAAAGATTAAAGAAATATTTGCAATTGTTGCAGTTTCTCCACGTTCAGCTGGATTGGAACAAAAGAAACCATATGTTTTTGAAGCTTCAGTTAGTGGCGGAGATATACAAAAACAATTTACTCATGTTAAAGAATTACTTGGAAAAGAAATCAAGATTGATCAAATTTTTGAACTTGGTTCAACTGTTGATGTCGCTGCAATTACTAAAGGCAAGGGATGGCAAGGTGTCATTCAGAGATGGGGTGTAAAAAAGAAACAACACAAATCAAGAAAAACAGTTAGAGAAGTTGGTTCGCTTGGTCCAATATCTCCACAAAGTGTCATGTATACAGTTCCAAGAGCAGGGCAAATGGGATTCCATCAAAGAACAGAATATGATAAACGAATTATGATTATAGGGAATACAGATGATGATCAAATTAAAATTAATCCAGCTGGCGGATACAAGCACTTTGGATTAGTTAAAGGAGATTTTATTGTTCTAAAAGGTTCAGTTCCTGGAACATATAGAAGATTAATCAAACTAAGAAGTCAAATCAGAAATGTTCCAACCAAAGTTCTCAAACCAAACATTTTGGAGGTAGTAGTATAATGAAGACAACTGCGTACACTATTGCCGGAGCAAAAGACGGAGAAGTGGAACTTCCAATTGTATTCTTGACTCCATTTAGAAGAGAATTGATTCACAAGGCTTTCACTAATCTAACCTCACACAAATTTCAACCTCAGGGAAGACATCCAACTGCAGGTCAAGATGTAGTAGCAGACTCAAATAATCCTCCTACAGGTCAGGGTGTATCTCGTGTAGCCAGAGCTACTGGGGGAGGAGGAGGAAGATCAGGTCAAGGTGCCGAAGTTGCATCCACCAGAGGAGGTAGACAAGCACATCCACCTATTGTTGGGAGAATAATTTACAAAAAATTAAACAGAAAAGAAAACAAATTAGCATTATGTTCTGCAATTGCAGCTACAGCATCAAAAGATCTTGTAGAATTACGTGGTCACAAAGTTGAAGGTATTGAATCATTCCCAATTATAATATCAGATGATATTGAATCAATTTCTAAAACTAGTGAAATCTCCAAGGTGTTGGATTCATTAAATCTATCACAAGACATTAAGAGATTAGAATCAAGAAGAATACGTTCTGGACAATCAAGACTTAGAGGAAGAAGTAAGAAAGTTGGAAAGAGTGTTTTGTTTGTAACAGTAGATTCTTCAAACTTGAGAAAAGCAATAGGTGCAATTCCAGGGGTGGAAGCAAAAAATGTTAAAGATTTAAGCGTATTAGACTTGGCACCAGGTTCGGATCCAATTAGATTAACAGTATATACCAAATCAGCAATAAAAGAAATTGGAAAAATTAAATCAACACACTTGGAGTTAATGGTGAAAACACAATGAATGTAGATCAAGCAAATAAAATTATTATCAAGCCATACATCACAGAAAAAACATTTGCAATGGTAGAAAACGAAAGTAAAGTTTGTTTCATTGCAGAAAATTCTGCAACTAAACCACAAATCGCTGAGGCCATAAAAATACTTTACAACGAAAACGTTACCAAAGTTAACACTGCAAGAACAATTTATGGTAAAAAGTGTTATGTTAAGTTTGAGACTACAGCAAAAGCTAGGGATTTGGCAACAAAGATAGGAATGCTATAATATGGACCGTAAAACTCGAATTACATTAACAGAGGAGAAGAAGAATGGTTAAACAATTTTCATATAGAGGAATTCCAAAAGAGGATTTAGAAAACACATCTTTAGAGAAATTATTCCTATTATTCAACTCCAGACAAAGAAGATCTCTTACAAGAGGCATTACGGATGGAAAAAGAAAACTAATCGATGAGATCAAGTCTGCAAAAGCAGGTAAACTAAAGAATCCTATCAAAACTCACCTAAGAGATTTGATCATTCTGCCTTACATGGTAGATGTTACAGTAGATGTTTTTTCAGGAAAGGAATTTGTTCCAGTTCTAATTAAAACAGAAATGATTGGACATTATTTGGGAGAATATGTCATAACCAACAAAAAAGTCTCACATGGGGCACCAGGCGTAGGAGCATCGAGATCTAGTCTCTATGTACCATTGAAGTGATTATTATGGGTAGATTCGGTTACGCTTTCCAAAATTATGATGCAACAAGACATGTACGTTCATCATTAAGAGAAAAAGACATTTCACACAAACATGCACGTGAAGTAGCAGTTGCAATCAAAGGAATGTCAATTGAAAAAGCAAGAGATTTCTTACAAGCAGTAATTCACAAAGATAGAGCAGTTGCATTTAGACGATTCAAAAACCAAGTAGGACATAAATCAGATCCTGGAATGATGTCAGGACGTTATCCACAAAAAACAGCAAAAGAATTCATCAAAGTTTTAGATAATTTAGAATCAAATGCAGAATACAAAGGAATGGATTTAGATAGATTAAAAATTATAAACGCAACTGTTCACAAAGGAGTAACGATAAAAAGATTCATTCCAAGAGCAATGGGAAGGGCAACTCCTAAGAACGATGTATTAACTCACGTAGAATTAGTGGCTCAGGAGATTTAGAAATGTCGGCAGTCAAAAACGTAATCAAAGATAACTACAACATGATGCTTCTCAAAGATTATCTAAGAGAAGCAATCAAAGATGCAGGTTTTTCACATGCAGAAATATCAAAGACTCCAACAGGAACTAGAGTTGCATTACATGTAACAAGACCTGGAATTGTTATAGGAAGAAAAGGCACTGGAATCAGAGCACTTACCGAAAAACTTGCAACAGACTTTGACTTAAAGAATCCACAAATTTCAGTAATAGAAATTGATAAACCAGAACTAGTTCCAAGTGTAATGTGTAATAGAATGGCTTCTCACATTGAGCGTGGAACTGCCTTTCGAAGAGCAACAATGTGGACATTAAAACAAATCATGGAAAGTGGAGCAATGGGAGTTCAAATTACAATTTCGGGAAAACTCAGAGGTGACCGTTCTGCATTTGAAAAACACACAGTAGGGATATTGCCAAGAGCAGGACATCATGCAGAGATTATTGTTGAACAAGACATTGCACATGTAAAAACTGCAATGGGTTTAATTGGAATTAGAATTAGAATTGCAAGAAAAGAAAAGCTTATTCCAGAATTTGAATTAAGGGAGAGCAAAGTACAAAAAGAAAAACCAAAGGAAAACAAAGTAGAAGAAGTAGAAACAGAAAGTGGTAAAGTAGAAGTTATCAAAGTTGAAGGAAGGGATGACAAAGCTAAATCAGAATCCGAAGTAATTGAGTTAGAAGAAAAGAAGATAGAGAAAATAGAAACACTTGAAGAGGAAGAGGAGAAGATGAAATAATGACAAGAATTAGCATGAAAACTATTAAACAATTTAACGAAAAAGATCTTAAAAGTAAGATTCAAGAGGCAAGAAGTGAACTTACTAAACTTAGAGTTGATGGGGCTAAAGGTACACTAAGAAAAGAAAGTGGTAAACTAAAACCACTACGTCACGACATTGCAAGAATGCTAACTAGAGTAAATGAGATGAGGGGAGAGAAATGATTACAGCAGACAATATTACATCACATGAATTCATTGGGTTACATACTGAAATTACGCAGTCATCAAATCCACAAATTATAGGATTAAATGGGAGGATTGTTGATGAAACAAAATCAATGTTTAGAATAAACACAAAGAATGGGATGAAATCAATTGCCAAAGCAAAAAATAGTTGGAAATTCTCAATTCAAAATCAAGACATAGTTATTGATGGCTCTAAAATTGCAAAAAGACCATTTGATAGAATAGGAGGAAAAGCATGACCCTAAACATCGGACTAAAAGTAAAAGAACCAAAAAGAAAATGCACAGACAGGAATTGTCCATTCCACGGAAACTTGTCAGTAAGAGGAAAACTCTTCGATGGAAAGGTAACAGGCAGTAAAGCAAAGCAGACAATTACACTACAAAAAGAAGCGCCAATTTACTTTAGTAAATTTAAGAGATATGCAAGGGGTAAAAGTACGATTCACGCACATGTGCCAAATTGTATTGATGTTGAATCTGGAGATTTTGTATTAGCCGCGGAATGCAGGCCAATATCAAAATCAGTATCATATGTAGTGGTAGAGGTTAGATCATAATGGCAAAACAAGCAGGTAAAGGAGTAGAAGAATTTCGCCCATATGTTACAAGAGTAATTCCAGTTGGCGCACAAATTGTATGTGCTGATAACTCTGGTGCTAAAATTTTAGAAATAATCAATGTTCCAAGACATAAAACAAGAGCGTCGAGACTTCCTGCAGCAGCAGTGGGAGATTTTTGTAATGTTGTAGTAAAGAAAGGACCAGCAGAATTAAGAAAGCAAGTGCATGGTGCAGTAATTGTCAGACAAAAATATGCAGTTCGTAGATTAAATGGTGTTAGAGTTTGTTTTGAGGACAACGCAGCAGTTCTAATTACTCCAGAAGGAGAAACAAGAGGAACTGATATCAAAGGACCAGTTGCAGTAGAAGCTTCAGAAAAATGGCCAAGAGTAGCTAACTTGGCATCAATGGTGGTATAAAAAAATGAAACCAACTAAAATGCGCAACAAAATGATTTATCGTGCAACATACACGACAAAAAGTAAGCAGCTTGGAAGTGCATTATCCAAAGATCTGCACAAAAAATATGGAAAGAGAAGTGTCCGTGTTATTGAAGGAGACAGTATTAAAATTGTTAGAGGAGAATTCAAAGGAGTAGATGGTAAAATTTCAAAAATATCTACGCAAAAAAGTAGTGTATCTATTGAAGGAATCAAAAAGGAAAAAACAAAAGGAGATAAATTTGACGTTTACATTCACACATCAAATCTTGTAGTCACCTCACTCAATACTGGAGACAGATGGAGGATGGCAAAGCTTGAAGGCAAAGACCCAAGAAAACAGCTTAAAGAAGATCTTAAAGAAAAACTAGCTAAAGAAGATCTTAAAGAAAAACCAGCTAAAGAAGATCTTAAAGAAAAACCAGCTAAAGAAGATCTTAAAGAAAAACCAGCTAAAGAAGATCTTAAAGAAAAACCAGCTAAAGAAGATCTTAAAGAAAAACCAGCTAAAGAGGAACTAGCAAAAAACGCCTCTAAAGAAACAAAAGAGGTAAAGAAAACCGAAAAAAAGGAAGATGAGAAATAATGGTAAGTATCGCAGGAAGTAAAAAACTAAAGCGCCAAATGGCTCCACAATTTTGGGGAATTACTAGAAAAAATCACCGATTTGTTATCACAGTAAGACCAGGTCCTCATAAAAAGAACTATTCTGTGCCTACTGCAGTATTTCTAAGAGATACGCTAAAAATAGTTACGAGTCTTAGAGAAGCAAAATCTGCAATATATTCAGGTAAAGTAAAAATCGATGGAGTTGTAAGAAAATCACTTCATCATGCAATAGGGTTAATGGATGTAGTAGAATTAGAAAATGTTCCAGATATTTATCGTTTAGTTCCTTCAGAAAAAAAATTGTTGACACCGATTAAGATTAACAAATCAGAAAAATCAAAAAAACTTGTTCTAGTAATTAGCAAGACTACAATTAACAAAGGAAAAATGCAGATAGGATTCCATGACGGACGTTCATTAATTACTGATACTAAATTAAATATCGGGGATACATGTTTGATACAAATTCCAGATCTAAAAATTCTTGAGGTGATAAAAATGGAAGCAGGTTGCCGATGTATAGTAACACGTGGAGTTAACGCAGGGCAGATAGGTAAAATTGAAACTGTAGAAGCAGGAACATTCATTCTTCCAAAAAGAGCAGTTCTTGTCTTAGGTGATAGAAAAATCGAGATTCCAACTGACATTATAATGGCAATAGGAAAAGAGGAGCCAGTAATTCAACTAAAGTGATTATATGTCTCAAACAACAGAATCCCCAATGAAAAAAATATCTTTAGATAAAATAGTTCTTAACATGGGAGTAGGTAAGTCTGGAGATGCAATTGAAATTGCAAAGAGAGCACTTGAACAAATTACAGGAAAAAAACCATCTTCACGTAATGCAAAAGAGACACAAAGAGATTGGGGAATTAGAAAAGGAGAACCAATAGGAGTATCAGTAACAGTTCGTGGCGAAGATGCTATAACATTACTAAAAAGATTATTGGAAGCAAAAGGAGATATTGTTAAGGATAAATCATTTGATAATTTTGGAAACTATTCATTTGGAATTAATGAACACATAGATATTCCAGGTGTTAAATATGAACCACAAATTGGAATTTTGGGTCTTGGAATTTCAATTACATTAAGTAGGCCAGGTTATAGAATAAGAAAAAGGAGTAAACATAAAGCAAGTGTTGGAAAATCTCACATTATTACAAGTCAAGAAGCAAAGGATTATCTAGTAAAAGAGTTTGGAGTCACGGTAGAATAATGCCAAAAGATAGATCATACGAATTTACTGGAAGAAAAAAACATGACTTTGGTAGAGGTTCAAGATGGTGTAAAAGATGCGGAGATTATACAGCAGTTATACAGAAATACGATTTAATGTTATGCAGACGATGTTTCAGAGAAGTGGCAGTATCTTTAGGATTTAGGAAAAACAGGTGATATCATGCCAGCAACTAACATTTTAGCAAATCTATTTGTTACATTATACAATAATGAAACAAGAAGAAGAGATGAATGTATAATTCTTCCAACTTCAAAAATAGGGGGTGAAGTTCTAAAGACCCTTCAAAAAGGTGGCTATGTGGGAGAATTTGAACACATTGACGATAAAAGAGGTGGAAAATTCAAAATCAATCTATTAGCAAAAATAACAAAATGTGGAGCAATTTCCCCAAGATTCAAAGTAAAAAATGATGAATTTAACAGCTGGGAACAACAATATTTGCCTGCATACAATAGAGGAATGCTTCTAGTTACAACAAATCAAGGAGTAATGTCTCATCATGAAGCTGTAGAGAAAGGAATTGGGGGATTTTTAATAGGTTATGTCTACTGAGCAACTTGAAAAATTTCAAGGTGAAGTAATTATTCCAGAAGGAGTTAAAGTTACGCAAAATAAACACATGCTAGGATTCGAAGGCCCATTAGGTAAAACCTTCAAAAGTTTTCATAAAATCCCAATAAATGTAGAGATAACAGAAAGTAAAATTATCTTAAAGACAATAGGTTTTAGAAAAAGAGATTATTCGATTTTACATACTGCAAGATCAATTATTAGAAATATTTGTGAAGGACTAGTAGAAGGATATACAATTAAAATGAAGATTGTATTTGCGCACTTTCCAGTTACTGTAAAAGTAGATGGAAATACAATTTCAATTGAAAACTTTCAAGGAGAACGTGCACCAAGAATTGCAAAAAGGGTTGGAAATACCAAAGTAATTCCAAAAGGTGAAGATGTAATTCTTACTGGTGAAGTTTGGACGGACATTACTCAAACTGCAGCAAATATTGAACAAAAAACTAAAGTAAAAAATAAAGACCATAGAGTTTTCCTTGATGGTATCTATGTCTATGATAAGAAAAAAGGCATAGAAAAATAAAATTTCTAGTTTTCCTTATGACTCTAGATCCTGAATTTACAAAACAAACAACAGACTTGATTGAACAGACATTAGAATTATACAGAACATCAGGGGCTTCGCCCCGAATTGGACAAATATGGGATTGTGTAAGTATTGGTGACTTTTTGTGTGGGTTTTTTGTGGGAGAGATGGTTGGTTCTGCACTTAGTGCATTTCAAATTGTTCATCAAAGAGAACCTACAGCTGATGAGCATCTAGAAATTATCCAATTAGTAGAAAATCATTCAAAAGAAATTAAAGAATTTTTTTCTAAATTTAACTGACCAATGATTGCTTTGGTCTAATTTGAATAGTCGTAAGGATTAAATCACTTTTACCAAAGTACAAACGTGTTGCCGCCCTAGCTCAGCGTGGTAGAGCGTCCGACTGTTAATCGGATGGTCGCCAGTTCAAGTCTGGTGGGCGGCGCCTATTGTTTCTAAACTCGAATTTAGAAACATTGATCGGTTGATACTAGTTAGTTCATTCTATTAGACAATCTAGATCTAATAGACGATCGCATATCTAGAATAATGCAGGAGGTTTAGATTGGTCAGAACTAGAAGGGCCAATAGATATTGTGTTGATTGTGGTGCAAGATTGGTGTATTATCCTAGATTGTCTAATCCAAAGGCACCAAATGAACATAGAGTGTTAGTGTATGCATGCCCTGATTGTACTGATGATTTTGAAAAGCCAAAAATGTTCTCAATTAGACGCAATCAGGTTGAAGATCCTTTAGAAACAGTAGAAATAGAGATCACACAGATACATAAAAAAACAGTAACTGCAAAATAATTGTGTCAGAAATGTCCTATCCAGAAAAACCAAGAAGTAACTGGTGGTATCTTGCACCAATTCTTGCAGGAGTGATTGGCGGACTAATCGCATATTTGGTATTGAGAAATGATGATCCTGTTAAAGGTAAAACTTGCGTATGTATTTCAATTACTATAGGAGTTGGACTTATCGGCGGAGTCATATCATATTTTATCTTAAGAAAAGACAATAATTCGAGAGCAAAATTATTTCTGTATACAGGCATTATTCTTGGAATTTTAGGAATTATTCTTGGATTCATTGTTGGACCAACAGATATTTTGGATCCTGGCTTTAATGTAAACGTCTAGAGGCTAAGATGTTCGTAAGTAGAGATTTTTAATATTTCTAAATTCGAATTTTGAAATATAGTAAATAGTGACTGTTAGTCATTTGAATTTAGAATCATATAGAACTAGTTTGTGATATTTTATCATGAGTGCGTCTAGAATGCGAGATAATGTTGAAAGATGGTTAACACATGAAGGCCATTCTTTTGAAGAAGTAAAAAATACAGAGAACTCCTTTCAAATTCTTCTAAAGCACGCGGGCCAATACGGAATTCCTGCGGAAATATTTGAACCAAAAGCACAGCTAGGAATTCTAGTTATAGGATCCAAAGTAATCATGAAAAATAAGCAGATTGCCAGATATTTGGGATTTAATGAAGAAGAAAAAGGAATATTCAAGAAAAAGGTATCGGATTTTTGCAATTCAATTCATGCGATTAACAAAATAATAACTGAGGATGGAAAACAAAAGATTGGACTGTATGTTGTATTAGATGACAAAGAAAATATCAATCAACAAACAGTTTTTGATGCAATAGATAGAGTATCTGAAATGCATGAAAAAGCTGCAAGGTTTTTGATGAAGACATTCTAAAAAAAATAGATAATTTATCAGTTTAACAGTGGTCTTACATCCAAAACCCCATCCAAGTCTGTCGTTTTTGTGTGGTTTTATCCCCCTTATTCCAATGTTACAAAGTTTTCTAAAATGACTAGTTTTCTAAAATTATGCCTAATCGTTAAACCCCCCTTACAATACACTTCATTTAGACACAATACCATTTTTTCAAAATTGGATAATTT
>Ga0208879_1002737_pt1 | contig 15145 bp, 13 predicted proteins | sample Knorr_S15_td_Bot_FD_185605 | JGI IMG/M metagenome (GOLD analysis project Ga0208879, IMG submission 185605) | Marine microbial communities from Southern Atlantic Ocean transect - Knorr_S15_td_Bottom_ad_5009_LV_A (SPAdes) (version 2) | ecosystem: Environmental > Aquatic > Marine > Oceanic | place... | reverse complement strand
GCACTAAGAATGTCTCGTCACACTCCCCTGTTATGACCTTTGAACCGGGAGAGTGCAAGTCTTTTGACGGGAGCACCAGCGGTCCAGGGGGTTTGATACCAGATCGTTGACTTGTGCGACGCCCGGTTTCCGGCCAGCGTCGCAGGAACTTGTTTCCTGCCAAACGGACTTACAGGCGTCACCTGTAGGGGCTAGGATGGGGCGAGCAGCACCGAGACGGACCATTCTGAGTGAAAGTCATGCCTTCCGTGTACCAACAAATCTACGCAGATGGATAAAACTGTTATGAATATTCGCCGCCGGGATTTTCTCGCAGCAACCGCATCGCTCACAGCTACGCGTCGCGCTTTTTGTGATTCGCCCCAACCTAAGCCACCTCCCACGGCCGACGCCCTGCAACGGGCGGCCGACGCACCGTTGTTGCACTTGGAATCACTGAGTGATCCGCTCCTCATTGAGTCGATGGAACTCTTGCGACAAGGGAACGAATTCTTGGTGCGTGTGCGGTCCAGAGACGGATTGGAAGCGATTACCGCGACAAACTCGAAAAAAATGCGGGAAACGTTTCCGATTTTCCTAAATCGCGTCGCCCCGTTTTTTATTGGCAAGGATGCGCGGCGAATTGAGTCACTGCTGGACGATCTTTACCGCACCGACAGTAACTACAAGCTGCAAGGCTTGGCTTTCTGGGTGTGCGTAGCAGCCGCCGAAATCGCCATCCTGGAATTGCTTGGTAAGGCGAGTGACAAGTCCATTGGCGAGTTGTTCGGCGGCTGCCTCCGACGCGACATTCCTGTTTATCGGGCCAGCAGCAATCGAGGCAACCGTCCACAAGTGGAAATCGAACACCTCAAACACCTGGTTTTCGAAACCGGCATCCGGGCAATCAAGTTTCGACTCGGTGGTCGCATGAGCAACAATCGGGATTCGTTGCCTGGTCGAACCGAGACCCTGATCCCACTCGTACGGCGTGAGTTCGGCGACCAGATGACGCTCTATGCTGATTCCAACAGTTCCTATGACGTCGAACACGCCATCCGCGTTGGCCGTCTCATGGAAGACAATGGCTATGCTTTTTTCGAAGAGCCTTGCCCGTTCGATCACATCTGGGATACCAAGCGGGTGGCGGACAGCTTGACGATACCGGTGGCTGGCGGAGAACAGGAATTCAGCATGCGTCGTTTCCGGTGGGTGATTCAAAATCGTGGCCTGGATATCGTACAGCCCGATTTGCATTACTTTGGCGGTTTCATCCGTAGCACAAGGGTTGCTCGCATGGCAGCCGTCGCAGGAATGCCATGTACCGTTCACATGTCAGGTGCCGGGATGGGATATCTTTATGTGCTGCATTTTGCGTCCTACGTACCCAATGCTGGTGAACACCAAGAATTCAAAGGGACCAGCAGCATTCCATTGGAATGTGCTACATCGGACCTCAAGTGTCATAACGGGAGTATTCGAGTACCGTCAGGACCTGGATTTGGTATTACAATTGATGCGGATTACTTGCGGCGTGCCAAGACAGTGCAACTTTGAAGTAACACGGCATCGCGCTGACCAAGGAACTTGACGATTGCGAAAAGGTCGTCACCAATCAAGGGGTGGAGGAGTTGTCGCTCAGGATTAAAGCACAGAAAATACTTGCAAACCTGACAGGAGGTATTTGTAAGTCGGCAAATTTTACTACAATCGAAATTGATTAAAGGTGCTCGGATCTCCCTTAGCAAAATACGTTCAATCCCAAAAATGATGGATAACGTCGTATGTAATTGATCAATACTCCATTACGAAAGGCTCAACGTTATGACGAAGCAACTTGCCATAGCACTCGTCGTGTTCTCTGTAGCTGTAACGACCAGTCAGTTGTCGATCGCGGGAAACGTGAACTTACTCACCGAAGCAGAATCTGCGGCTGGATTTGAAACGCTCTTTGATGGCAGGACCATCGGCCCGGGCTGGGAACACAAAGGTAACTGGAAAGTCGAAAACGGAGTGATCACTCGCGAGGGTCAAGGGGGCAGCCTCATTTACAAGGCGAAAAAAATTCCCGCTGACTTCGAATTGCTATTCCAGTGGAAGGTCGGCAAAGGCAGCAACAGCGGTGTTTACTATCGACCGGGGCAGTACGAGTACCAGATTCTCGATAACAGCGTTCATGCCGATGGTAAAAATCCTCGCACGAGTGCCGCATCGCTCTACTTTTGCATGGCCCCATCGCACGACGCAACAAAACCAGTCGGCGAATGGAACAGAGGACGAATCGTCTGTAAAGGCACGATCATTCAGCACTGGCTGAACGGCAAGAAAGTGATCCACTTTGACTATTCAGACTCAAAATGGGCATTTAACGTCGACATGCTGGAAAAACGCGGAGCCAAACTAGCGGCACGTGGAGCCAATCTTTCGTTGCAGGATCACGGCGATCCGGTCTGGTACCGAGCGATCAAACTGCGGAAGTTGCCCGCCGACGAAAAGTTGAACATGGACGAAGTGAATCCTGCCAAGATTGCTGACGAAGTTCTTGAAGCAGAACGCAAGAAACTCGAGGGCATCGTTAATCGTCGCAAGAAATAGTCCATAGCTTCGATACCTTCAATCTTTGACAACGATTATGTTTTTGGACGAGGAAACACACATCATGCGATTACGGTTTGCTCTGCTTTTAATGTTCACGACTTGTATCTCTCTGGCGGCAGAGGAGACTGCGTCCGGAGTCGTTGGCCCACTAGACAATGACGGCATGTATGTCATTACGGCTCAAGGGCAGACCGAAGTTCGCTGGAACAAAGCAACTCAGGTCGCCATCAAAATCAATTTTCGAAACTTCAAAGTCGTGGACAACAAAATCACGTACCCCATTCATTCCTCCTCATTAAAACAGGAAATCCTACTCCCACAGAAACAGGCTTACGCAAGGTTTGATCGACGCCGATTCAATCCGGATGAAATCAAACACTCCAACCTCATTCCCCGAGGCATGAAGCTGTCCTTTACGCCGCTGGACGATCATCTCCCGACCGCCGGAGAAAACTATTTTGCCGGCAAAGTTGATCTGGAAGCGAAAACTTGCACCATTGGCGAGAAAACCTATGCGATCAAACTGCCTGCGGGTCAGACAGACATATTGCTCTACGATGTCTGGACCGTAAAGGATTGCAAGCCGTTCATCAACCGTGCCACGGTGATCGGTCAACAACAGGGAAAATCACTTTTAGCCAGAGAAATCCATCTGGAACCGCTGGGTGACCAAACGCAACTGGACGACCCCAAACTACCACGATATCTATTTATTGGTGATTCAATCTCCGGTAATTACAACCAGGGTTTACGGTCGGCATTATCCGGCAAGTTTAATTTACATCATCCACCCACCAACTGTGGGCCTACGGGAAAAGGGGCGTCCAGCATTCTGGACTGGCTGGGTGATTACCAGCAGCCTAGTCGGCACTGGGATGTGATTTCTTTCAATTTTGGTCACTGGGACTCTCAGCAGACGAAGGAGGTTTACCAGGAGAATCTTGAAATCATCGTTGGGGAATTACGCAAAACAGGGGCTAAGTTGATTTGGGTTACAACCTGTCCGGTCCCCAACGGATACGCACCGGCCTCCGCCCTGACGGCGGCGGGCAAAGCTCCCGGTAGGAAGTCTGGCGTGATGGAAAAATTCCTTAATCCATGGGCGAACGAGGTAATCAGCAAGTACCCAGAGATTTCAATCTGCGATCAGTGGCAATACTGCAAAGAGCACGAGCAGGATAGCTTTAAACAATGGTGGTCAGGCAAAAATGTGCACTTCAACCAGACAACCGCGCAGCAACTTGGAGAATTTCTTGCTGCCCATGTTCTTCGAGTCTGGGACAAATAGCAGGGGACGCATTCACCTTACGGGTGACGACTTTTTACGAGGATCATAGATTGGGTCGATCATTTCTCCATTTATGGCGCTCCATTTATCGGTGAGAGATTTCAGGATCTCCGGTTTGACGCTGGCCAGGTCAGTGGACTCAGACAGGTCGCTCTTAAGATTATAGAGTTGCCATTTCTCCGAGCCTTTACGACCGGGTTCCAGCACGGTTTTCCAATCGCCCATTCGTAAAGCCTGCTTGTTGCCGGTGCGCCAATAAAGATATTCGTGCGGACTTCCTTGGCGATCACCCTGAATGTAGGGAAGGAGGTTTACGCTGTCGAGCTTTATCTTTGGCAAGGGAGCATCTGCCAAGGCTGCAAACGTGGCCAATAAATCAGTCGAAATGACGGGCTCATGGTATTCCTGATTCGGCGGAATCACGCCTTTCCACTGCATCATGAAGGGGATGCGAATTCCACCCTCGTACAACTGTCCTTTTCCACCGCGGAGTGGGAGGTTGCTGGAGGTCAGTTCCTTGGTGGGACCACCGTTATCACTGAGAAAGACGATGATCGTGTTTTCCATCAATTCGTTTGCTTCTAGTGCTGCCAGGACTTCTCCCACACTGTCGTCCAGATTCGCCAACATGGCTGCAAATATCCGTCTGTGGATGTCCTGAATAGAATCGAATTTCTTCATGTAGCGGTCCGCACCCTGCAGCGGACTGTGGACAGCGTTATACGGCAGATAAAGAAAGAAGGGGCGATCGCTGGCGCGGTTGATAAAGTCGACGGCCTCACGCGTCAGCGCATCGGTGAGATATTCTTTTTCTTCCACCGGCTGACCACCACGGATGATCGGGTTGTCGGCATCATAATCCGGTTCGTTGGACCCCATATGATCAGAGTAGATCAGTTTTTCATTTTTGCTGTGCCAGCGTCCTGTCTGGCCGTTGGGTAAACTCTTACGTCGCAGCATGGTGGTCACGCCCTTATAGGGCGGGGCAACGAAGTAGTGACCTTCATGCATGAAGCCGAAAAACTCGTCAAATCCTCTGCGATACGGGTGATAAGCAGCGGTGCCCCCGAGGTGCCACTTACCGAACAGGGCGGTTGTATAGCCGATAGCCTGCAGCTGATCGGCAATCGTTTTCTGACTGGCCGGCAGCCCAGCAGCCGGGTCTTCATTTCGATGGCCCGTCGGATTGAATTCATATCCAAATCGGGTTTGATAGCGACCCGTCAGCAGTCCGGCCCGTGACGCGCTGCAGAAGGCAGCCGTCACATAACCATTGGTAAAGCGAACTCCGCCGGCGGCAATCGAATCGATATGAGGTGTTGGAATTTCTCTGTTGCCCTGACAGCCAAGTTCTCCGTAGCCCAGATCATCGGCTAAGAGGAGAACGACGTTCGGGTGGCGAGCGGCAGCAAACGTGTTGATATTGCCTATGGATGTGAATGCCAACAGAAATAGTAGGTACGTCAATAACGGGTTGGTCGGCTTCATTGGTTTCTCCATTGCAATCGGACGGTTGTTTCACACAGAAGGCCATCCTTGCATTAGGTGTGAAACCGTGCTTAGAGGCCTCGATTATGACTTTTATTTAGAGCCCAAGTTCTTAAGAATCTGGGCGGCGACTGGCTTTGCAAGCCGCTGGCTTCCTTCAGCCGTAAACAGAATGCCGTTCGGCCTTGTGATGAGCTTAGGAAAATCAGCCGAGATGGAAGTATGCAAGTCGTTGATCGGGATGCCATTCTCATCCATGACCGCTTTCGCGACGGCATTGTATTTCGCTTCAATTCCAGCAGTTGTTCCCCACGGATTGTCCTCGGGGATAGGAGTTGTTGTCGCCCAAACAAGTTTCGCATTTGTGGCTTTCAGTGTCTTGACGATAGCTTTCAGGTTGGTTTCGTATTGCATAAGCGAAGTATTACGAAAGCAATCGTGATGTCCCCAGTTGAAATGGATGACGTCCCACTTTTCGTTGCCCAGCCACTTCGTTAGTTTTTCAACGCCTTTTCGAGAATAGTCTCCGCTTTCAGGAATTCGAAGCACATTCGCTTTACCAGACAGCAGTTTTCGGACTGGCACCGTGTAGTCAATCGAGACCGAATCGCCAATCAGCAACACTCGCGGCAAGCGTGGATCCTCTTTGACATAAGCCATCCCAGGTCGGGTGGCATAATCTTTGTCAATGCTTGCTTCCCATTTGAGTTGCCCCGCCGACATAGTGACCGGCTGCTTAGGGTTCTTGTTCTGGTTAAACTTCAGCGAGTAAAGATCAGCATCGGACATCGAGAACCGAATTCGAAGCGGTTTGCCAGCAATTTTTCCCAAGTCAGTCCCGCTATGCCAAGTCACGGTGCGTGCGATGTGGTCGCCGTAGATCGGGTCGCAGTCGGCCAGCGTAAATCCGGGAAGAGGCTTACCGTTGGCATCTTGCAATTCAACTCGCATTTCGCCAGCCGCTGAGGTGGAGTAGTTAATTTCAAGTTCATTCCCTGCAAACTTCAGCGGCTTGGTTATCAGTTCGCCTCCATCCAGCGGGGCGTTGACTGAGGCAACACCGTCAAGCCTGAGCGTATAGCGTCGGCCGTTTGTCAGAAACATCGACATCTCGGTCGGTCCTGTTTGGTGGATGCCAATGGCTGCATAATTCGCACGGTTGGCCCAACCGCTGGCTCCAATTCCTGGTCGTATAAAAGACTGGGTGAATTCCCGATCAAATTTCGATCCGCCACGCGTGCTCATAAACAAAATATCTGTGGCCGCTCCACGCTTAATCATAAAACGTGTGGGCATCGCAAAGTAAATGTGGGGTGCGCGGAAATAGGGTTGAGTGCAAGGCGTATAAAGATGCTCGTCCGGCAAATTCGCGTGCATATCGACGTAAGGCGTCCAATTGACAAAATCTTTTGAAGTCGTGCGGGCAATGGCTCGGAAGCCCTTTACGAAACGACGAAAGTAACAGACGTAAGCCTGTTCCGCGTCGGACCAGAAGCCGTAGTTCTGAGAATCGAAGGTTCCCCAGTTTTCCGAGATGACAGGCTCCTCCTGGAGCTTTTTCCAGTGGATGCCGTCGGGTGAGACGTAAGGTCTCAAGCCGCCAATTCCCAGCTCGGTTCGTACCTTCGGGGCATGCACCATCGAAATGCCGCCCAAAGCCTTGTACTTTTCAGCCGCGGGAACACCCGGTTTGGTGTCGATGAAGGGGGTGAAGTTATGGTTCACCATACTCTGCCCCGATAAAACGATGTTTCCATTGGGGTAATGGGCCACCTTGTACAACCCCAGGTTCGGCTCGACCCAGTTGATGCCATCTTTGCTCTCGGCGTACAGCGTCAATTCGTGGGTGTGGTAATAGGCAATGCCGTACTTTTTCCAGCCATTATCTAAGGGATCGTTCCCTCGGTAGTAGAACTGAAATTTGTCATCTGACTTCAGTACGGTCGCGTAATGGCCGTGGGGCCGCGGGGGGGACACCGGCGGCATGAGCTGCGGCGAGTGCAGCTTGAGCGAAGCGTCCTTCAATTCGCCGACGAGGAACTGATCGACGAATAGCTCCCGCCGGGAGCCGATGTCGACGACATCCTCATCAGCAAACGTGTTGATATTGCCTATGGATGTGAATGCCAACAGAAATAGTAGGTACGTCAATAACGGGTTGGTCGGCTTCATTTATGACTCCAGCTGAAATTATTATCGCCAAACCTGCCGAGAATTATCGGTTTCGACAGAAAAGAGGACTTGCTGATATGGATTATACAATACTCGCGGTTGACCGATAGTTGCCCCATTAACTATGCTTGTGCTCTCGAATAGATTTCCAGCTATTGATATACATGGAAAACCAAAAGATGATTCTAAAATCCGATCGTTTCCAAACTATATATCTCGTAACACCCAAATGTGGCACAACATCGATATATGAAGCGATGCTTAACTGGCATGGATTCAAACCCAACAGCCCACCACGTGTATATCTACGCCATAACCGTAGCAAAATAGCGAAAACGGGGTTATATGAAGAAGACGTGCAACTCGAGAATCTAGAGTCATACTATCACAGTCATCGAAATTTCGTCTGGTTTTCCACGATACGTCATCCTAACGCCCGAATACAATCAGCCTACCGAAATAAGTTAAATCGTTACGCCCGTCGGTTTGACTATAAAACGTATTTTCGGGGTAAGTGCCGCCACTTTCTATCGTCCCCTAAATCGTGGGGCGATATGAATCGTGTCTCATCTTGTATTGGGAATTACATCGACTTAACTCAATTCATAGACGGTCTGATTGCAAATGGCATAGATTGGGATCCTCACTTCATGCCGCTGGCAAAACTCCTACGACTCGATGTAGTTAGGTATGATTGTTTACTACGTATAGAATCTCTGGCAACTGACTATCAGAAGTTGCTGGATATAATGGAAAAACGCGGAGTTTGCACAGAAGAATTCGAGAGCGTGCCCGTCTTAAATACTTCTAGCTCCGGCAATTCCACTAATCTGATGTTGAAGCAATCCTTGCAATCAAAAATCGCCCAGCTATATGAAGAGGACTTCAATTTACTGGGATATGAAAATTCTCTCGTTCGCAGCTAGATATTTTTCTTGCTTGCTTGCTGGGCTTTTACTTCCGCACGGACAACGGACCTAGTTTCCGTTTCATTGCACCCTAGCGCATGTAGCCTTGCACCCATCCTCGGGAACCCTGAGGGGGGACCTGGTCAGCAGCATCAGTGCCATCTGCCAGGCGAAAACCAACGGCGAACGGAAAGCGACCCTTGGGACCATTGCCGCTATAGGGACCCTGACCCCAAAAGCTACCGTCAGCTACCATGTCGAAGCTTACAACCTTGCCGCTGCGGACTTCCATCTTTCCCAGCAACTGGGCCTTGTATCCTCGTTTGCCGTCGTCAGTTTCCAGGTGGACCGTGCCGCGCAGTGTTGTACCGTCAACGGTGATCGTCAATTGCCGTATCTCCTCCTTCTTCCACATCGGCGGCTCGCCGCGGGTGTTGTCGACCAGATGATAGCGGGCAATGCGATGCTGTAAACTCTGCGTCACTTGCCCCTTGGTAAGGGCCACCTGTTCGGCCGCAGAAATCCACAGGTTGTCACGCGAGAGCGAGGATTGGTAGATTTCTTGCCAGCGGTCAGTTGTGGGGGGGTAACCACCGAGTACCCGTGCCTGGACACGGACAACGCAGCCCCCCTTGGGAGGGCTGGGATTATAACGAGCGTCCAGCGTGCCGGGTAAAATCGGCGTAGCAGCAGCAGGCGCTTTGAAGTCCTGCAAACGCTGCTGCATCAAGCGTTGGAGCTTCTCTGGATCGCGATTGTTGTTGTAAAGCAAGAGCGTGCCGGCTGCTGTAGCGATATAAAATCCTTGGGTGGTCGACTGAAAGTTATTGCGCGGTCCCTGCCCGGCAATCTTACGATAGAATTCTCCCTCCGCGTCCTGCTGGCGTCGCTGGTAGGCCTGGTCGATGGCGACGGCGATAAACTGCGTACGGAGCATGGTGACAATCTTGGGATGGGCAAATGTCGACGCACGGTCGAGTACACCGTTGTTTCACGTGCAGCCCAGAGGGTGTCCATCCATTGCCCAGATGAAGATTGGTTTCTTTTCGGTGATCGCCCGCCGCTGGGCATCAAGCAATGACGTCCGCCATGGAATCGTGCGCCACAGTTCATCGGCAGCCGGCTGTAATTGCTTGTGCAGCTGACGAAATCGCTGTTCTGTGAGAACTTCCTCAGCGAAGCTGAGGGAAACGAAGCCCGGCAAAAGGATTGTTGCCGTGAGCGCAAGCGCCGGCAGGTACGTGCGGTACATAGGATTGCTCCTTCTAGGAGAATGATCGTATTCCAGTAACATCAATTCGACGCTTAACGCTTCATTGAAACATGATTTGTTGTAAGTAATTGTAGCAATATAAAAGGTTGATTACCTAGACTTGCCTCAGGCCTGCCAAAAAATGGAGTGTAATCTACCCCACCTGTATTCCTCGCCCAGCAGGGAGTCGTTCAATAGTATTCACAGGCAAGAGCGTGATATAATACTGAAATCATGAATGCAACAATCCAAAAGCTCACGGCTTATCCGATCAAATCGTTCGACGGTGTGGATGTCGAACAGGTGGCCATCCTCCCCTCCGGTGGCATCCAACACGATCGGCGATTCGCATTCACCGACACAGACGGCAATTACTTTAACGGTAAAAACTATACACAAATCCACCGCTTTGAAACGCATTTCATCAATACTTGGCACAACATCGTATTAATAGACAAACAAAACGACCAACGCGAGTATTTTGACTTGCAAACAGATCTACAACCGCTACTGAAATGGATTCAACAAATAGAGCCCGCAATATGCGGCATTGAAGAATCCACCGATTGCGGAATAACTGACGATCATGATGCACCTGGCCCAACAATTATTTCCACAGCCACCCTAGAAACCGTCGCCTCGTGGTTCGACGACATCACTGTCGACAGCGTCCGTCGCCGCTTGCGTTGTAACATTGAAATCCACGGCGTCCCGGCCTTTTGGGAAGACAGCTTTCTCAACGGAAAACAGGTATTGTGTATTGGCGACGTACAATTTCTTGGCACCACTTCATCCCAGCGGTGTGTGGTCCCCACACGCGACCCCACTAGCGGCAAACCCACCCCGGATTTTGCAAAAACCGTCCGTGCACGCCGCGAACAAACCCTACCCGCATGGTCCGACCGCTCGCAGTTTGATCACTTTTTTCGCCTCGCAACCAATACAGTACTCGCCACTGATTGCTACGGCGGAACGATCCATGTCGGCGACGAGGTTACCTAGGGCAGTTTTCGAAACTAGAATCCCTCCGCATCACCTACCAGGGCAATTCCATTTGCGAAACGATTTGCGCGGCCAGTTTGCGAATAACCTCTTGCTGAGCCGTCACTAGAGACTGACCGCCCTCAGGTACAAAATTCGCCGCTTGGCTAATGTAAATGCCCTCGTCTAGCGGAATCTCGCTCCGCTGAATCAATTGCTGCCCCCGCCGGTCTATCCAAGAAACCTCAACAACCATTTGAACCTCAATGTCGCGCGCCTCATCAAATGTGTTCTCGGCAATCACGCGCTTACCTTCATCTACAATCTGAGCACGAAACACACTGTCCGCCTTCTCCCGCGAGACCACCTTATACGGCGTGCGACCTTCGATCTCTTTGACAACTGCCTCGGTCAACCGCTCCCCTAACCCTTGACGGAAACTCTCGGATTCGATGATCGGTACGTACACCGTACGCACATCCGGCCGAAATAGATTCTGATTGCCAAGCTTATATCCCGCACAACCACATAGCCACAAACAAATACCTATCAGCAAACTGCGGCGGCAAACGGAAATAATCTGTGCTAATGTCATCACATACCCTAGAACTAACGAATCACACGATCAGGACTCGTTGCAATCAATGGTTTCACCGGATCGTCGTCCGGAAACAAGTCAACAAGCCACTGAATCGGTTGATTTGGTTTCGCTGGGCGATGCTTAAGTTCATTAAGCCGCGCGAACGCTCGATCGGCAAATGGCGTGTCATAATAATTCTGAGCGATCTCGCGATAATACACTCGAGCTGCGCCTATCTCGGCTTTGCGTTCATAGAATTTTGCCACCCACCATTCGCGTTCCGCCTTTAAATAGCGAATCTCTTTGGCGAATTTATCCCAGTTCTCTGACTCTTGAGGCGCCTGGTTGGGAAATTGTCGACGTATCGCACGTATCAACTTCTCGCCCTCGTCCAAGTACACACCCGAATATTCCGGGCCGCGGTACAAAATCATCTTTGTCTGCAACAACAACGTGTGGGCTAAGAATTGGTGCTCGCTGCTCGGAAATAACTTCACCAAATCCGTTAACGCTTCATGAGCCTTTTCCGGTTTATTAATCTGCAAATAGGAATGGGCCATTAACATCGTCGCGTCATCAGCAAGGTCACTCGTGGGATCATCATCTCGGATGCTACGAAGAATCGCCATCGCCTTATCAAACCGATTATTAAACGGCATCGATTCATCCGTTAAATTGAAAGACCAAAATCCCTGTTCTCGCTGTTTGTCCGCTTGCAACCACATCTGGGCTATTGCAAATCGATTGCGCTGAATCGTGACAAGATGCCGCGTGTGCTCGTGCTTCTTGAGCAACTCTCGATACAACTCGGAAACTCGTGCATAATACTCAACAGCATAATACCCTTCAGATGCCATAAACAACGCATCTTCCTCGAGTGCCGAATCTTTCCAATGGCCGGCCGCTTCTAAATACCGTTTGCTCGCTTTCACAAACAAGTTTCCCGCCCGTCGTAGTTCTTTTTCATCGTGTCCAGCTGCCTCGCGTAATCCTCGAGCATCCTGGTACATTCGCTCTGCAGCAGCAAAAATATTACGCGCCTCCTCTGTCTGCTCACCCACACCAATCGCTCTTGCAATCACGGTCTCTACAGTCTCTGGTGACTGTTCCGACGGCGCCTCAGAAGCTACGTTACCTGATTGCAAATGTCGAACTCGAGCGTATTGTGCTACGGGAGATTCCCACGTCGCTCCATATTCGCTGCTCGGAACCAACAATGCATTCGCATTCCGAGTCATCAGAGAACTGCAACCCGCACCGCTGCACATAACGACTGCTGCGCATAAACCTAAACGCCACGAATAAGGCGTTAATGTAGCAAATCTATTCCACAATCGGTCGTTGGTCATTTTGGACTTCCTTGTCCAGCAACTGTATGTATCAATTGATACATACATGTCATACGCAAAATGTAAATTATTTATGTTTTACGAGCATACACTCGGTTGAACCAACATGCCTAAAAAGGGAATCATCCGTGGACGCTTACCAAGTAAATGTGACATGTAGTTATTCATCAACCCTCGCAATTCACCGTTAACCGTTGTTGAAATCTCTGGCAAATCAGCACTCAAGTCAACGTCCGCTGCCGCCAATTGTCGCATGGCAACAATCACGGGCCACGCCACACTAACTACCTGTGCCTGACCTCGGCGACAACCTTGACAAAGTATGCCACCAGTTATATGTCCAAACGGTATTCGTCGATTCTCTGACACCTTTAATCCACAACCGCTGCAGTGGTCCAGCGTTGGCAATAATCCAAGAAAACGCAAGGCGTTCAGCTCGAATCGAGCAATCACTGTTGCTGGGTTTTGCATGTCATCTAATCGACAGATCGTGTCTTGAGCTAAATTATAAAGATCCGGATGAGGATCCCCTAAATCAGTCAACGATGCCAACAATTCGGCAACATAATACCCTGCATAAAGGTGAGGTAAGCTGCTATCCGACGCTCGAAAACGCCGCTGCACCTTGGCCTCAGTCAGTAAATCCAACGAATCGGAGGACTTGCTAATAAAGAGTATGCGAGATGTCGTTAACAGGTCAATAGCAGACTCAAATGCACTTTTCGGACGTCGCGCACCTTTGGCCATAGCAGCAATTTTTCCGAAATCTCGCGTAAACAGAGTCACCACACAACTCGATTCGCTAAATTCGACCACGCGAATCACAATTGCATCTGTTTTTTCCATTGCCATGTCAAACAGAACCCTTTACCAACCCTCAAAGCCCAACCACACACTACACACTAATTAGAGCCCTTAAATCCCCAGCGGGCACTCGGACTTTGTTGAAATCAAGACGCGTTACCACCAAATTCCAACCGCAATCGTTCAATACGACGTTTAGTAGCGGCAACCACCGTGATACGAATATGATCTAACGTGATTTGTTCATTCACAGTTGGAATATACCCTAAGTGATGTACCACTAAGCCCCCCACCGTATCGACTTCGTCCGGTTCTGGCAACTGCACCGACAAAGCAACATTCACCACATCAATATGAGTGCGACCTAAAACCTCAGCAACTGAGTCGGTTATCCTGAAGATTTCCTGTGGTTCATCGTCATCTTCATCAATAATCTCACCCACAATTTCTTCAATCGCATCCTCCATCGTGACTAAACCAATGACGGTATTGTATTCATCAATGACCATCGCCAAGTGTGTGTGCGTCTTCTGAAAATCCCGCAATAAATCATCTACCGCTTTGGTACTCGGTACAAATTCCATCGGCCTCAGAACATCCCGCAATTCAGGAAGGTCTTTCTCTCCGGTATCCGCTAAAAATGTTAATAGGTCCTTTACGTACAATGTGCCAATTACGTTATCGAGATTTTTTTCATAAACCGGCAAGCGAGTTCGCCTCACTTGGTTAAAAAACTTCAAAACTGCGTCCCATGACGTATCGACTTGTAATGCATCAATCTGCGACCTAGAAGTCATTACATCCATAACGTCAACGTCACCCAATTCCATGACACCTTCAATCATATCCCACTCGTCTTCTTCCACGAGTCCATCTCGGACGCCCGCGGTTACAATCGAGCGAATCTCGTCTTCTAATGCTTCTTCGTCGTCTACGGCTGGCTGCTCACGACCCGACAAACGCCAGGCCAGTGCCGCCACAGCATGCACGCCCAACGTAAACGGACTCATCAACCATGTCAGCCCCTTCCAGAAAGTCCATGTGTAATAGATGATCGGCGACGACCATACGGACACCAGCGCTCGAGGGATCCACACTCCAATCGTCAACAGCACCAAGGAAATGGATACCAACGACACCCACCATTGGCTGAATGCAACCGCACCATTCTCGTCTGCCGCCGGAATTTGTAGCAACTTCAGCAATCCAAACGGACTCTGTTGAACAACGCTACTTGGGGATGATGCAACACTCGCGGTCGGAGCAACGATTACAGCCAAAGCTAAACAGATAAACACCACCGACCCAGCTAAGGCGCACAACGTTTCCGACGCCAATGAAATAGCCTGATAGCGATCGCGAACGGTATTAAAGAAAGCAATATTCCCTCGGCGACGGCAATAGTTCTTGAGATCCGACCTTGAGAAATCGTCAAACATCTTAGTGCCGATTGCTCCGATCGCCAACAAAATGGCGCCGAGAATCGCACATGTCATTAAGGTGCCTTGAGACAGCACTATAATCTCACCTCATAAAACATTGAAACAAATACATCATACCATTTTACGACAATTATACTAATCAGTGTTAATTCGTGGCCCCTGTTTACGTTCGATGCTCAATCGAAAACCGCTGTAAATGCCGCCGCTCTGCCGCTTGCATTTCAATTTTCTGCTGGGGATCTTTGTCGTCATACCCCACCAAATGCAGTGTTCCGTGAATAACGTATAACAATAATTCATTCCC
>Ga0208879_1002736_pt1 | contig 15146 bp, 15 predicted proteins | sample Knorr_S15_td_Bot_FD_185605 | JGI IMG/M metagenome (GOLD analysis project Ga0208879, IMG submission 185605) | Marine microbial communities from Southern Atlantic Ocean transect - Knorr_S15_td_Bottom_ad_5009_LV_A (SPAdes) (version 2) | ecosystem: Environmental > Aquatic > Marine > Oceanic | place... | reverse complement strand
ACTGGGTAAAATAGTGAAGGTGTCGTTCTCCTTTTCTAATCCGCTTAAAATACTTTCGGAAATAATCTCAAGGGAAATAACCGGAACAAAGGATTGATCAGGTTTGGAAGGGGCGATGCCATGACCGGTTCCTTCGATGAAGGAGTAGCTCAAAGCAAAGGCGAACTCCACTTCGGTTTCCACTGGCCCGGATATAACAGACTCATACTCGGCATTGGCCCCGAAAAACCAATTTCGCCAAGATTTATCAAAAAATAGCACGGCCCCGAGTTTCGTTTGTTCTTCTCCGAAACCTTTTTTCCCATCCCCTGTAGGTAGCCCAATGCTAATTCCTCCTGTCAAAACAGTTTCAGGTTGATTGAGAAATGCATACTTGATAGGCATTATCTCAATGTCTCCCAACTCGTATTGATTATCATTAGTACCTGTGTCCGAAAAGGGGATTGAAAATTCCGATCCAAAGCTGAAGTCATCTGCCCAGGCTATGCCAAATTCTAGAGTAGTTTCAAAAGCAGGTCGTTTTTCGCTGTCTTCTTCTTTCTGGAAATCATCGTAGAAAGAAAAATTAATGCTTTGCTCATCCTCGATATGGGCATGATGAACTTTTATGAGTTCACTGATAGCACCTGAAAATGGAGCGGAGTCTTGATGGGCTTGGGTAGTGCCTAATGAAAACAGAATAATAAAAGCGCTTAAAATACATTGAATGGATTTCATAAGTATCTCTATATTATTAATTCTCACGCTATAAAAGAGTGGCTCAATAGTCATCTTCGGTTATGACCTCCGATGATAAAGTTCTTCAGCGGGAATCAGGTTTTTTTAAATTAATGTAAAAGATCGCGAAACTACGCACCGGTCACTTCAATAGGTAAAGCTATTAGGGGTAAATTAGCTAAAACGAGGAGGGTGATCTAAGGGGTCTAAAAAATGAAAATCATATGAAGGGGCAACTCTTGTCATATTTTCTACGATCATGAAAACAGGAGCTTCCCTGGTTGCAGGTAACACGGTTAGGTTTTTACTGGCTGAAATATTAGATGGAACCGTTCCTGGAGTTTTACCTCCACAATCCGAAGCAATTTGGAACTCGGCTACATAATCCTTTGGCAACAAACTGTGAGGGCAAAAACCGAAATGAGTATGGTTTTTAAGAATACAATGAGCGGACGGTGCAACTTGTGTATTATCAAATGGAGAAACCGCCTGATGTTGCTCATGGTGATGGTGTGACGAGGCCATAGCCCCTGAAACCCATATACAGGCTACAAATGTAAACAGGATTGAAGCCACTATTTTCAAGCGCATCGTTCTTTCATTTTCAATATTTGAATTTCTCTCATTGTAGGCCATAAATCACAAATTTTCAATAATTTATCCCACAATCACCAGCACATGGACCAATTGTCTTTTTGAATTTATTCTCATTATCTGTTAAAGCGGAAAATTCAATTTTGCTAAGAAAACTAATTGATTTTTACCTAAGACGGAAATACTTAGTATTTTATTCCATAAATCCAGTGCCAAATTATAAAAGCCAGAGCAAGCTGAAGGGCAGGGCTAATAAAAGTAAGCCTATTAGTATATTGACGATCTGAAACAAGAAAATGCTGTCGGTAATGGGGGCGATCATAACTTCTGTTCCGACCCTGCGAACAGCATGTTCGATATCGGCGGAGGTGATCTCTTCCTTATCCCTTTTGTGAAGTTCTTCCATTACATCGTCCAGGAAAAAAAAGCGTAATGCCTTGAGTATGACCACAAACAGGAGCCCAGAAGAAAAACCTGTTATGCCTCCCCGTTGTTTCAGCTTTTGGCGTAGTTCATTCCCGATCTGGTCATACTTTTCTGCCAGCTCCTGTTTGGGTATATTTTTTTGGAAATTTGGAAAACGCCCAATCACCTCACGCGTTAACCAGTCCAGCAATTCCTGAAGTCCAGATAGCGCTTCCTGCAATTTTTTGCCCAGGAGATGGAGACTGCAGGCTATCCATCCGTGAAACATGCCCAGACCAAGATAACCTCCTCCCACCAAAATTAGAATCGTTCCTTCCAGCCAAGTACTCCACTCGATGGCATCGAGCACATTGAGATTAAATACAAAGATGGCAAGAGCACCGAGAGAAAACCCCACAATGCCGAACAAAAAAAGGTTCTTGAAGGTGCCGACCAGAAGATCTTTGAAAAATCCGAACCAGAAATCGAGGACTTGTTGTTTGTTCATTCTTTGGCGGGGCCAGCTTTAGGGTCCACATGGATGGAAAGGATCAGGTCTCCACGTTTTCCATCCCGGGTTTTTCCTTTATCGCGTATGCGCAGTTTTCCGCCTGAGGGAAAGTTCGGCGGGATGTGTACCATCAGTTGTTCTGTTTCCCCATTGACCTGATAGGAAATTTTCTTGCGGGACCCGTTCAGAGCTTCCACAGGAGGGATGGAAAGGTAAAAATCTATATCCAATGAGGGTGGGGATTCTTTTTTTCCAAATATTCCTTTTAAACCTTTTACCATAGGGTTGCCGGTTTTTGGTGGAACCGAAGAAGCTGGCCCCGATTGGGCCTGCTTTTGCTGGTTCATTTTATGTAGTGCGTACAAGGACGAGCCGACAACTTGAGCCAGCTTTAAGCCCATGCCAATTCTTCCAATCGGACCCGGCACCATTCTGAGGATTCTCCCCAATCCGCCTACGGCGCCGCCGAAAAACAAGGTCTGGAAAAACGTGTTGCCGGAACGAAAGCCGGAACGGTTGAACTCCCGATTGAGTTCTTCAAAAATTTCACGGGCATTTTCACCGCGAAACATGCTGGCAAAAATATCTTCCTGGGAATAACGGAAATTAGAAGACCCGGTGGTGTGTCCGGCAAGATGGTCGGCCCGAAACCGATCGTACTCTTTTTTCTTCAATGGGTCGCTCAACACTCCATAGGCTTCTGTGATCTCTTTAAACTTTTTTTCACTTTCAGGATCATCAGGGTTGCGGTCCGGGTGAAGCTCAAGAGCCAGTTTGCGAAATGATTTTTTAATCTCATCCTGGCTTGAACTTTGAGAAATATTTAGGATGGAGTAATAGTCCTCTTTTGTTCGGCGGGGCATGGGTGTTACATTCCCAGTTTCTGGGGATAGATGGCTTCTGCCACTTCAGGGCCTTCCAGCCGGGTTTTACGTTTCGTGGTTGAGATCAGGTAGGTCTCGTCTGCATGCAGACGTTGTTTTAAGTTTTCAAAATGAACTTTAATAGGTTTGGATGAAATATCTTCATCCGATTTCTGCGGGACGATTATAAAATGTTTTTCCCCTAATACATCGCGGTATTTGCGTTTCATGCTTATTTTATAGGCCTGATAACCAGAAAGAGCCTCTGCGCCGGCATAAAGCGTTTCGTTCAAAACTTTATAGTGATCAGGAATATAAACATTGGCGAAATAGTCGGAGCCGAGGGAATGATGGACTGTGGTCTTGACCTTTAGAATCCTCATGCTCTCCTCTGTAGGAGTCATATTCATTTCTACCCAATAGGCTCGGTCATGAAAGTTAAGGTTCTCAAGAAATACGATGCCATACAAGGCGTTAAACTTGAATTGCAAAAAAATGCCTAAAAACACCCATCCAAAAACTCGCCAGAATTTTCTCACCGCAATAAACCTCGTCTTTTTTGATCCTTTTCGAAAAAGGCAGAATGGATCGCATTAACAAACCTTTGGGTAATTATTATCCGGGAATCGTAGAACAAAAGCAAACCGGGCATAAATTCCGGTGGAGCTCTATGATTCTGGGGTGGAATTTTGGAATACACAAATTAACGGCATGAGAAAATTAATTTTACACGATTGTGACCAATTATCGGTATAGAAAGGTTGACAGATTTACAGTCAAAGTTGACAGATTTACAGTCAAAATGGTAAAAAAACTGATCCTTTATAGAAAGAAAATTTAGAATTACAGGAAATTTATTTATCCTCGATCCAAGTCATTTTTTTTGAAAATCCTGACCTCTTATAAATAAATTTTCGTTAATAACTGCAAACGATTACCAATGGAGTTCGGATGAAAACCTTGACCATTCAACAGAAAGTATATGGCGCTATTGCCGTCTTGTCGGTTCTTGTTGTTATAGCCGGAGCGGTCATAGACCATTATTCCACAAAAATTGCGGAAGATTCGGTAGTTTTGGATGTCTTGGGTCGTCAGCGGATGTTGACTCAGGCCATGGGAAAGGCCGCGTTATTGAATGCTTCCCCAAACGAGTATGAAACCGCAAAAAATATGTTTACGCAGACTTTGCAAGCCGCAAAGATGGGCGGAAAATACCCCGCTGATATGAAAATGACGAAAATGGCGAGCATGGAAGCTATTGATGATAGTGAAATCCAGAAAACCATCTCGCATCTTGAAGTTGAATTCGAGAAATTTGAAAAGTTGGTACAGAGCCTGGTTAACGTAGAGGTAAACTCTGATTCCTATAGAAAAGCTCAGGTAAATATTAATTCAGAATCAAATAATCTTAGGGCCTTAAGTAATGAGCTGGTTCAGAATTTTAAAAACAATGTCTATCTTTCTAACCAGGCAAAGTTGAACTGGGCCAATACAGGCTCTGGCATCCTTGCATTGATCATTCAGATCGGAATTGCGCTGTTCCTGATGAAAGTGGTCATTCGTCCTATCCAGCGCACCTCCTCGGTATTACGTGCTACGGCCCAGGGTGATTTGCAGCAGGAAAGACTGCCGGTTACCTCTGATGACGAAGTGGGGGTATTGAGCCAGTCCTGCAACACCCTCGTGGAAGGACTGCACGATTTCATCCGACATTCAGAAGAAATTCTTTCTGGAAAAAGTACCGCAAATGGATTTGGGCTGAAAGGTGATTTTGAAAGCTCGTTGCAAAGAATGGTTCAGCAGGCTGATGAAAAGAAAAAGGCTGACAAAGAGATGGTGCGCATCGCAGCACTGGTGGAAAACAGTCCTAATAACATTATGTATGCCGACCATGAATTCAATCTGCAATACCTCAATCCGGCATCAGTAAAAACCCTGAAGGGGCTCGAAAAATTTCTGCCTGACAAGGTTGAAAATTTGATTGGACAATCCATTGAAATTTTTCTCAAAGTACCGGGAGATGTTCGAAGGATTATTTCCGACCCCAGGAATTTGCCTCACCAAGCGGTTGTTGGGTTGGGAACGGAAAGCTTGAACCTTCAAGTCGCGGCCATTATGGATAACGACGGGAATTACCTTGGGCCCATGCTCGCCTTGGAAGTAGTTACCGAAAGACTGGCTACGCAAGGAAAAGCTCAGGAATTGGCCGAGTTGGATAAACAGAAGGGAGAAGAACTCAGAGCGAAGGTCGATAGCATTCTCGAAGTAGTCAATTTCGCTGCTCAGGGAGATCTCACCAAGAATGTCTCCGTAAAATGGGAGGACGCCATTGGACAGATGGGAGAGGGACTCGGGGCCTTTTTCTCAGACTTAAGACATAGTATTTCAAACATTGCCAAAACCGCGCAATCCATGGAAGATTCCTCAGGAGAATTGTCTCCGGTCAGTCAGCAAATGGCGGGTAACGCTGATGAAACTTCTTCCCAGGCCAATGTGGTTTCCGCCGCTTCAGAGGAAGTCAGCCGAAACGTGCAGACGGTAGCCACCGGGTCCGAAGAAATGAGCGCCAGTATCAGGGAGATTGCTCAAAATGCTAATGAAGCGGCAAAAGTAGCCGGATCGGCAGTTACGGTCGCTGATTCTGCGAATACCACTATTTCAAAATTAGGTGAAAGTAGTGCTGAAGTGGGGCAGGTCGTCAAGGTAATCACTTCTATTGCCGAACAAACCAATCTTTTGGCCTTGAATGCCACGATCGAAGCGGCGAGGGCGGGTGAGGCGGGTAAAGGCTTTGCGGTAGTAGCCAACGAAGTAAAGGAGCTTGCTAACCAGACGGCTAAAGCCACTGATGAAATAAGTTCTAAGATACAGGCTATCCAAAATGATACGGGCAGTGCCATCGATGCGATAGGCGAAATAAGCATGATCATTAACCAGATCAATGATATTTCCAATACCATTGCCAGTGCTGTTGAGGAACAAACTGCGACCACGGCTGAGATTGGTCGTAATGTGGGTGAGGCCGCGAAAGGTACTTCTGAAATCACTGAGAATATAGATGGTGTGGCTCAGGCCGCCAAAGACACCTCGCAAGGGATTGGCCAGACTCAGAGTGCGGCCAACGAACTGGCACAAATGGCTGCGGATCTGCAAACTCTGGTAGGCCAATTTAAATATTGATTTTAATAACAATCCATACTCCTCCGGGATCCTTGCGGAATTAACCAAATATCTGGTTTCGCGAGGATCCCTCCTATTTGCGCCAACCTTCCTTTAAAGCTTGAAAACCCGTATCGATTTTATTACATTGCGCCTTCCACCAGTTATTAAATAATTCGTAAAAACCTTGCAGATTTAATAGACTGGGCATAATCGGAAATTTTCGGGAAGGATGGCCTTGAAGCGGGGAATTTTAATTATTTTTGAAGGAATAGACGGAACAGGCAAAAGCACTCAGTGCGGTCTACTGGCAAAGTCGTTGAGCAAAATACAGGTACCCAATATCGTTTTGGCTGAACCCACACGAGGAGCATGGGGGATGAAAATTCGCAAGCTCCTCAGTGATGGCAGACAGGGTATCAGTCCGCAGGAGGAGTTGAGTTGGTTTATCAACGACCGTAAGGAGGACATTGAAACAAATATTATGCCGGCGTTAAAGAAACACAAGGTGGTACTCATGGATCGGTATTATTTTTCGACGGCGGCTTACCAGGGGGCTTTAGGTCTGGACCCAGATCAAATCCGCTTGGAGAATGAAAAATTTGCCCCGATTCCGGACCGGGTTTTGATCTTCCTGGCTTCCCCTGAGAAATGTTTAGAGAGAATTGAATCATCCCGCGACCAAAAAAGTGCTTTTGAGAAACTGGATTATTTGAAAAATGTTCAGGAAATTTTTAAAAGTTTTAATGGGCCAAACATAAGGTTTATAGAGAGTGTCGGCTCGGTTTCCGAAGTTCATGAAAAGGTTTTGATGGAAATTGATGACCTGTTTGATTTTAAACGATGAAACGAATTGTATTGGCAATCACAGGAGCAAGTGGGGTTTGTTATGGCAAGCGGCTTTTCGATTGCCTTAAAACCCAGGCAGAAGTTCATGTGGTCATCTCAGAACGGGGAGCTGAACTATTGAAGCTTGAGCTGAACCTTTTACCCTCCTATTTTTCCGGTGAGCATGTAACCCTGCATAAAACTTCACGCATGAATAGTTCCATCGCCAGCGGTTCTTTTCATATTGACGCAATGGTGGTGGTACCCGCAAGCATGGGGACGGTGGGAAGAATCTCGGCCGGTGTGTCAGGAAACCTGATTGAACGCGTTGCGGATGTTATGTTAAAGGAAAAACGGAAGTTGATACTTGTTCCCCGTGAAACTCCTTTCAGTACCATCCACTTGAAAAACCTTTTAGCCCTCGACCAGGCTGGGGCTTTGATCCTCCCTGCATCTCCAGGATTTTACCAAGGGCAAAATACCCTGGAAAGCCTGGTGGATTTTGTTGTCGCTCGAATTCTGGACCAATTGGGAATGGAGCAAAACCTTCTTGAGCCCTACGAACCTTAATGTGTGAGGACGATGGTTTATCTAGATAATGCCGCCACCACTCCTATGGATGCGGAAGTTGTGGAGCGGGTTCATGAATCCATGCGGGATATTTTTGCTAATAGTGGAACGCGGTACCGAATAGGTTTGGACGCGAAACGCCTCATTGAAAAGTCGACTGAATTGATTGCCGAATATCTCGGAATTCCTTCAACGCATCGTATTGTGTTTACCAGCGGTGGAACAGAGTCCAATAATCTTTTTATTAAAGGATTATGTTTTCCTGACAAGAAAACTGCTTTCCTGGGCCTGGAGCACCCAAGTATTACCGAGAGTCTTGCTTTCTTGCAACAGTTTGGCAATGAACCGTTTTCTCTACTTCCCTTTCAAACGGAAGGTCGGCTTGACTTAAACTCGGTTTCAACTTTGAAGGAAAAACGTGTGAAGCTTCTTTGCCTTTCTCATGTGAACAATGAGTTGGGCACGGTGAATGAGCCCTTACAGATTATTTCTGCTTTGGCAAACGAATCTCCACAAACCAAGTTGTTCCTGGATGGGGTGCAGGCAGTCGGTAAACTCAAATTGGACAGAGATATGTGGAGAGGCCTTGCGGGTTATTCAATTTCGGGTCACAAAATTCATGGGCCGAAAGGTATCGGCCTGCTGATTTATGATTCAAAGCTGGTTCTTAATCCGCAAATGCACGGAGGAAAACAGCAATTCGGTGTTCGTTCCGGCACCCTTCCAGTGCCGCTAATCGTGGGGCTGGAAACAGCTATCAAGCATGCCGTGATGCAAACCGAACAAACTCAAAAACACCTTCAGGACCTGTGCCGTCATTTGGTTCAAGGACTTAAAAATATGCAGGAAAGGTTGCCTGAACTGAGGATTCGTTTCAACTCACTTGTTGATGAAGATGTAACACGCCAATCACCGGGGATGGTGAATTTTTCCTTTCCTCCTGTTGAAGGAGAAGTCATCCTCCATCACCTGGAGGCAAAAGATATTTTTGTGGGATTGGGCAGTGCCTGTAGTGCCCAGTCCCGAGAACCCTCCAAGATTCTTATGGGAATCGGGTTGAGTGAAGAACAGGCTCGGTGCAGTTTGAGGATTTCTTTTTCCCACAATAATACAACTGATGAAATCGACCGATTCCTGGAAGCTTTTGCAGAAGCCTACCGGGCTCTTTATTCCACCTTCTTGCAAAAAGCAGATCATCGATGACGGAAAGAAGAACGGTCTTGATCCGTTATGATGAGATCGGACTCAAAGGACGGAATAGAAAATTTTTTGAAAAGTGCCTCCTGCGTAATATCAAGCGTGTGCTTTCTTCGGGCACCGATGATATTGTTTATCGCTCACCTCGTGGCAGGATATTTTTGGACATCCCTTCAAGTTTTGCGCCGGAATGCACGGTCCGGCTGAAGTCCGTTCCTGGCATCGCTTCGTTCAGCATTGGCATTTCAATGGAGCCTGATTTCGATGCGATGGCTGAATTGGGGATTCAATGGATTGAGCCTCGACTGAAGTCCGGCAGAGATGCCATGAAGTTTTGTGTCAAGACCCGGCGTTCCGCAAAATCTTTTCCTAAAACGTCACCAGAAGTAAACTTTGAAGTGGGTTCGCGCATCATGACTAAACTGAGCCCAAGGGGATTGACCGTCAACATTAAGGAAGCGGAATATGTTCTTGAAATAGAAATCGGAAGTTCAGAAACAGTGGTATTTGATAACCGGGAACCGGGGCTACGTGGTCTTCCTGTGGGAAGTTCTGGGAATGTGCTTTGCCTGCTATCCGGGGGAATTGACAGTCCTGTTTCCGCTTTTATGATGGCATGTAGGGGGTGCCGGGTGCATTTTGTATTTTTTGATAACCAGCCTTTTCTAGGCAGGGGAGGGTATGACAAGGTCTTAATCCTGGCAAAAAAGATCAATCATTTCCAGACACGGGGAACCTTGTTCGTGGTTCCCTTTCAGGATGTGCAAGCGGCCATTCGTGACCATTGCAATGAGGAAAACAGGGTGGTTCTTTACCGGCGGATGATGTATCGCATTGCCGCAGAAATAGCTGATCGCCAGGGTTCTTTGGCATTGGTCACAGGTGAGTCGCTGGGGCAAGTGGCTTCGCAGACTTTGGAAAATCTCGCTGCGGTTTCCTGTGTTACTTCGGTAAGTGTATTTCGACCCTTAATCGGGATGAATAAAGAAAGCATCATCAGCAGGGCAAAAGAAATTGGCACCTATGAAACCAGTATTGAGCCCCAACCCGATTGTTGTTCTGTTTTTATGCCTAAAAATCCCGCTACTCGGAGTAAGATACCTTTCCTGGAAAGGGATGAGGAAAAAATTCCATGGAAAGAATTGTGCGATGACGCTTTGGCCAAGGTGGAAATTATCAAGGTGGATGATTTATGAAGTCTGTAATATCTTTCTGACCTGTGGTGATTCTGGAAGTTCTTTTAATAACGTATGAATCGTTTTATTTTCCACCGGATGCATATAGTCTCCGGCGAATTCACTGAGCGGCAAAAGGACAAAACGTCTTTTCGCCATTTCCGGGTGGGGAAGTGTGAGAGTAGTGGAATGAATCAAATGATCCTCATAAACCAGCAAATCTAAATCGATAATTCTCGGCCCCCATTTTTCCCTTCGTTCTCTACCCAGAACTTTTTCAATTTTAAAAATTGTGTTCAGCAATGCTTCAGGAGTCAGGGAAGTTTTTATGGCAACCGTAGCATTGACAAACCAGTTTTGTTCGATTTCACCAACAGGTTCTGATTCGTAGAGGCTGGACCGGGCAACAACTTCAATTTCTGGCGGGATATGGAGAAGGTGGATAGCCTGCTCACAATTTTCCGCTGGGGTTCCAAGATTCGATCCGATTCCGATGAAGGCTTTATATTGCATGAGAAGGACTCAATTTACTATTCTGTGCCATGACAGAAAAAGTAACCCCCTCAATCCCCCTTATCAGGGGGAGGCACAGTTCCCCCCTGACAAGGGGGGCTAGGGGGGTTAAATATTTTTTTCAAAATTCAAACTCGACGGTGGAAAGACGGGTTTTAATTTCCTTCATGATGCGGATTTCTTCCTCTTCGCCTTTGGCCGCGAACGTTGCTGAAAACCGGACGTAATGACCGACATCGTCCCAAGGGACTGTGGATATCAACATTTCGGTAATCAGGAACTGGGAAAACTCTTCAGCGTTGGCAAACCGACGCCCACCTTTGATTCCTTTAGGAGCACCAACATAGAGAAAGAACGAGCCACCGGGCATTTTTGCGCTGAAACCAACCGAGTTAAGGAGTTCAACCAGCATGGATAATCGGCGTTTGTACTTGGCCACGGTTCGGTCGGTGATGTCCGGGTGTTCCAAAGCATAAACTCCCGCTTTTTGGATACCCGCAAACTGACCGGAGTCTACATTGTCTTTGACATGTGAAAGCCCTTTGACAATAAGTTCATTACCGACAATGAAAGCAATGCGCCATCCCGTCATGTTATAAGCCTTCGAAAGGGAATGAAACTCAACACCTACATCCATTGCACCGGGTATTGATAGAAAACTTTCAGATTTTCCATCATAAGTCAGCGCCGCATAGGCCGCATCCTGGATGATTATGACATTGTTCTGCTTTGCGAACTCGATAGCTTCTTCATAAAATTCGCGAGTGGCTTTGGCACCGGTTGGATTGTTGGGATAGTTCAAATACAAAATTTTCGTTTTCTCGCGAATTGCTGAATCAATATTTTTTAAGTCTGGAAGAAACTGATTGGCTTCTGTCAGAGGAAGGTTGACAACTTCCCCGCCCAGATATTGAGTGTGGGTTCCCATAACAGGGTAGCCTGGAACGGTCATCAGTGTAATGTCTCCGGGATTGATAAAGATTGCCGGTGCCATAGCCAGACCAGGTTTGGAGCCGATGGTATGGTTGACATGTTTGTCCGGTTCCAGTCCCTTAACGCCGAAAACATTTTTCATATACTTGCAGGCGGCGGCCTTGAATTCTTCAACTCCGTTATCCGTGTAACCCCTGTTTTCCGGTTTTTCCGCTTCCAGTTGCAGGGTTTTTACAACGCCGGGGTCGGCCATTTCGTCTGGTTCACCAACGCCCATGTCGAATAATGTTTTACCGGGGTTGGCTTCCAGTGCCGCACGCTTGGCTCTTTTAATTTTTTCAAATTTGTAAATCTGGGTATCTTTGCCGAATTGACTGCCGCCTATTCGGTCTGCAAAAAGGGATTGAATATAACCTGACATTCTGAAACTCCAAATTATAATGAAGAAGAATAAATTAAGGGTGTATCTAAAAAATCAACGTCTATTAGAGATTCCTCTTAAGAATTGAACGAAGGGCTCAATCTAGCCAAAAACATGATCTCTGTCAAGCTGGCCGATTTCCAAAAGGCTGGTTATCGAAATCATCACGTTTCGTCATAATGTGAAAGCGCAAAGTTTTGACACCTTTCAATCACTTATCAATTGTCCCATTTTCCATAATCGATCCTTGTCGTCTTTATAAATCACTTCTCCGCTTCCGGTGAAGCTGAAATCCAGGACACGATGTGATCCTGCGGAAAGATTCTGATCTTCAAAATAAAGATTTTTGGATGCGCCATCCGTCAGGTAGGCGATTTGACCACGGGCATTCAGTTTGAAGGTCTTCACTTTGACAGGTTTCTGGAGAATTTTGATCTTGTTTTTGAACAAACGCCCTAAATCATCCAGATAAAATACGGTTGCCTGTGAATCAACCTTGAATTCCAGAACTTTTGCTGTATGAGAACTCATGGGCCTCTGGTCAACATAGAGCCTGCCCATGTCATTAATATAAATGGCTCGACCATTTCGAGTTATCGCAATGTTGGGAGCGACAAAAATTTTTTGCCCTGATGTTTTCCTTATCTGGTAGATGACCTTTCCCTGGTTTTGATTAAGGGGTGCCCCATTTTTAAAAATAATCCCCTGGTCGTTCAAGTACACGACATCTCCATTTTCAGAAACGAGATAGATAATCACCGCTCCCCCCAGACTATTTAGTTTCCCTGATTCATCAGATAGAAACGGGCCATTTTGAGTGCTATAATACACCTTGCCATTTCTGCTTACTTTGAAATCCAGAACAGGGAAATGGGAAATTGCTTTGTCGTTTTTTACCAGGATTGCGTTGTGGTTCTTGAGATAAACAATATCCCCCTGGCAGGATGATTTGAGTGTAGGAGTATCGTTGAGAACCTGATTGTTTTCGCATAGAGTATTACTGATTGCTGAACGGGTATCATCCCTTGAGTCATCATTAAAGGCCAAAACCGGAGAAATGGTTGTAAGGAGTAATAGATAAGAAACAGGATAGATGCTGAAAGAGGAGAAACGCATCAGCCTTCGGCGTTATCTGAAATACCAGTACTCTGGAAAGTTGCCATCTCAGAATATATCTTTACCGCTGCTTCTATAAGGTTAAAAGCTAAGACGGCGCCGGTTCCTTCCCCCAGCCGCATTTTTAAATCGAAAAGGGGAGGAGCCTGAAGGAGATCAAAAAACACCTCATGTCCAGGCTCTACCGAGCGGTGTGAAGAAAAAATATAATCCTTTATCGCGGGATTTAGCTTGATGGCGAGGGATGCGCCGGCGCCAGAGATCAAGCCGTCGATAACAACAGGAATATTTTTTGAGGCGGCACCCAACAGAAGACCCATGATCCCGCCAATCTCGAATCCACCTACTTTAGCGAGAATATCTATAGGGTCCTCCAGGTTGGGAGTATGCATGTCAAGTGCCTGCTGAATCACAGATATCTTTTTTTCCAGGGTCTTATCATCAATGCCTGTTCCCCGTCCCGTGACTTTATTTGCGGGAAGGCCACTCAATACAGAGAATATTGCGGAACTGGCTGTGGTATTACCTATTCCCATCTCGCCGGTAGCCAGGAGGTCGACGCCTTTGTCGGCCAGTTGTGCGGCGATCTGGATACCAATTGTGATGGCTTCTTCGGCCTCGGTTCTGGTCATGGCAGGTTCTTTGGCCAAGTTTCGGGTTCCGAGGGCTATTTTTCTATCCAGCAATTCCGGATGTTGGGAAAACTTATGGTTAACACCAATATCTACAACTAGTACTTCCGCATTCTGTTGTCTTGCTAGGACATTTACGGCGGCTCCACCATCAAGGAAATTCTGCACCATTTGGGCAGTGACTTTGGCGGGGTAAGCGCTAATGCCCTCTTCGGTGACCCCATGATCTGCCGCGAATACAACGACCGATTTCCTGTTGACTGATGGATGATCTGTATCGCGGATAGCCGTATATTTTTTTGCCAAATCTTCCAGGAGGCCGAGGCTTCCTGGGGGTTTAGTGAGGGAATCGAGATGAGCCTGAGCCGTCTCAAACCGAAGGAGTGGGATCGGTTTTATTGCGTCCAAGGTGTCTCGAATAAGATCAAGCATGGCAGTGGTTGGTAAAACCATCAATTCTTTTTTGGGGAAGGTTCTGCTTCATTTTCTTCTTCATCATCTTCTTCCGCTTCGAGTCCTGCCGCTTTTTGTGAATAACGCAGATATTTGATGATTCCTGTGATTTCCTCAGATGTTACGTTCTTTTTTTGCGGCGGCATTTTATCGGACCCGTTCAGCACGATTTCGCGGATATCTGCATCAGAGAAATTTTCGGCAAGGTATTCCTCGTCAATGAGCCTGGGGGCCTGAGTATGTTTGCCCATCGCGTCTGAGCCGTGGCAATTTGAACAAACTCTGTGGAAAACCTGTTGTCCATTTTTAAAAGGTTCCGGAACATCCAGCGTGGGTTTTGGGGTGCATGAAAAAGAATAAAGTACACAAAAAGATAAAAGAATAGGGAGTTTGAGTTGTTTCATGAGTTGGGATTAGGGTCGCCTTTTTATAAGGTCTAGTTTGCCGTCGTGGTTTCTGTCTAATTCGACGCGTTCCATTTTTCCGTAATCGTCAAAATATTCCCAACGGTCGACCTTGCCATCAAAGTTTGTATCGTGCTCCACTTTTATTAAGAGTGTCGAATTTTTAAAATATTGCCACTGGTCCGGATTTCCGTCGTGGTTGATGTCGAAGTTGATTGAGTGCAGAGTCTCATTGTTCCCAAAAAATTCCCATCGGTCAATTTTCCCATCATGGGAAACATCATATTCCACCCGTTCCATAAGACCGTTCTCAGAAAAATATTGAAAGATGTCCATTCTGCCGTCCTGGTTTTCATCAGTTTCCAGACGTGTCACTTTGTTATTTGGTCCATAGACTTCGCGCCAGTCAATCAGTCCGGAAAATTTGGAGTCTTTTTCAATATATTTCAGAATAAAATCTTTGGAGTAATGCTGTACCTGATCTAGGGTTCCATCAAAATTGCGGTCTAATTCAACGCGGATGGGTTTTTCATTGCCGTCAAAAACGTCTATCTGGTCAATCTTTCCATCCCCGTTTTTATCATATTCCACTTTCAACAGGTGGTCATCCTCTGATTTATGCTGCCATTGGTCCAGCTTGCCATCGAAATCGCTA
>Ga0208879_1002732_pt1 | contig 15158 bp, 9 predicted proteins | sample Knorr_S15_td_Bot_FD_185605 | JGI IMG/M metagenome (GOLD analysis project Ga0208879, IMG submission 185605) | Marine microbial communities from Southern Atlantic Ocean transect - Knorr_S15_td_Bottom_ad_5009_LV_A (SPAdes) (version 2) | ecosystem: Environmental > Aquatic > Marine > Oceanic | place... | reverse complement strand
CACTTTTAATGCGGAGTCATTAATTCGTTTTTCAGAAATAATACCATCGATCACCGCTTTTTCAATTGTATCTATGGACTTTTTCAAATTCATATTTTGAATAATTATATCCGATCCTGCTTTCACTGTTTCAATCAATGCATAGTCACTTGAGTAATTTTTTACAATGCCGCCCATTCGCATGGCATCCGTAATAATGACACCCTTAAACCCCATGCGATTCCGTAGAATATCCTGCATCCAGAATGAGGATAAAGTTGCAGGGTTCTGTGCATTGGGTTGATAATCGGGTGCATTCACGTGAGCAATCATTACTGCATCCACCCCTGCATCGATGGCTCGCTGGAATGGAGGAAGTTCGACTGACCACAATCGAGAAGAATCACTGGGGATTTGAGCCAGGGACGAATGGGAATCGGTCTCCGTATCTCCATGTCCAGGGAAATGTTTTGCTGTAGCCAACATACCATAATCATGAAGCCCTCGAATAAATCCAATGGAATATCGATTCACTGAATCGGGATCTTCACCAAATGAACGGGTATTGATAATTGGATTTTTGGGATTATTATTTACATCCACCACTGGAGAAAGACTAAAATGAATCCCCACTGCCCGAGATTCTTCAGCAGAAATTCGCCCTGCCTCATAAGCATATTTTGGATCGCCCGTCGCTGCGATGGCCATCATGGGCGGCAATGTCACTGCTCCGGGATAGCGGCGTCCCAATCCCGATTCAATATCTGCATCCACCAAAATCGGCACCTTAGATTTGGATTGCATGTCATTGAGCATAGTCAAAGCACTTCCTGCATCGCCAAACCAAATATGAAGAACCCCAATCCCATCGGATTCAATGTAGCTTTGGATTTCATTCCACTTTGCACTTTCATAATTCATAAATCGCATATTCATGCTGACCACCATCATTTGTGAGATTTTTTCTCGAAGTGTGAGTTTTTTTAGGGTGGATTCTGCCCAGGATTTTTTTGATGAAAATTGTCCAGGGCCTGCGCAGGCAGAAAATAAGAGGGCTAAACAAATTAAAATTTTCCGGAAAATCATAGCATAAAATTAACTGAATTTCGCCCATAAGTCTTTAATTTTTATTTCTATAAATGATGAATTCCACAACCAGTGATATAAAAATAATGATCGGCCAAATGATAATGGTTGGCCTCCGCGGTACTTCGCCGGATGATGCAAAATATTTGTTTAATCAATATGTCAGAAAACTTGAAATATCTTTCCAAAGCCAAGTTGTTGGATTAAGATATTTTTCATAATATATTTATGGTTCTTGTAGAACTTGAATTAGCATTATTTCTATGATGAGATCGTAAATAATAATTTTATTAGAGATTAGAAGAAAATTTTAATAACAGGTCTATATGAATATTAAAGAAAAAATAGCGGTTGTAACTGGAGCAGGAAAAGGTATAGGTCGAGCAATAGCTACAATGCTTTTAAAGCGAGGTGCTTTTGTGGTGCTTGTTGCTAGGCGAACACACGTATTAAAAGATCTACAGAAGAAAATAGATAAAAATGAAGAAAAAAGTTTAATAATAGGAGCAGATATATCCGATGAGAAACAAGTAGTCCATTTGTTTGATAAAGTACGTAAGGAATTAGGCCCTGTTCAGATTCTGATCAATAATGCAGGTGTTGGTACAAAGAGACCGATGGAAGTTCAGAACTATAATACAGCTGATTGGGATAGGATCGTTAATACCAACTTAAAAGGATCATTTTTCAGTGCCCGAGAAGCATTACGTTCTATGCAAGAAAAACGCTTTGGAACAATAATAAATATAGTTTCTATCACAGGAATTAAAGCTGCTCCTAATGTATTACCTTATTCGGTATCCAAGTTTGGTATGATGGCACTTGGTCAAACCCTCCTTGCAGAAAACCTTAAGCTTGGGATCAAGATTCATAATATTTGTCCCGGAACAACAAACACTTCAATTTGGGATAAAAAAGAAACACCTGTAAGTGAAGCAAAAAGAAAAAGAATGTTGAAACCAGAAGATATTGCTTCAGTGGCGGAATTTTTACTAACTCTTCCCAAAAATGTGCGAATAGATGAGGTTGTAGTTTTACCAAATTGTTTTCCAGTTGAGCTTTGGGATTACGCTATACTGGAAGACAACGATAGTGAATCCCGTGATGAATAAAAGCATTGAAGATTTGGATGTATGCATAATAGGTCTAGGCACAATAGGGAAAAGATATGTACGTATTTTCTGCGAAAACCTTAATCCAAGATCCTTGGCAGTTTATGATATAGATGAGACAAAATCGATAGAGTCTGCCAGTCAACACGGTATAAAGATGTACAATCAGACTGAAACCATGTTAGAAAAAGAAAATCCAGATATTGTGATCGTTGCAACTCCTGATTCAGATCATGAGCGTCCTGTCAAGCTAGCATTAGAATCAAATGCTAATGTATTAGTCGAAAAACCATTAGCTACTAATCTAAAGGCAGCAGTTGAAATGGTTGAACTAGCGAAAGAAAAAAAACTTACACTTATGGTAAATTATAGTCAGCGTTTTGTAACTGAATATCGTTGGATAAAATCTCAAATAGATTCAGGGAAAATTGGGAAACCAATTATGTTTTGCTCAAAGAAATATGATACTATATATGTGCCCACCAAGATGATTAATTGGCCAGATCAGACTTCGCCAATCTTTTTTATGACAAGCCATGATCTGGATTTGATCTGCTGGTATCTAAATACAAATCCGATTGAGGTTTATGCCCAAGAGGTTAAACAAGTCTTGAGAGGTAAAAATATTGATGCCCATGATGGAGTGCATGCAGTCGTGAGATTCGAATGTGGAGCAACTGCAATGTTCCACTCTTCTTGGATTATGCCCGACACCTATCCAACTGTGGCCGGTGGAAGTATGGATATCATGGGTACTGAAGGTTTTATAAACTACTCAATGAATGACAGAAAGCTCGCGATCTATACGAAAGACTTGAATCAAGAGATGCAATTTAGTGGTGCACATACGGCTGATAATAAAAATGAAAGATTAGAAGGTGCTTTTGTCACTTCAGTACAATCATTTATTGATACAGTGATCAATTGTAAAGAATCAGATTTGTCAGGGCGAAATACTCTACACGTAACCCAAGCGCAGTGCGCGATGATTCGTTCCATTAAGGAAAACACAATTATCACACTATGAACAATCCATACAGATCAAGATCTCTATTTATTTTTTGCAATTGGGATTATAGGTTCCTTTTATGTTAAATGATAACTATAGTTAAACGAATATCATATAATATTTATAAAATGAAAGAATTACTATCTGTAATAACCCTTTGTATTAGCTATGCATGGGGACAGGCTTATCATTCGCCTCCAAATATACTTTTTATCATGGCAGATGATCATGCAGCCAAAGCGGTAAGCTCCTACAATGATAATTTAATTCATACACCAAACATTGACCGCATTGGAAAGGAAGGTGCCCGATTCACTCAGGCTTTTGCTACCAATGCTATATGTGCTCCAAGTCGTGCTACAATTCTCACAGCTAAATTCAGCCATTTAAATGGTCAAAAAGATAACCACGCAATTTTTGATGGTAATCAGCAAACTATTACAAACATCAGGTTATAATACTGCTATGATTGGTAAATGGCATCTGAAAAGCGACCCGACTGGTTTTGATTATTGGGCCATTTTCCCAGGGCAAGGTTATTATTATAATCCTGATATAAATACCATGGGAGATACAACTCAAGTCCAAGGATACGCTACCGATCTAGTAACAGATTTAGCAATTCGATGGTTACAGAAAAAGTGGGATAAATCTAAGCCATTTTTTATGTTTTATTCTCATAAAGCCCCTCATCGTAACTGGATGCCTGCCCTCCGCCATCTTGATAAATTACAAGATCGTGTTTTTCTAGAGCCATCGGCTTTTTGGGATAAATACGATACTCGTTTGGCAGCCGATTCACAACTTATGCATTTACAGAACCACTTTTTGACCGCCTACGATTCAAAAATCACCACAGTTAACGTTTCAAAACGTGATTCAGCATTGTGGAAACTAGCTTATGATGATCGTTTAACCCCATCTGAAAAAGCAGCTTGGGATTTAGCATATAAAGATGAAAGGCTAGAATATATACAGGGAATTCAATCAGGAAAGAGTAAACAATGGCTTAATTACCAGCGTTATATGAGAGACTACCTCCGATGCGTAATGGCAGTGGATGAAAATGTTGGGAGAATGCTTGAATATTTGGACAATAGCGGACTAACGGAACACACGGTTGTAGTTTATATATCCGACCAAGGCATGTTCCTTGGTGAACACGGATGGTTCGACAAACGATGGATGTATGAAGAAAGCATAAGGATCCCATTGCTCATTAGGTACCCAAAGAGCATTGATCCAGGGCAGATCCGCCATGAAATGGTAATGAATGTAGATTTTGCTCCTACCCTTCTAGATTTTGCTGGAGTGCCCACTCCGGAAGATATGCAAGGACGATCGCTCAAACCTCTTCTTATAGGAGAAACAGAGCTTGATTGGAGAGAGGAAATGTATTATCATTACTATGAGTTTCCATTCATGACTCATGTTAATCCCCACTATGGCATTCGTAACAGCAGGTACAAACTCATCCGTTTCTACGGAGAAGTAGAGGGTTGGGAGTTCTATGATTTACAGAATGATCCTACTGAACAACACAACTCCTACTTTAAGGATGAATATCGGGAAGAAATCGCTAAAATGAAGGAACGATTGAAGTTACTTCAAAAGAAATACAAAGATTTTAACCCTGAGGAATAACAGCTATTTATGGCTACCCTATGGTTAAATGAAAGCGATAACATGTGATGTTGGCCAGACATTTCAATCTTATAGCAGATAATATTATAAAAGGCCTTTATGATTCTGGCCATAATGATATTATTGTTGTGGATAATCTAAAAAATGGAAAAAAGTTTCAAAATTTAAAACCGTTCAGGAGGGAATGAAGGAGTATATGACTTGGCTTTCCAGAGACTAAAAATGTAACCTAAAATTTTAATATATTTATTTAAAGTTATTTTATGAATTTGGTGCTATTTCAACTATACACAATCCTTTTGGTGGAAGTTTAAAACTTATTTTAATTTTATTGTTAGAGTAGGTAGTCAATTTTCTTTTCTCTTTACTATCAATTATATAAACTTCACCTGATGATGGAAGTTCATACTGCTTAGCATTAATATTAAAATTAACAGGGAAAGATTCATCACCAATATTCGCAAGAGCGATTCCAACTTGCTTATCTTCAGATTTCCATGTGCCTGAATAGATTAAAGGAAATTTCTTTTTGAATCTTGTAATGGCATTTCCTGTTCTCCCAGCATATATAGATATTCGTGACATTTCTAGTAGTTCTTCAGGTGGATCAAAATCTGGCGAACGTAAAAATTTTCCGTACAATAAATATTTTAATCCATTATACCTTACTTTGGCTAGATCCATTAAAAATTGAGTTTCCACTTTTCTGTCTGAATGCAAAAAGGGTTGATAATTTGCTATAGTAGGTTGCAACCCCCAAACAAAAGACCTAGCCTGTTCCATAAGAAATTGTTTGTTATAATCTTTGTTTAAAAGCTTTAAAGGTTCTTTGGGTGCAAATTCTTTTGGCCACAATTCATCATATGGCGGAATAATCAAAGAGGAATAATTTCCATAAGTAATTGCATATTGATGATATACAGCTTGGAATATTGGGATCGGTTTCCCTCTATTTCCTCCAGCATATCTTTCCATACTAACCTGAAGAGTAAGCATTAGATCAAGATAAGGTAGCCAAGACTCACCACATCCTTCTCCTGCTAGTATTGGATTATTTTTATTTTCTGTAATTTTAAATCGGATTTGTTTAGTGAGTTTGGCAAAATTATTAACCCAGTAATTACCACCCGCTAGTACATGACCGTGATTTATGTCATAGCACATTGTACTCTGGCAGGCTTGATCCATGTAGACGCCATCAATATTATACATATCAATAGCTGTATCAGCTAATGTAGAATATTTATTTTTCCAGAAATCTGTAGCCATGCACATTTCTGTAAGAGCTTTTCCTGTAAATTTGTTATAAACATGTGAGTTGAAATCCCCATTAATATTTTTTACTGCATAATATGAGGCATTTTCATCTTTCCAACTTTTTGTGGAAGGGCCCCATTTCCAGGAATTCATATAAACAATAGCTCTTACTCCTTCATCATGCGCCAATGATAAAGCTTTATTAAAAGATTTATCTCCTTCTCTAGGTGGAAAATATTCAGGAAATTCATCATCATATGAACATCTATGCCACCAGTGCCAAAAAACATTCACGGGTAAACCAAGTCTCTTTTTCAACTCGGCGGCAGGCACAAGTACATTATTTGATTTTTGTCTGTTCCAAACCCATAAAGCAGTTTTTTCTAGCCAGGCTGGCGTAAGTTTATTTTTAAATCTACTTTCAGAAGCCCATCTTTGTTTTGTGCCCCATTCTCTATATTGTTCAGCAGCAGTAATCCAGTCGCCCTTGAAAGATCTAATTATAGCCTCATAAGGTGTTGTATAACTATTTAAGTCTGGTCTATAAGCTGGATAGTGATTCATCTGATAAGTTAGATTATTATTTATAGTGTCAAGAGTTAATGAAAAGCTTTTTTTATGTGATAAAGAATCGTTACTTGAGGCATAAAATCCAACTTCATCAGGATCGTATAATGCTAATAACTGTATTGAAAGCGGATGTCCTGGATAACCCCATTCAGTCTTCGCTTTTGGATTTCTAAGGTGCTTACGTGGGTTTTCATATAGTGTGCCCATCCATATAGGCAAAGCCAAATATTCTTCATCGCCCAAATCTTTTATTCCTGAAATCTTTGGAAAGGCAATTCTGTGGATATTTTTATCCTTAATGCCTTCAACAGATATTTTCCATGATGTTTCAGGCTCATTTTCATCAATTGTAATAACAGCTATTACTTTAAAATCTTTATTTTGTATTGTTTCAAAATCATCCCAAATAAACGTTAGAGAATAATCGTTTTCCTTTATGAAGTTAAATTTTGACGCATGGGTCATATCAATTTTTTTACTATTAGAATTATCTAATTGAACATCTTCTTCCCAATTATCTTTAATAGTTATATTCCCCTGTGATAAAATTAAATCAACTTCCCAAATCGAACTTAACGGTTGTTTTTTATCCAAGTATTCATGTGAATTCATTAAATCCTTGAATACCACAAGTGCGCCATTGTTTTTACTAAAGCCGAGCTTCATTTTGTTATTTTTCAGATATATAATTTGTTGTTTTTCTTTCCCACACCCGATTTGTATAGAAATAATTGTAATAAAGAAAAAAAGGTATAGAAAATTTCTTATAAAAGAATTCATTATAACATCATTTAATTATTTATAGAGAAGATATTTTTTTCTGACTTTAAGAAAATGTTCATTATCTGGAGAGGCAATTTTTATAACATTTTCTAGTTCAATATTTGAATGGAGTAAAGCACGCAGATCTTCGTTACCCCATAATCTATCCAGCCTACGACTTGTTTGGAATTCTTTTGGATAAAGTTTTTGTGCTGATGATAGCAAAGCAACCGCTAATGGTATAGGTTCAAATTGATCACGATTGGTTACAGTAAGTTTTAACCCACTGCATTTAGATCCATCATGTTTTGGGTTAGAGTCTTTTCCAGGGATGGGGTGTGGCGTAAACTCAACAGTTTTTACTTTTACACCTTTTAAATATTTTTTTGGAACACTTTTGAGCCATTGTTCCGCATCAATATATGGCGCGCCTATCATTAAAAAGGGGCTAGGCGTTCCACGTCCTTCGGAGAAATTTGTTCCTTCAAAAAGACACATCCCAGGATAGACTGTAGCAGTTTCTAAATCAGGCATATTGGGAGAAGTTGCAATCCAAGGTAAGCCCGTTTCGTCATACCACATATCGCGACTATAATTTTTCATTTTAATTACAGTTAAGTTACAATTTAGAGAAAATCCGAGATAATCTTCATTATTAAACATTTCTGCGATTTCTCCAACAGTCATACCATAACGTGTGGGTAGGGGTGCAACTCCAACAAAACTATGGTGAGGGGGGGTAGTGATTGGTCCCTCTACTCGATCAGCTCTAATAGGGTTAGGTCGGTCAAGTACAATTACAGGGATACCATCGCGCTTAGCGGCGCCCATTGCAAGAAAAAGACTGGATATATACGTATAAAATTTCACACCTACATCTTGAACATCATAAATAAGAACATCAATATCTCGTAACATTTCAGGTGTAGGTGCACGGAACGATCCATAGATACTGTAAATCCTCAAGCCGGATTCAATGGTGTCTTGGATTTCTATAGCGTCATCATTATCACCTTTTATTCCATGCTCCGGGCCAAAAGCGGCCGCCACCTTTGCATGTTTTGAGAGAAGGTCAATGATATGTTCACCATTTGAATCAACCGAGGTTTGGTTCGCGATAACACCTAACCGTTTACCTTCGATTAGATTGAGGTGATTGCGTAATAGATTTTCCAAGCCGGTAACGACTTTTCCTTGCGCGGATAATATGGTCGCGGACATAACTATTACCCCTAACACAATAATAAGTAGTTTATTCATAGCGTTCTTTTCATGCACTAATCCGTTTTAAACTTAATTTATAAAGGATTACCATCTGTCACCATTATAGGATTCTATTGTTTTGTTACCAAGGGACTCTTTTATGATTTCAATCCCTATTAATAACCCGGATTTTGATTTGCCTGACTTATTTCTGTGTTAGCATCAATTTCCCATTGAGGAATTGGCCAAAGCATATATCTATCAGCCACAACTTTACCTATATTTTCAAGAATTTTTTCTTTGGCTTTTCCTGATCGTTTTAAATCTTTCCAACGTTTACCTTCAGAAATAAATTCATAGGCTCTTTCCTGTAATACAGTATCTCTAAATGATTCGGCTGACCAACCAGAACTAGGATAATCAACTGCAGAAGCAGTATTCGATGGATAACCATAACCTCTTCTTTTAACTTGATTTAAAGCGTCAATAGCCATAGCAGAAGGTCCTCCTTCAGCTTGGGAAGCGGCTTCTGCATATATTAACAGAGCATCAGCGTACCTCCACATAGGAAAATCATTTCCGCTTGATCGTGCGCCAGGTGCGCTCGGGTCCCTGAATTTAGCAAAACACATGGTTGGAAAAACCAGTGTATCAACTGCACCTGAGGTTTTATCTATGAATGTAGTAAAGACTCCCCACTGTTTACGCAAATCGTTATCATCCCAATTTATTATGAATGGATTTTTATGGTCAGAGTATAACACATAAGCTCCATAAGCACTTCTTACATCTGCTTTCCAAGCTAAATAAAATGGCCAGGACCAACCATATGCGGCGTTATATTTTATGGAAAAAATTTCTTCTGAAGTACCATTGACTGTAGGACCGAAAAGGTTGTCCCAGTCATTCAGTTTTGTTATTTCGACTAGGGAATGATCACCACTGTCCATTACCTCTTTCGCTTTATCTCGAGCCTTAGCCCAATCACCTAACGTCAGATATACTTCAGCAAACATAATTTTCGCACCCCATTTTGAAGGGCGACCATATACAGTTATCGAAGCAGGTAATCCACTTTCAGCAGCCTGTAAATCAGCAATAACTGCATTGTATACATCTGCTACAGGTGTTCTCGCCATATCTCCATCCGTTGAGTTAAGGCGTAAGGGGACTGCACCAAAATCTCGAACCAGATGATAGTAACAAAGTGCCCTTAAAAACTTTGCTTCAGCTACTAATACAGATTTTGCTGATTCATCTCCTTCTATTCCAGGAATTTTTTCTATTGCTATATTTGCATAGTTAACAGCTTGGTAAAAATAGTCCCACATTAAACCAACTCTTCTCTGGTTAACAGCATCTAACCCAGTATATTCCCCGCCAATTGGTATTGTTGATCCTCTTCCATATGCAAAGTCAGCAGGTATTTCTATTTGTAATAGATATTGATGCGCAAAAAGCTGTCCAGCGCTTAGAACACCATATATTGCATCAACAGCTGCTCTACCATCACTAACGGTTTTGTAAAAGTTTGCTTCAGATATCCGATCTTTGGGAACTTCTTTTAAAATGTCATCACATGAGAAGATTGAAAAGACAAGTATCATTAAAATTGTTATTTTTTTCATGTTTTTACTCCTGTTCAAAGCTTAAAGTTTAACCCGAATTCCAATTGTCATTGTCCTCACCATTGGATATGCACTCATATCAATCCCTTTTGATATATCAGCGCCTTTCGTATTAACTTCTGGTGAATACCAAGAATAGTTTGTCCAAGTCAATAAATTTTGTCCTCCTACATATACTTGTAGATTATCAAACGAATCTAATCCAGTGAAAGTGTAGGACAATTCTAGATTTTGGATTTTAACGTATGATCCATCTTCAACATGCCTGTCTGAAGCATCATATCTTGTATACTGACTTATTTTCCCATAATCAGCACTTGTGTTTTTATTTTCACTGGTCCAGTAATTATCTTTAACCTCTTGCATCTGATTTATTCCAAAAGCAAAACCATCGCCGACATTAGATGAATTAAAGTTAAAAACATCATTCCCCTGTACCCCTGTTACTACTACTGATAGGCCAAAGTTTTTGTAAGACATGAATGAATTAATACCGAAAATATAATCAGGATTGGGATCACCAATAATCACACGATCAACAGCATTAATTGCACCGTCACCGTTTTGATCTACATACTTTATTGAACCATCTGCGTTAATACCATCTTCTTTATATGCGTAAAAAACTCCGATTGGTTCGCCTTCTCTAACTAAGGAAATTGGTATACTAATAGGAAGACCTAATGTAGCACCCATAAGATCTGCTCCCTGCGATAATTCAACTACTTTATTATCATTCATTGAAATATTCCCGCCCAAACTCAAACTAAAATCACCTTTATTATATTGATAATTCGAAGATATTTCTATTCCTGAGTTTTCAATAGTACCAATATTGCTTGTAATCGATGAAAAGCCAGAAGATGTAGGTAATGGTACATTAGCTAGCAAATCAGTGGTTGTTTTTTTATAATAATCTAAAATAAGAGAGAGTCGGTTTTCAAATAAACCCATATCTACCCCAACATTAACCTGTGAGGTGTTTTCCCACTTAAGATCAGGATTTGGTTTTGTGCTTCCTGGTGCAAAACCAGTATATATTTTGTCATCAAAAACAGCGGTTGTACTGGCAAGAGTATTAAGAGACTGATATGGTGCAACAGCAGTATTACCTGTATTACCCCAACTTCCACGAAGCTTAAAACTATTTACCAGGTTACTAGGCCAGAAATCTTCTTCACTGACTCTCCAAGCTACTGCAAAAGAAGGAAAAGTTCCCCATTTACTGTTTGCCCCAAATCGGGAAGAACCATCCATCCTAAAACTGGTTGTAACCAAATATTTATTTTTTAACGCGAAGTTCACTCTACCTAGATATGAAAGTATTGAATAATCGGTATAGCCAGAAGTTGGAGTTCTAACAGAAGTACCAGATTGAAGACGATAGTTTTCCATTACGTTAACCAAGTAACCAGTAGTTGAAGTCCAAACATCTTGCATTGTTGTTTTTTGAGAAGTGATACCACCCAAAACTTCCATAGAATAGTTATCAGAAAGTTTTGTGTAGGTCAAAGTATTTTCATTCAGAAGATTTGTAAAATCTTCATACCTGATTTCAGCATTGCCAAGATAGCTCCTACTATATTCAGTCGAGGAGTAATAATCTCCACGCTTATCGTAATATTCGACGCCAAGAGTTGATTTTAATCTAAGATTATCTGCTACTTCACCTTCTATTGCTATATTGAGCAGATTCGCATTCTTTGTGGTTTCATCCTTTATTTCCTGCGCCACCATCACAGGATTTTCCATAACATCTGGACTGAACGGATAAATTCTTAAATCTTGCCATTTATCATTAGCATCTTTTGGGCTCAAGGTTGGCGGAGCATTTAGAGCTCCATCAATAATCCCCGATCCTCTTGAATTGTTATCAGCCATCACAGCATTTTTCTTGTTTCTATTAAGAATGTTTTGGACCGAGATATTCCATTTATCGTTTATATCATGATCCAAATCCAATTTTATCTGAAAGCGATCAGAAAACGAGTTTAAAATCACTCCTTTATGTTTGAAATAATTACCTGAAAGACCGAATCTTGTTGTTTGGTTTCCTCCGCTAAACCTTAGGGAGTGATTTTCAATACTCCCAGCCCGAAATATTAAATCTTGCCAATCAGTGCCTTCACCAAAAGAAGAAACTTCTGCTGAAGTAAAAAAGGGGGATTCGCCATCAACTGAAGCCCTAAAATTTGCAAGAGTAGCAAATTCTTTTGCATTTAGCATATCTATACGCTTTGTTTCGCTCTGAGTCCCCGTATAACTAGTATATTCAATAGTTGTTTTTCTATTGGCACCTTTCTTCGTTGTTATCATAACAACACCATTTGCACCTCTTGAACCATAAATTGCAGTTGCTGAAGCATCCTTAAGAACTTCTACTGAACTTATATCATTAGGATTCAAGTTATCTAAATTTCCAGTAATCGGGAATCCATCAACAACAAACAGAGGGCTGTTACCACCAAGAAGTGAATTTGATCCACGAATTCTAACTCCAAAACCGCTTCCAGGTTCGCCTGAGTTCTGAAGCACCTGCACACCTGAAGTAGTGCCAGTCAGTGCCATTAGAGGATTCTCTACAGCTTGAGAGTTTAATAATTTTTGATTAATTGTCCCTACAGCACCAGTTAAATCACTTTTCTTTACATATCCATATCCAATTGCTACCACCTCATCTAAACCAAGAACATCTATTTCAAGGCTTACATTTAGAGTTGTCTGATTATTTACATGGACTTCTTTTGTTGAATAACCGATGTACGAAAATACAAGGGTTGCGTTAGGATTGTCCAATTCGAGGATATAATTACCTCCACCATCGGTTGTTGTGCCCCGATCAGTGCCTTGAACTAATATATTTACACCAACCATCGGTTGCTCGTCCTGGCCAGAGGTAACCTTACCACTTACATTCAATTCTTGTGCATACATGAACTGAAAACCCAGCAGTAAAAGTAAAAATAGTCTACCCTTTGAAAACCAGTTTTGTTCTACTAAATTTTTTGCGCTCATTTGATTCTCTCCTTTAAATGAATTTTTTCATTTGTAGTATTTAAAGTACTTGAAATACTTTATTAAACAAAGAATAAAATTTCTCTTAACCATAGCATAAAAATTAACTGAACTTCGCCCATAAGTCTTTAACTTTTATTTCTATATAATGATGAATTCCACAACCAATGATATAAAAACAATGATCGGCCAAATGATAATGGTGGGCCTCCGCGGGACTTCTCCGGATGATGCAAAATCCTTTTTCGATTTCCTGAATGGCTTAGCAATCGGGGGCGTTATACTTTATGATGTCAATGTAACTTCGACGCACCCAACCTCTCATAATATTCATTCACCTAAACAAGTCATGGGTTATATTACGGCTCTTCAATCCATAAGTGACATTCCCCTGTTTATTGGTGTTGATCAGGAAGGAGGCCAAGTCAATCGGCTAAAAGAATCTTATGGTTTTCCTCCTTCAAAAAGCTGGGCCGAACTGGGCCAAATAAATGACATTAAAGAGACCCAGTCCCATTCAAATAATATGGCCTCTACATTATCCGATCATGGCTTTAATCTAAATTTCGCACCCGTTTTGGATCTATCCGTAAATCCAGATAGTTTTATTGCCAAAAAAGGACGCTGTTTTTCTAACAATCCAGTGTCTGTTTCTACTCATGCTGAATTGTTCATTTTATCCCATTTGGCACAAAATGTGGTTCCTGTCTGCAAGCATTTTCCGGGACAAGGCAGCGCCGGTGGAGATACCCATGAAGGAATTGCGGATGTGACAGAAACTTGGTCAGAAACAGAATTAATACCCTATCAAACTCTTATGGATCAAGACTACATTCCTGCCATTATGACTTCCCACCTTTTTCATAAAGGATTGGACCCGGAACTGCCAGCGACTCTTTCATCCAAAATATTAACTGATTTACTTCGTAATAAAATGGGGTTTGACGGTGTCATTATTAGCGATGATCCCCAGATGGGTGCCATTGCAAACCACTATGATCTAAAAACGGTCCTTCAACTCATGATTTATGCCAGTGTGGATATATTTTGTTTTGGGAATAATCTCATTTATGATCCAACCATTGTACAAAAAATCCATTCTACCATTGTTGAATTATTGGATGGAGGGTCAATCACAATCGCACAAATCGAAAAATCTTATAAACGGATTATGAATTTAAAAACAAGGATTGGATTGTTATGAAGGTCATTGGTATAGACGGCGGCGCCACCAAAGTATCCGGCGGAGTTGTAGAAAAAATCAATGCCAACTCCTTTAAGTTGATCAGCTCTGCCGTGGATATAAAATATGCTGAATACCCGAATTTTAACGCTGATTTTTCACCACTCTCTCTTGATTCACAATTTGAAATAGAAACCAGCTCAATTGAGAACCAACAAGGATCAGTATATATAGAATGTGTTTTGGATATAATTCGATCACTAACTGAATCCGAATCATTCATAGTCGCCATCGCCATGCCTGGCATCAAAACAAATGACGGTCGCGGAATTGCGGCCATGGCAAACGGCCCCCGAATCCCCAACTTTTGCGACCAAATCGAAAAAGCACTCAATCTTGAACATTCCATTCAACGATTGGAAAGCGATGCAGATATGTGTTCATGGGGCGAGGAGTATGCTGAGAATGGCGCACTACGGAATGTTGATAATGCATACTATCTCGGGGGCGGTACGGGTACTGCCGACGGGTTGAAACTTAATGGTGAACTTATTCCATTTGATAAAGCGGCCAACTGGATCGCCAAATCAATTGAATTAAAAATGCCAGATGGCCAATCGTTGGAAACCTATTCTTCCATGGCGGGAATCAATGAGTTGGGTGTGTCTATAACTGATGGTAAAATTGGAACTGTCTTAGGAAGTTTACTT
>Ga0208879_1002729_pt1 | contig 15161 bp, 12 predicted proteins | sample Knorr_S15_td_Bot_FD_185605 | JGI IMG/M metagenome (GOLD analysis project Ga0208879, IMG submission 185605) | Marine microbial communities from Southern Atlantic Ocean transect - Knorr_S15_td_Bottom_ad_5009_LV_A (SPAdes) (version 2) | ecosystem: Environmental > Aquatic > Marine > Oceanic | place... | reverse complement strand
TCGTCGATGCGGTCGTACAGGTAGTCGATCTCGTCCCAGCCGTGTTGGTCGGGGGGCGTGATGCCGTATGGCGATCGCATGGTGCTGTTGGCGATGACGCCGCGACGGACGAAGATCTCTTTGATGACGGCTAGGTTGTCGTGGAGGATTACCGGCAGGATTCGCTCGTAGATAGCTCGTGCGCCCTCTTCATCGCCTTCCTCCAGCAGATTCCAGATGTTGGCGTGTACGTCTCCGTAATGCGATGCGGGCATATTTCCTGCTTCGCCGCGACGCCACTCGTCCATCAGCATCCTCGCCCCGAATCCGCCCATCACGCCGAGGATGTCGTCGCCTGCGGCCTCGATGATTCGGGTGGCCGCCTGTAGCGGTTCGGCGCCTTCTTCCTTCACATAGGAGAGATTCGGGACGTCGTGGGCCAACTTTGCCAGCGTGTCTGTCGGCATGGCGTAAGCGCCGCCAAAGTTCTGAACGAAGACCGGTAGGTCCACTGCGTCAGCTAGCTCGTGGAAAAAGCGGAGCACTTCGGATTCGGTGGTCGCCCTTGAGTGCGGCGGCATGGCGATGATGGCGTCAGCGCCGACGTCCTGGGCGTGTCTGGCGAGGCCGATCGAGTGGGCGTTGGCCGTTCCGGTGACGCCGGCTACAACGGGAACGCGACCGGCGACAACGCGGACGGTTGTCTCGACGATCTCCTTGCGCTCTTCGTCTGTCAGAACTTGAAATTCGGACACCATCACCGGCATGACGACGCCGTGGCAGCCGGCCTCGACCGTGAAGTGGAGCACCGACTCCAGGCTCTTCCTATCCAGCGTTTCGTCCTCGTTGAACGGGGTCGGAGGAATTCCGTAGATGCCTCTAAACGTCCTTGAAATTGGATTCCGAGTGGTCAATTTGCGGGGCTCCGATGTTGAGGTTTGTGGTGTGGGCGGATGGTACGGGAAGGTTGGGGTGTTGTGGGTGGGCCTTGAACCTGCCTCACCCTTCCGGGGCTAAGCGGAAGGGCAGGCCCCCAGCCCTCTCCCACCGGGAGAGGGGGCAAAGACGCCCCCTCCTACTGTAGGAGGGGGTTTGGGGGTGGTTAATCGTTATTCGATCTGGTGCATAATCCGGGCCGGTCTTACTCCCAACGAACTCGCACAGAAAAGAGAGAACTCATGAAGATCACCGCCGTCACTCCCTGGTTGATTGAGACCTGTTGGGATAACCGACCAGGAGGTGATTCGCCTCGGCTGCCGACGACCCGGGAGTTTTTGTTTGTGCAGGTGACGACGGACGCCGGGATCACAGGCTGGGGCGAGATCACGCCGTTCCCGGGACTGGTCGGCAATCGGGCGATGCATGGGTTCGTTAAAGAGGTAGGGGCGATGGTGATCGGCGAGGACCCGTCGGATATCGACTACATCTGGCACAAGCTTTTTCGCCGGATGACCTACGTCGGCTCTAGGGGCGCGACAACGGCGGCGATCAGCGCCATCGACATCGCTCTCTGGGACATCAGGGGCAAGGAGCTGGGGCAGCCGATATACAAGCTGCTGGGCGGCGCCGTTCGGGACAAGATCGGGCTGTACTGCCACCCGCCGGAGCCACAGGAGCCGGTGAGCGCGGCCGAGGACGCGAAGGAGATCGTGGCGTCGGGGCATCGTGCTTTTAAGTTCGATCCGTTTATGCATGCACTTCCAGAGGGCAATGCCTGGTACATCGACGGCCAGATATCGAAGCGCGGCGAGGAAGAAGCAGTAGAGATCACGGCGGCTATCCGTGAAGCGGTCGGGCCCGAGATCGAACTTCTTATCGACGCACACGCCATGTTCAACGTGCCGACTGCGGTGCGGCTGGCGCAGCGGATGGAGCCGTTCGACATCCTGTGGTTCGAGGAGCCCTGTCCGCCGGAAAGCTACCACGCTCTGAAGCAGGTTAAGGACCAGATACCGCAGAAGATTTCTGTGGGCGAGAGGCTTTACACCCGCTGGGAGTTCATCCCGATTCTGGAGCAGGAGCTGGCGGATTACATCATGCCGGATGTGACCTGGACGGGCGGGATCACGGAGCTGAAGAAGATCGCGAATCTGGCGGAGGCGTATTACGTGCCGCTGTCGCCGCACGATGCGGCGGGCCCGGTCAACGTGATCGCCGGTGCGCACGTCTGTATGAACGTGCCGAATTTCTACAAGCTGGAGACGAACAAGTACGACCTGTCGGATTACAACAAGTTCATCGATCACCCGCTGGATATCCGGGAGGGTGATCTGTACGTGAGTGATCGACCGGGGTTGGGGTTGGAGATCGACCTGGACTTCCTGAAGGCGCACGCGCTGGAGGGGTACGGGGGGTAAGCCCTGTAGGGCGGTTATTTGGGGAGACGGTCGCGTCCTGAGGTTCTCGAAGGGCCGTGTTGTTGGATAACGCGCTAGGCCTTTGTCGCTTTGCAAGCGACAACTCCCTCACCCCAACCCCCTCCCGTCTGGGAGAGGGGGCAGATCGCGCACCAACGGTGAACAAGCTGTCATCCCGAGTGAAGCCGAGGGACCTTTACCGGCACGCCTGATTTGCGAGGATATCCGTTTTCCGTGGACCCGCTTGTCGCGTCACGCCGCGCCGACTCGTCGTGCCCGGATTAGGGCGAAGAGGTAGATGGTCAGGTAGCTGCGGTAGGGGCGGAATTGTTCTGCGTAGTCGACGAGTTCCTGTGGGGAGAAGGCTTCGCCGGTGACGAGTTCGCCGAGGGTTTTTTGCAGGGCTACGTCGCCTATCGGTAGGGCGTCTTCTCGGCCGAGTCCTCGAATCAGGAGCCAGTGGACGGTCCAGGGGCCGATGCCTCTGAGTTTCAGTAGCTCCGTTTCCACTTCAGCGTCATCCATTTTTGAGAGCGAACCCTCAGTAAGGCGGCCCGATCCAAATTCGTCTCTGAGGCCGATTGTGTATTCGGCCTTTCGTCGGCTCAAGCCGAGGGCGCGCAGGTCTTCGATGTTTGCTGATTCGAGGTCTTGTGAGCGTGGGAAGAGGGCGTATGGCTGGCCGTCTATCTCGCCGTTACGGCCGTAGGTTTCGGTCATGCGTCGTCGTAGGGATGCAGCGACGTTGGCGCTGATCTGCTGGCCCAGTACCGCCCATGTGATCGTCTCGAACAGGTTCGTCGCCTGTGTCAGGTGGAGCCCGTGGAACAACTCCGGCAGATGGGCGAGCGCCGGGATGGTGGCTGCGTAGTCGTAAAAGGGTTGCGGGTTGCCGCGTGCGCCGATGACGCGCTCGACCTGCTGGCGGGCGCTGGCGATCGCCTCATTAGACGGATGTCTCGACAAGCCCGATAGCGTGATGGCCAGGGACGGCTTTTCGGTGGTTCCGGTGGAACGTACTGACGCTATTACGACCGTGTCGCCGAGATCCACCGGGCGGTTCAGCGTTTCGCCGTCGAAGGTGTCTGAGCCTTCGTGGCCTTTGTAGTGGGTGACGAAGTTGGCGGTGGCGACGAAGTTGTACGGGGGTTGTGGAGTGAGGGTGAATGTGGGCGGAATGGCTTGGAGTGTCATAGGCCGGGAGATTCCTGAATCAAGTTCAGGACAGGCTATTCGCCTCGGGCTCAGGATGACAGCAGGGTGTTGTGGCGGTGGTTCGCCGTTGTCGAGTGATAGGCGAGGGGCGGATAGTTTGTTGCAGCTGCCGGCGGCGGCGCTCCTACGGTGTTTTGGTGGGACGACGTGGGCGTTGTTGCGGGACGGTCCTTCGAGAGCCTCAGGTCGGGTTTTGTTTGCCCCAGGGTGGAAGTTGTGCGGTCCGGGTTGTTACTGCTAACGCTCGTTGTCGGTTGCTGTTTTGATTAGCGGCAGGACTGTTTGCGCGACCCGTTCGGCTTCTTCTACGTGTGGGTAGCCGGAGAGGATGAACTCGTCGATGCCGAGTCGCCAGTAGGCCATCAGCTCATCTGCGACCTGCTGCGGATTGCCGACTATGGCTGTGCCGCAATTGACGCGGACGGTTGAGATTCCGTTCCAGAGTCGTTCGCCGACGCGGTGCTCCTCATAGGAGCGGGACTGGGCGCGCTGTCCGACCATGGCTGTGCCTGCAAATGCGGCGTGGCGTTGTTGTTCGACCACGACCTGCGCCTGTGACAGCAGGTCCTCCGCTGCGTCCCATGCTTCCGCTTCAGTGTCACGCACGATGATGTGGGTTCGGAGCCCGAACTCGGCTGGCCGGCTGTTGGCCTCGAACCGTGCCCGGGCGCGCTCCATCAACCCGGCGGTGGCGTCGAGGGGCTGGATCCACATGAGCAGGTTGTCGGCCTGTGCCCCAGCGAGTTCCAGGGCGTTGTCGGAGGCGCCGCCGAGGTACCAGCGTGGGCCGTCGCCCGCGGGAGATGGCGACACCATCGCGCGTTCCAGCTTGATGACATCTCCATCGTAATTAACCGGTTCCGGCGCGCTCCAGAGTAACTTGGACGCCTCGATAAATTCCGTCGCCAGGGCGTATCGCTGGGCGTGGTCTGAATGCACGCCGAGCCTTTCGAAGTCGCCCTGGATGCCGCCGGGGACGATGTTGACATCGAACCGCCCGCCCGAAATGTTGCTGAGGGCGGACGCCATCTGGCCCCACATGCCGGGGGAGATGAACCCCGGGCGGACGGCGACGAGGAAGCGGATACGTTTTGTGACGGCGGCGAGGGCGGTTGCCGTGGTCCAGGTCTCCGCCAGCGGAGCCGTTTCTTCAAATAGGCCGTTGGCGAAACGGGTGGGTATTAGCAGGCTGTAGTAGCCGTTGTCTTCGGCTGTCTGGACGACCTGCTTGAGGTACTCAAACGTTGGTGGGCGCTCGGCGCGCACGGTGCCGATGTGCTCGCCATCGCCATCGATGGGGACGAACCAGTCGAATCGGGGTTCGGGGCGGGATTGTGAGGTCATGGGGTCATTATGCGCGAGCCAATGAATTCAGGGGAATCTATTTGGCACATGGTGCTATCACGCAGCGCTGGGCACTCGTCTGGGAGTGTTGGCTGGCGGTTTCCGGACGGTCGCAAATGAGCGTTGCAGTAGCAGACCACGGACCATGAGATCTGAGGCGGTGCCGCTTCGGGCCGATAGCGGTTGCAAAATTGAGATGATCACAGGTGTCGCATCCGGAACAAGTCAGGTCTGGCTGACGGCTCGAGACACCAACTTTGTCGCTCCAACTATGGCTCCGATCGCCTGGAACACCGTCAGGATGCCCAATAAAAGCACTAGATCTCCCAGTCCCGTTCTTTTGGGGTTTACGACCGCAGCGGTCACATTGTCAGGGTCGTAGTAAATCGGTACCCGCTCGCCGGGGGCGTACTCCTCGCGTTTGTCTTCCGCCTTCTCACGACATCCAATTTCACAGGTCGATGACCAATCCTGCTCATTTTGATATTCCGCTCCAGACACAACGTAGGAAAATCGGACTTGCGTATTGATTCTGCTGGGGGCGTTACTTCCCACAATCCCACTGGCGCTCGAAGAAAGAATAATTCCCTCAGTTGTTGGCCACGCCTTCATCTCGTCGAAGCGCCGGTCATTCAACAGTAGCAATTGGATGAACATAAAGACGATAAACCCTGCCGCCAACAAAAGCGCGATAGCTCCGCCCAAACGTTTTACTCGCCAAGTTACCGTTCGCCTATCAGACATGCGCAGCTCTGGTCACCTCCCCCAAGCCTCTCGTCCACCATCAGGTCGAATTAATCTGATCGTCTATGGCGGGAACTGTACACATCGGCGACCCAGTCCAGGGATGGGTGCTCGCCGCCGAGGGCGATTTTTACTACGTCCACCCAGAGCTGGTAGCCGAAGGCGCTGTTGGTCAGGACGACGACGCCGGAGCGTGATTCGCGGGAGCCGATGGCGAAGTTGAAGTAGACGGTGTTGTCGCCCCAGTGCCAGAACCACGGGGCCGGGTTGGTGCTTGTTGCTGCCGCTCGCTCAACTACCGGGGGGTGCTCAAGCGACCAGCCTAGGCCCCACGAGACCGTGTCGCTGAAATCGGCGTCCGGGCGCGGCCATTCGGTGTGCCACGACTGCGAGTTGTTGACCGGGACCGCGGGGGTGAGCATCTCTTCCAGCGTTGCCGCTGGGAGCGCGTCCGGGTGGTTGTCGTCGCGCATCATCCACGTCATGAATCGGGCCACCTCTGTTGGGCTGCCGACAAGACTGGCGGCGGCGTTCATCTCAGAGGACTCGCGTTTTTCGCTCGGGGAGCCGTCCTTATCGTGACCTGCGGCGAGCGGTGGATTGCTGCGCCGTGACGGCCAGACCAGGTCGCTTTCCGTCATGCCGAACGGCTCGAGCGTCAGCTCCGTGATCACGTCCAACGCCGAACGCCCGGTCAGCTTCTCGATCACCATCTTGAGGTACTGGAACCCTTCGCCCGAGTACGAGTAACGCTTGCCTGGCTCGAAGTACATCTTGAGGGGACCGTCGTCCCGCTGGCGCTGCCAGTTTGGGAAGCCGCCCTGGTGGCTCAGGACGTGTCTGGCCGTGACCTTCTTGATGCGCGGGTCGTCCAGATATGGCTCATCGAGGTAGTCGTTGAGGGGGGTGTCCAGATCTAAGAGGCCCGCGTCCCGGAGCTTCAGCACCCCGTATGAGAAGAGAGGCTTCGTGATGGATGCGACCTCGAATACGTGTTCGGTGGTGAGCGGTCGCCCCGTGGAAGCGTCGGCGGTGCCGAACGCTCCTGCCCATGCGACTTCGCCGTCCCTTATGAGCGCGATGGATGCGCCGGCGACTCCGGTCTCAGCAAGTGCCTTCGGGATGTGCTCGCTCATGTGCGAGGCGATGTGATCGACGGATTCTCCGTTGTGGTCCGATGTGATCAAATTGATTAAATTCCGATCATGTATTCGCGAGATTCGGCCAGCTTAACTGCGCCGCCTACGGAGACTGCACCGTCGTCATGAAGTCGCGTCATGATCAGCGACCCGACGCCCTGGTTGACGGTCACCGCGCGCTCGATGTGTGCGGCGAATGCCACGGCGCCGGAGCCGGTCGCCTCGTCCTCCTCGATATTGTGCTCGGGAACAAAAACTCGGACGCGCACCCGGCCATCTGGCTCATCCTCCCATGCCCAGCAGTAGGCGAAGCCGACGCCGTCCAGCGGGCCCGTCAGGGCGTTTATTTCCTCCGGAGAGGTGTGTTGAAGAAATTGTATCTTCGGCGACCATTCGGGCCGGCCGCGTATCCATGTGGTATCGCTGTCAACGCGTATTGGGACCAGTCCGGCAGGTGGTCGAAGCGCGTTCAGCGCATGGCCTTCTTGATGCAGCAACCATGCCGTGCCGACGAGCGGATGTCCTGCAAACGGCAGCTCCGCGGCGGGCGTGAATATCTGGAGGGTTCCGGTGGTCAGATCGTCCACGAACACGGTTTCCGAGTAGTTCAGATCGGTCGCGACCGCCTGACGTTGGTCCGGAGGGAAGTTTGCTCCATCCAGGAAAACGCCGAGTGGATTGCCGCCTCGCCCATCCTCGCCCACGAAGACCTTGAGGACGTGGAGGGTGCTCATCGACCATCTCCGGGCAGGTCGAGAACGCTGAACGAGATCACCCGGTCGCCACCATTTCGTCCGTTTAGCTCGATCACCAGCGGCACGAGCAGATCCAGTAGGGCCGTGTTCTCCATTCCGCCACAGTCGATGGGACGAAATCCGAGATCTGTGATCAGGCCCGCGGTGATACCTCTTGCGTCCTCGTCCTCGCCGGCGAACCACACGTCACGCGCCGCGCCCGATGGCCCGACCGGCTCGGTGAGCGTGTTGAAGAACGTCGCCTTGAAGGCCGCGACGACGCGTGCGCCTTCTCCGATGGCGTTGGCGGTGACCTGTGCGCCAGAGGTTCCGGCGCCGATCAGGCCGCGCATGGGGTTGCTTGCGTCGATTACGACCTTATTTCTTAGCGCGTCGGCGTTGTCTCGGGCGAACTGCTCGACGGTGCCGTAGGGGATGGCGATGGCCACGATATCAGCGTCTCGTAGACATTCCGACTGCGAGGCGACAGTTGTTCCGGCGGGTGCGTCGACATCGGAAGGGTTGCGCGAGCCAATTGTGATGTTGTGGCCGGCGGCGACCCAGCCGGGTGCGAGACCGTTTGCAATCCGTCCGCTTCCTATGATCGCGATGTTCATCGTGGCCATGTCCCCGTGTTTATCGATGTCGTCTGACGATCTGTTTCGTCGTGGCGGGATTCTACCCTTGATCCCGGGTCCGGGAACGGCCTGATTCAGTACGCCCTCGTGGTAGACTCCGGCCCGCCCGATACGTACGTGAAATTCCATTCAGGACGGAGATTTAACCCGTCCAAGGAGCCGCAATTGGTCGACCTGCAGTACTTCCCGCTTCCCGGCGCTTCCATCGACGAGATCGACACCCCGGCGATCATCGTTGACCTTGATATTGCGGAGGCCAACATCGCCCGGCTTCAGGAGTTTGGTGATGCCAACGGCACGAGCATCCGGCCGCACTCCAAGACCCACAAGAGCCCGGTGTTCGCACGCAAACAGATCGAGGCCGGAGCCATCGGCATCTGCTGCGCCAAGGTCGGCGAGGCCGAGGCGATGGTCGCGGGCGGTGTCAAGGACATCTTGATCCCCAACCAGGTTGTCGGCTCGACCAAGATCACGCGCCTGATTGCGCTTGCCTCGGAGGCAAACATCGTTGTGGCAGCCGACGACCCGGACAACGTGAAGCAGCTTTCGGTTGCGGCGAGCGGGGCCGGCAAAGAGATCGGCGTGATCGTCGAGGTCAACGTCGGCATGAACCGCTGCGGCACCGAGCCCGGCGAGGACACGACCGCGCTGGCCAAGGTGATAACCGACTCCCCCGGACTGCGCTTTGATGGCGTGATGGGCTACGAAGGTCACACGGTTGCTGTGCGTGACGAGTCCGAACGACGTGCAAATGCCGAGAAGGCGATGGCCACGCTGCTCTCCGCCGTGGACAACATCGAGGCGGCCGGTATGCCGGTTAGCGTGATCAGTGCCTCAGGGACGGGCACGTACAACATCACCGGCAAGATGGATCGCATCACGGACCTCCAGTGCGGCTCATACATCTTCATGGACGGCGATTATCTTGAGGTCTTCCAGGACTTCACCCCGGCGCTTACGGTGCTGGCCACGGTGATCAGCAGGCCGACTTCAGACCGAGCGGTGCTGGACACTGGCATGAAGGCGATGTCTATCGATCGCGGGCTTCCGATCGTTGTGGATCGGCCCGGCGCCAAATACACCAGTATCTCTGAGGAGCACGGGGTTATGGCGGTTGAGGGTGACGCCCAACGGCTGAAGGTTGGCGACAAAATTCAGCTACGACCGATGCACGGCGACACGACGATCAACCTGCACTCGCACTACTTTGGATTCCGCAATGGCAAGCTGGACTCGGTGATCGAGATCGCCGGACGAGGTCGCTTCCGTTAGGGGCTAATCTGGCCTGATTCGGATCCGTTTGGCCAGAAGGGGATACATGCAAGACATCAAACGCGGCATCATGATCGGGATAATCGCCAACCTCGCCGTTCTGGCGGTCGTTGGGATTCTTATAGGGCTGCTTGTCGGGATTGTTGTGGGAGCGATCGGTGGGATTATCGGCGGCGTTATTGGCGTGTTCTTCATGTTGATCAGGCCGTTCAGACGAGGTGTTGATTCTCCGGGCACATAGAGCCTGCTCCCTGGGAGGCCAACGTCCAGAGAAGGCTTGGAGGTGGGTCGCGATATGTTCGTGTCGCTTTTAGTCAACCTCCCCCTAACCCACTCCTACCTTAGTAGTGGGCAGATGTTCGGCGGCCGCGTGTTGTGGGGGGGCGTATGGCAGTACGCCCGAGGGCGGGCCGCTGCCCGCCCCTACGGTGCTGGTCGGTTCCGCTACTTATCCGGCTGGCCTGTCGCGCACAGTGTCTAACGCTGCCAGACCCAGGTTCAGGACGTCTTCCGGCGGCTCTTCGTCTCGTCCTGTTGGCGCGGCGCGGCTCGTGGCTGACTCGAGGTCGGCGCGTGTGAACCAGTGCCATCCTTCTACCGGTGCCTGATCAGACGACGCGGGCACCGTGAAGTAGATGAAGTCGATGTGTTTGTGTGGGCCGTCGACCGGGTCCTGTATGTCCTCGATCATGATCGAGTGCGGCACCGGCACGTGTGGGAGCGATTTGACGTTTGGTGGGGGAGATGTCGGCACGAGAACAACGTCGAGGCCGGTTTCCTCAAGCGCCTCTCTGACTGCGGCTTGAAGCGGGTCTTCGTTTGGTTCGACGTGGCCTCCCGGCGGCAGCCATGCCTGCACCTTGGCGTGCCAGTGCAGCAGGACGGCGTCATCTCGGACGACGAATGTCGTCGATGTGAAGTGCCTGGTTTCGGGAGCGTCGGTCATGTTTGGCCTGATGTTGGGAACACTGTTGGGAGATAAAAAAAGTGGGGCCACCGGGCTGGGAGATGAATCCCTGCCGGGTGGCCCCACTCATGGAGGCAATCTGCCTACTTGGGCGCCTTAAAGCAGACTACCCCCGTTGGTACTATCAGACATTAAATCGACCACCTCCTTCTTTTATTCAAGTGATGCAGGACACCCCCGTGAAGGAGCGGCTGCGCAGAACTCTTGTCCCACTGCCGTGAGTATACCGCAGCCGAGCTTTTGCGCTACCCGGGTGTTTACGGGCGGGGATTGCGGAATGCGCTGGACGTGTACTAAGTCGTGGTGAACCAGCGCCGTTTTCTCTCTGCGGCGAACTCTACCTTTTCCTCGGCGAACTCCAGGGAAGCGTCGTCGAACGGCGCGGTAGGCGGTCTGCCCGGGAGGAAATTGGCGTTGACCTTGCCGACCAGGTTGTCCCCGAATTCAACGTAGCAGACGCCGAAACCCTGCCACGGTGTGGGCGTTCCCCCCCCTTTGATCTCTGCGATCAGGTGCTCGGCGACGGCCTTTGCTTCGCTCTCGGCGAAAACACCGGCCTTTGGGGCTGGAGCGCTGGTCACGTCGCCCACGGCGTACACATCCGGGAAACGGGTCGACATGTTCTTGTCATCGACCGGAATCCAGCCGTCCACCGCAAGTCCCGAAGACTCCACAACATCCGGCACTCGATGCACGGGGATGCCGAGGAACAGGTTGTACGGGATTTCACCGCCCTCGCTTGTCATGGCGACCTTTTTGGCGGGGTCGATCGACGTGATAATCGTGTTCGGCACATACGAAATTCCGAGCTCTTCGAAGCGGGCGAGGATGGCTTTTGATCCGTCCGGTGATGGCGGGACCGGGATCTGCCACTGGGCCACCAGGCTGATGTCGATATCAGACCTGATGCCGCGTTCGACCATGTATTCGTGCAGTAACATCGCTGCCTCGCACGGCGCCGGGGGGCATTTGTAAGGCTGACCGATGATCCCGATCACGATGGAGCCTGAACTGAATTCCGTCAGCACGTCGTTCAGCGCAAGCGCCCCATCGAACGTGTAGAACTCGTGCCCGCCCTCCGCAAATCCGGGTGTGGATTCGATGTCGTAGTCGGCTCCGAGAGCTACTACGAGGATGTCAGGATCGTATGTCCCCGCGTCCGTAACGACCTGCTTCGATGATGGATCAATGGAGACAACCGTTTCCTGCCGGAACTCGACCCCGGGTTTCACGAGGTCTCGGTAGTAGAGGCTGATGTCCGACATCGTCGCCCGGCCAAACATGAGCTCGAATTTTGAAAAGCCGAACCTGAACGCTTCGGCCTTGTCTATAAGAGTGACCTCCACCTCGTTCGCTACTTCGTCTGAAAGGATTGTGGAGAGCTCGAGTCCGCCGAATCCGGCTCCGAGAATCAATATCTGCTTTGCCATCGGATTTTCGTTCCTGTGGGAGTGAGATTTATTTGATTATTGTGCCTAAATTCCCAGTTTCGGGAACACCTCCGGGTTGACGACGACCTGTGGCCGCTCGCCACGGAGCGCCCGGGCGGCCTCTTCTCCTGCGCGGCGGCATATGGTGGCCCAGCCGATTTCTGACGACCCTGCGATGTGCGGGGTGACGATCACGTTTTCCAGGTGGAGTAGTGGGTTGTCTGGATCGGGCGGCTCCTGCTCGAACACGTCCAGCGCAGCTCCGGCGATCTTCTTGTCCATCAGCGCGGCAAGCAGAGCATCTTCGTCCACGATCGGGCCGCGCGCCGTGTTGATAACGTAGGCGTCCGATTTCATTAGCGACAGCGTGTCCGAGTTGACGATGTGGTACGTCTCAGGCGTCAGGGGGGTATGGAGCGTTATGTAGTCGGACTCTTTGAAGATCGTCTCCACATCGTCGACGAACTCGACATCGTACTCGATGGCGAGCCAGGGGCCGACGTATGGGTCGTACACCAGCACCGTCATGCCAAGTGCCCGGCCTTTGCGTGCCATGGCGCGGCCGATGTTGCCCATGCCGATGATGCCCAGGGTCTCGCCGTAGATTCGCCTGGCCACAGACCGTGAGTCGTTCCCGGTCCAACCGCCCTCGGTCATCGTGCGGTCCATGATTTTGAGATTACGTGCGCAGGCGAGGATCAGGGCCAGGGCGTGGTTGGACACCTCTTCGCTGGTCGCCCCGGCGATGTTGGTGACCATTACACCGTTGTCGGTGGCGGCCCTGAGATCGACGGTGTCGTAGCCATGTCCGTAGCGGACCATCAGCTTGCAGTTGTCCATCTGCTCGAATATCTCGCGCGGGATCTCCGAGTGGTAGTTGAGGACCACGGTCGCTTCTTTTATGGCTTCAAACACCTCGCCCTGGGACGACACGGGCGCGCAGATAATATCGCAGTCGATCCCCGCCAGGGCGGCACGTTCCTCGACCATCGGGTCGTCATACGGTGAAATCAGCACGACTTGGGGGCGGTCTGGCATTGATTGCTCCTGTAGTTGGACTTGGTGGACGGGGACGCATGATAGCTGTGACATCAGGGGCTGTGGGAGTCGTGGTGGGTGTCGCGTACCGATATCATTCCTGGCGTGAGTATCAATAACGGCGACGACACCGGTGCTCAAAACGAATCTGAACGCGCACTGCGTGCCGATATTCGGCTGCTTGGCGATATCCTCGGGCGTGTGCTTCAGGCGCAGTTCGGGGACGATCTGTTTGAGCTGGTGGAGAGCGTCCGTGCCCGCACGCGATCGCTTCGTGGGTCGCCGGACCCGGCGCTCCAGACCGAACTTTTCGAGGAGCTCGACGGTACGCCGTTGTACTCAGCCGTCCGGCTGGTTCGTGCGTTCACTATCTACTTCCACCTGGCCAACACGGCGGAGCAGCTTCATCGGGTCGACACGATGGGCGACAGCGGGGACGATCCGCTTGGCGACGCGTTTGAGCGTATTACTGCCGCTCGATTAAGTCACGCAGAGATCGAGAGCTTCATGCATCGCCTCGACGTGCGGCCCGTGTTCACGGCCCATCCGACGGAGGCGGCCCGGCGATCGATCCTGGATAAGCTGAGGCTGATCCATGAGTTGCTGGAAGAGCGCGCACATTCGAGCACATCTGAGCGGCGTCGAGGGCGTATCGAGCGGCGGATCACGGAGCTAGTAGAGGCGATAACGCAGACCGACGAGTTGCACCAGGAACGGCCTGATCCGATCGACGAGGCACGTAACGTCATCTACTACCTTGAGACGCTGTTTAACGACGTGGTTCCAGATGTCGTGGAGTCGCTCGAAGAGGGCTTTTCTCAGATGGGTGTCGAGCCGGGACCGTCCATGACCCCGCTGCGGTTTGGCTCCTGGGTGGGTGGAGACCGCGACGGCAATCCCAACGTGACAGCGCAAACGACTTCCGACGTCCTTCGCCTGCAGAACCAACGTGCGCTCCGGTTGTTGCGTGACGCCATCAGGGGGCTGGCGACCGAGCTTAGCCAGTCGACTCATATCGTCGAAGTGTCGGACCAACTGATGGCTTCCCTTGAACTCGATCGGGTCGCTATGCCGTCGGTCTACGAGGAGTTCCGGCGTTTGAACGCCGACGAGCCGTACCGGATGAAGTGCGTCTATATGTACGAGCGGGTGATCAACGCGCTCGCAGTCGCCAGAAGCGATGACCCACCGCCCGGGCCGGTGTATCACAACGGCGGGGAGCTGGTCGACGACCTGACGCTGATGTCCGACTCGATGCGCGCGAACCGTGGGGCAAACGTGGCGTCCGGTCGGCTCGGCCGGTTGATTCGTGCCGCGACGGTGTTCGGCTTGACGCTCGCTGCGCTTGATATCCGGCAGGACTCCTCTATTACGAACGCCGCTGTTGGGGAGTTGATCGATACGGTCGAGAATGCCGCTGCCGGATCGTTTGAAGCGCTTCCCCGTGAGGACAGAATCGAACGCCTGATCGCCGAATTGGAGGGCAGTCGCACGCTGAGGACCCCAACCGGATCCTACTCTCCAAACACGAAAGAGGTGCTGGACGTATTCGATGTAGTGCGTGGCGCACAGGACCGGTACGGCGGCGAGTCTGTCGATACGTGGATCATCTCGATGACGAACGAAGTTGACGATCTACTGGCGCCGATCGTGATGGCCCGCGAGGCGGGACTGATTGATCTTAGATCCGACGTGGCGCGGATCGATGTCGTGCCCTTGTTCGAGACGATCGGGGCATTGCGGGCGTCAGCCGGGGTGATGGACAGGTACTGGTCTATCCCGTCGGTTCGGCGGCTGGTCGAGCTTCGTGGCGGGGTCGCCGAGGTGATGGTCGGATATTCAGACTCAAACAAGGACGGAGGCATCGCGACGTCGCAGTGGGAGCTGTACCGGGCGCAACGGGCGCTCCGCGAGGTGGCTGAGCGGCACGGGCTGGCGGTGAGGCTGTTCCACGGCAGGGGCGGCAGCACGGGACGGGGCGGCGGTCCGACGCGGGACGCCATTCTGTCGCAACCGGCGCGGACGGTGGATGGCCGGATAAAGACGACGGAGCAGGGCGAGGTCATCGCCGACAACTACGGCACGCCTGAGCTGGCGCGTCGGCACCTCGAGATGATGACGGCGGCCGTGGCCGAGGCATCGCTACTGCACACCGAGCCGAGGCACGACGAGTCGACCCAGAGCCGGTGGTTTGACGTGATGGCTCAGATTTCAGAATCGTCATTCCAGAAATACCGCTCGCTTGTGGAGACCGATGGTCTGGTCGACTACTTCCTGGCTGCGACGCCGGTGGAAGAGTTGGCC
>Ga0208879_1002715_pt1 | contig 15253 bp, 12 predicted proteins | sample Knorr_S15_td_Bot_FD_185605 | JGI IMG/M metagenome (GOLD analysis project Ga0208879, IMG submission 185605) | Marine microbial communities from Southern Atlantic Ocean transect - Knorr_S15_td_Bottom_ad_5009_LV_A (SPAdes) (version 2) | ecosystem: Environmental > Aquatic > Marine > Oceanic | place... | reverse complement strand
ATCTTGAAATTGAATATCGATATATTCGAAAACAAAATTCATAATCCTCAAAAAAAACACTCATAACTTCATCGCAAAACCAGACAAAAATTGATTGAAATCTGGTTTCTACATGAAATTGACTGAAATCTGGTAATTAGAGGTTCCCTTAAAAGACTGATTATTTATGAAATAGATAGGACACTGAGCTAGTACTACCATTAATAAAAACAGGGCTAACTAACTTCCAACCCGCATCACAAGCATCATCATGGGTTTATAGTAGAGGTCGTATTTACTAAAGTTGTCAAAAAGGTCTCTTCACTTGCATCACAGTATTGGTAATTCCATAAAGTTTTCACAAATTACTCTGCAACTAGAAGCTACTCGTCCTTCTCGATTTGTTTTAGGAACAGCATTAGCTTTCGAAAGGCTTGACTTCATCACCGAATCAATAGAGTCTTCATTAAATAGATTTTTATTTTTTTATATAACACAAATATCAAAGGTTAAAATGAAACTAAACACCAAAACGAAGTCGTTATCCAAGGTCCAAACCCACCTCGTTGCCGAATGCTTCAATAAACTCTACATCGGCGGCCAGTTCGTCGACTCCATCGACGGCGAGAAGATTCCAACCTACTACCCTGCGACTGGTGAGCTTTTGCACGAGTTACCGAGGGGCAAAGCCAATGATGTCGAGGCCGCCATTGTGGCGGCAGAGGCTGCCTGGGCGGAGGGCGCGTGGGCGGGCATGGCCGCGGCCGAGCGTGCGGAGATCGTTGCCAAGATGGCGCAAGGAATCGAAGATAACATAGAAATGCTTGCCGAGATTGAGGCTGCAGATGTAGGTAAGCCCTATCGCCAAGCAGCCATGACACTAGGTGGTGCAGCAGGCGAGGGCAAGTACTGGTGCTCGCTCGGTAAGGTGCTGGATGCGGAGCAGGACGTACCCGTGAATTCTGGTGGTGGGGAAGGTGGAGTGCCTCCAGCAGAGTGGGATGTGGTATACAGGCGAGACCCCATCGGAGTCATAGGACTGATTTCCGCCTGGAATTATCCTATGAATGTAGCATTTCGTAAAGTTGCACCAGCCTTGATCGCGGGCAACTGTGCCATCCTGAAGCCATCAGAGATAGCAGGACTCTCATGTATGTTTATAGGAAAGCTAGCTCAAGACGCTGGTATTCCTCCCGGTGTCTTTAACGTCGTCACTGGTGACGGTGAAGCAGGTGCTGCTCTGGCAGCCTCACCTTCTGTTTCCATGATCGCTTTCACAGGTTCAACATTAACTGGAAGTAAGATTATGGGGGCATGTGCCCAGAAACTTTCTCAGGTTGCCCTTGAGTTAGGTGGAAAGTCGGCGTTGGTGGTTTTTGATGATACGGATCTCGACAAAGCTGTAGAGACTACAATGAAGGGATTCCTCACTAACGGTGGACAGATTTGCACTGCACACACACGTCTAGTAGTCCAAGAGAGTATCAAGTCTCCTTTATTGAAAAGACTAAAGGAAGAACTCGAGAAACTTCCATTCTGTAATGACCCGATCACTGAAAAAGATCGTGGAGACAGGATCTGGGAGGATGGAATGACAGACGTTGTCCAGCCTGTCGTCTGCGAATCGCAACACAAGAAGATCTTGGGATTCCTTTATGAAGCTAAGGCTGCTGGTGTAGAGGTTCTAACCGGTGGCGGCGTTCCAGATGAAGCAACAGTTGGAAATTCAGGTGGGTATTTTATTCAGCCTACTGTTCTGATCAACGTGGAGCGAGATGCAGACGTGTGGCAAAAAGAGGTTTTTGGTCCTGTTCTCTCGGTGCGATCGTTCTCGACTGAAGACGATGCTGTGCTCGAGGCAAATTCCACAGCTTTTGGACTGGCATCGACGGTCATGTCCTCGGACCCAGCCAAGGCAATGAGAGTTGCCAACCGTATACGGGCGGGTGCCGTCTTCGCTACCTCTACTGGTGAAGGTCTGTTGGCAGAGCACCCGGCTGTGTCACGGGGTGGTTTTGGTTTTTCTGGGGTTGGTCGTGAACTTGGGATTGGTGGCTTGCACGAATACACAGAGCTGAAGAGTGTTAACTACTCCGGTTTTTCAATTGCTGATGCCAAGAAGAAGCACACTGGGTAATGGAAGATATGGCTTCCGGAACAGCTTAAAGACTATAATTTGACTGAAGAACAGAAGTTGGAGAAAAAAAGATTATAAGAGAAGAAACTTTTATTCTGATTAGCATTTAGGCGCAAGAAAGATCAATTTAACTCCGCTTACTCTAAGTATCACGGAAGATCCGGAAAAACAATAGTTGTTAGCTTAGTGTTTACTGGGATTAGCATGATTAGACTTCTTGGAGAGGCGAAAATATGGTTTCCAGATCGATTGTTCTTATTCACAACCTTCCAAAGAGTATTGCTTAGATATGATAAACTAAATTATGGTAATGGAGCAGTTGACACATATGGGTTCTATTTAAATATTGAAATTAGTTTACCACATTCACTAAAATTTGATGTGTTAACTATTATGAAAAATCGTTTCATAATCTTGGTCAACTTAATTGTTTTATCTAGTTCGTCCTACGGTTCTGAAAACAGCTATGAACCTTTAGTAGAAGTCATCGAAAGAGCAAAATAATCCATGCTGGCAAACCCAACAACGTAACAACGGAGAGTTTTTGTTTCTACCTTATCTAAACTTGATCGTATAAATCATTGAAATAAATTAGAAGTTATTGGATGTAAGTCATTAGGCCTCCTTGAAGGTCTTTATTCAGTAGTTTAAAAAGGAGCAAAGAATTATGCACGGTAAAAGATTCGAAGAATCATCCTTGGAACAATCATAGGATTAGTAAAAATCTGACCACTTACTAGTAACAATAGAATTTCGTTCACTTCAAGACGATACTATCGCCCCATCAAGTTCGTCCTCGATAAAAGTAGTGATAACCTCTTCCATAGAAATATCGCAGACAAATCCTAGTTCTAAAGCTTTCTCAGTTTTGAATTCTGGTGGCCAACTATCCAAAATATTTTGAATGAAGGGATCGAGCTTCCAATCAATCCTATCAGCAACAATATCACCAGCTACTGTCCGTAATGCATCCACCATGTCGTTTATGCTCATACTGAAACCAGGTAACGTTACTTCGCGAGACCGACCCCAATCATCCTCTATTAAATTATGAGCCCTGACTACATTCGATATTATTGAACGAGGAGAAGATAAAAATATTTTTGATTCTGGACTGACTGGACAGATCGCGGTCTGGCCTTGTAAAGGCTCTCTTATTATGGAGCTAGCAAAGCTGGATGCAGCCTTATTTGGTTTGCCGGGGCGAACTACTACGGTTGGAAAACGGAGTGCCCGGCCATCTACAAAACCCTTTCGACTAAAATCGTTGACAAGCAATTCTCCAATAACTTTCTGAGTTCCATAAGATGTTTGAGGTGTCCGCGCCGTCATGTCGGCAATAATGCTGGGCATGTCACCACCAAAAGCAGCACAGGAACTAGCAAAAATTAATTTTGGTTTTGTTTCATGTCTGCGACAGATATCAAGTATTGCTCTAGTAGCATCTAGATTTACTGACATACCTAAATCAAAATCCTTCTCCGCACCTGCACTTACAATGGCCGCAAAATGGAAAATACTATCTGTTGAAACAGAAATAGCCTTTTCCAAAAAGGAACGGTCAGTAATATCACCTGTCAGAACGGTTACGCGAGGATCGCTGGATAACTCTTTTGAAGGATTTACAACATCCAGTAATGTTAAGTGCTCAACTCTGGATGGACTTCCCGCCTGATCTGTAAGCTCATTCGCACTAAGCAATTCATGCGCAAGTTTTTGGCCGAGAAAGCCAGAAGCACCAGTAATTGTAATATTCATCTTTTCATTCTCTTCATGATTTTTGTTAAATTGGTTCTTCAATGTCAAATACACCAGAACAACTTTTTTATACTTGTTGCATAATTACATAGCAAAATAATTATTTGTAACTCTCTGATATTAGTCAATTATAAAAAATAATTATTTTATTCTTGACACCTTCCATTATTTGGATGAAAATTACTACTAAATAAATTGCAAATGTATCATTAATAATTTAAATATTACATTTTTGATCATATGTAGGGCCTCTTTTCATAAAGAGGAATTTTGTTCAACATAAAGGAAAGGTAAACTGTGAAAAAAATAAAAGTTATAGCTGTCTTAATCTTTTTTATTTCTTCTTCTTCTTTCTTGTTTGCAGCCAAGGAATCACCAATGCTAGCTAAAATGGTGGAATCAGGTAAGTTACCGACTCTCGAAGATAGATTACCAGAAAACCCACTAGTCGAAAAACCGGTCAGTGAGATAGGCAAATATGGAGGAAAATTGGTTCTTGGAACTGCTTTCTTTCTAGACGATGAGAGATACCCTTCCCGTCTTGATAGAAATGGATTATTTCAATTTACCTATCCATTCCCCTCCAAGGGACCCATTAAGCCAAACCTAGCAGAATCTTGGAAGTGGAATGAGGCTGGAACAGAATTAACCATAAAACTAAGAAAAGGGATTAAATGGTCAGATGGTGTTCCATTTACTGTAGATGATATTATCTTTTTCATGGAAGATATAGTTGATAACAAAGATGTAGCCTATATTTGGTTCTATGAAAGCGGGTTTTATGAGGCTAGTGGAAATTTCCCATCACTTACTAAAATTGACGACTTTACACTAAAAATAAATTATGACAAGAAAGCTTTTCTGTTTGAAAAAAAATACTCAAATGTTATCTGGGCTGCACTCCCGAAACATGTTTTCTCGAAGTGGCATCCGAAGTACAACTCAAGCTCAGATTATGGGACGTTGAACGAAAAATTAAAAATTCTTGGCCCCAAATCTGAAGGTGGTAGAGTTACTCTAAATGCTTGGGTAGTTGATGAATATGTTCCTGATGGGAAACTTCATATGACTAGAAATCCATATTATTGGAAGGTTGACCCAGATGGGAATCAGCTCCCTTATTTCGATGAGTTTGAAATTTTAATCGCAGGTGACCGACCTTCCGTTGGATTAGGCAATATGCTTGGAGAATATGATCATGACCATATGTGGACAGGTTTCCCACACTATTCAATGTGGCTAGAAGAACAGGGAAAACCACAAAGAGATTATTCAATTGGTTTCTCAAACGCTTCAGGAATGAAGATTAATTTTAACTTCGATGCTGAGGATCCAGAAGCTAGGGCTGTCAATAGAAACGTACACTTTCGGCGTGCACTTTCATTAGCTATAGACCGGAAAAACATTTCACGAGCGTTGGCCTTTGATCTTATGACACCCATCGGAGCTTCATGGGCAATGGATTCTCCCTACTTTGATGAAGGATCTGCATACCTTTACTCAGAGTATGACCCAAAAAGAGCCAGGAATATTCTTGATGATGCCAACATTGTGGATAGAGATGGTGATGGAATCAGGGAACTACCCACCGGTGAGAAACTGGAAATGGTTTGGGATATGTATGCTCATGATCTATATACCCCGATGTCAGAAATGATAGTTGCGACGGTTGCAAAAGTAGGAATAAAATTAATTCTTAATCAAGCTCATCAGACACTTTACCGGAAAAATTACGATGCAGGCAATTATGAAATGTCTACTCATGATTTTACTGATTACAATGAACCTCTTCTTGCAATAGAGAAATGGATTCCTACAAAGCCGGGTTCTCCGAACTTCCATAAAGATGCCTTTCAAAAAGGAGGATTTTCGCCAGAATATGACGAATTTTCTAAATTGCTGAGAATAGCAAGTACATCAAGTGTTGAAAAAGGAATAGAACTCGGGAAAAAAGCAGGCAAAATCATGGCTGAAAATGTATTTATGATACATGTAGGCGTCCGCAAACGTCCATTTATTAATTCAAATAGGCTTGGAAACATGGTGTTGGAATCTACAAGAGTTCAAGAATATGGAAACTTTGATCCTCCATTTCGGTATATGCAGGTCTACGAGAAATATCCACCAAAAAGACCAAATTAAAGATATTATTTAAACTGTCCAGGAAGAGGTAAAGTTAATTTATGCTGCCCCTTCCTGGGTTTGACTCCCCTTTACATCCAACCCACTTTTCAAGTTTTCTATTCTGGTAAGATTTATTCCAAGAACGCAATAAACCGTAATGGGCCTATTTAGCTATATAGTTAAAAGAATCTTATTTTCCATCCCGGTAATCATAATTATATCCATCTTATGTTTTGGTATAATTCAGTTGCCTCCTGGTGATTATGCTGATGCGTATGCTGCTGTAGCTGCCTCTACAGGTGGGGGGAGCGTTTCTAAAGAATATATAGAGCAAATCAGAGAGCGTTATGGACTAGACCAACCTTTTTGGATTCAATACTGGAGATGGGTTAAAGGCTTTCCAGAAGGAGATTTCGGTATTGCTATGTCACTGCAGGGCACACCAGTTACAGATATTTTGAAAGAAAGACTTCCTATGACGCTCTTTCTCAATGTTAGCGCACTAATTTTTGCATTACTGATAGCTCTACCAATAGGAGTATTTTCAGCTACACATCAGTACAGTATGTTGGACTACATATTAACCTTTATTGCATTTATAGGAATAGCTATCCCAGGATTTATTCTCGCGGTATTTATTATTACGATATCCATATTTTGGTTTGATTCCACATATATTGGTCGTCTTTATTCTAATGAATTTATTGGGGAGGCTTGGAATATGGATAAAATTATTGATTTTTTAAAACATCTCCCTGTACCGATCATTGCCATTGGTATTGCCCAAACATCTAACACAATGCGCATTATGAGGGGAAATATGTTGGATGTTCTTAGACAACCCTTCATACAAACTGCAAGAGCCAAGGGACTTTCTGAGGCATCGGTAAACTGGAAACATGCAGCAAGAATAGCAATCAATCCAATAATTAGTAGGATTGGAGTCTATCTTCCTGAGATTATTGCCACTGAAATGCTAGTTTCTATCGTTTTGAATCTAAATACCATTGGGCCTTTGTTCTACGATTCATTAATTGCACAAGATATGTATCTTGCAGGAACAATATTATTAGTAATCTCAATTATTCTTGTCTTGGGCAATTTAATTGCAGATATTGCCCTCGCTCTCACGGACCCTCGTATTAGGTATGAGTTAACTTAAAGCTATTTCTGTGTTTATAATACGAAAAAAATCTCAGCAAAATGAAGAGTTTTTGACGCTGTCCGAAGGACAACTTATGTGGCGTAAATTTTTGAAGCATAGGGTTGCGGTTATAGCGTCAGTCATTCTGATTTCCTTATACACTGTCGTTATTTTTGCAAATTTTTTTGCACCTTATGGAATGCTAACGAGCTATAAATTTCATACATATGCACCCCCACAAGTTACAAAAATCAATTTTTTTGATAAAGAAGGCAACTTTCACATACGACCTTTTATATACCGACAGGTAGCTGCAAGAGATCCAAAAACCTTAAGGTTTGTATATGAAGGTGATCTTAAGCAAAAAGATTATATCTATTTTTTTGTCCGTGGTGAACCATATACAATGCTAGGTTTTATCAATAGTGATATTCATTTTTTCGGGGTTAAAGAAGGCTCATTATTTTTGCTAGGTACTGATATAATAGGGCGGGATTTGTTATCAAGAATAATTTTTGGTGGAAGAGTTTCACTCTCAATCGGACTTATAGGAGTAATAATTTTATTAATTATAGGAACAATTGTTGGCACAATCTCTGGATATTATGGCGGTTGGATTGACAATTTTATTCAAAGAATTATCGAGATTATTAGAACTATACCGCAAGTTGCTCTGTGGATGGCATTAGCGTCGATCATCCCTAAGGAATGGCCTTCTATTTATGTCTATTTAGGCATTGTCATCATATTTGGATTGATCGGCTGGGCTGGATTAGCTAGAGAAGTAAGAGGAAAGGTGTTGGCCATTCGTCGATCGGATTTTATTCTTGCTGCGGAAGTATCTGGTGCCAGTACGAGCAGAATTATTGCAAAACATATCATTCCAAATGTTTTAAGCCACATCATTGTTATTGCAACATTGAGTATCCCAATAATGATAATTGGTGAAGCTGCCCTTAGTTTTTTAGGTCTGGGGATAAAACCACCCATGACAAGTTGGGGGCTCCTTTTAACACAGTTGAGAGAAGTCCAAACATTAAAGCATTTCCCATGGCTCATAAGCCCTGCTTTATTTCTTGTTGTCTCAGTACTTTGTTATAATTTTATTGGAGATGCTCTAAGAGATGTGAATGATCCTCATTCCAGATAATTTTATGCTGGTTAAATTTTTAATGCTCTACCAAAGTTTATAATTCTCAAAGGATGTGTCAAATGGAAGAAAATAATGTATTAGTAGATGTCAGAGACTTAGCGGTTTATTTCCATATTGAGCAAGGAATTGTTAAAGCTGTAGACGGAGTTAATTTTAAAATAGAAAAAGGCAAATCTCTTGGAGTTGTTGGTGAAAGTGGGTGTGGAAAAACCATAACGGCTCTTTCTTTGTTGCTACTGCATCCACAACCAGAAGGTCGGATTGAAAAAGGGAATATTTTTTTCTATTCTGATAGTGGGGATAGAATTGATATAGCGAAACTGGGAATTAATAGTAAACAAATACGCCAAAGAAGAGGTAATGATATAGCTATGATATTTCAGGAACCTATGATGTCCCTGAATCCTGTTCTCAACATAGGCCAACAACTCATGGAAACAATTCGTTTGCATCAAAAAGTAGATAAAAAAACAGCAAATAAAATTGCAGTGGAAGCCCTTGAGCGCGTAAGAATATCCGCCCCAGAGAGAAGGATGAAAGAGTATCCATTTCAATTAAGCGGAGGAATGAGACAAAGGGTAATGATCGCAATAGCACTATCTTGTAATCCCAAACTGCTTATTGCCGATGAACCCACGACGGCTCTGGATGTGACAATAGAAGCAGAAATTCTGAAATTAATTACAGACCTGCAAAAAGAGTTGGGAATGTCAATGATGATGATTACCCATGACCTTGGTGTTATAGGAGAAATGACAGATGATGTTGTAGTAATGTATGTTGGTAAAATTGTAGAAAAAGCGAGCACCAAAAGGCTTTTTGATGAACCGCTTCATCCTTATACTAAAGCACTATTTAAATCCCGACCAGAAATCAGAACTCAAGGAAGACTCTCTTCTATCAAAGGATCTGTCCCAAATCCCTATATGCAACCTAAAGGATGCAGCTTTGAGCCAAGATGCGAAGTTGCGATGGATATCTGCAAAAAGAAAGCTCCAGGTTTTTTCGATCTTGGTGAACATCTCGTAAGTTGCTGGAAATACAGTGATGGGGAGGGACTATAGAAACATTTAATGAAAATATATTGGAAGTCAAAGGTCTCAAAAAGTATTTTCCTATTCGCAAAGGTTTCTTTAACAAAATTGTGAGCTTCAACAAAAGTGTCAACGGCGTTGATTTTAACATAAAAAAAGGGGAGTCCGTTGGCTTAGTGGGAGAGAGTGGTTCTGGAAAGACGACTCTTGGTCGATGTATTGTAAGGCTTTATGAATCAACTGAAGGTAGCATTAAATTCAACATAAATGGTCAGATGATCGATTTGACTAAAGTCTCACAGAGGGAGATGAAAAGCATCAGGAAACATTTTCAGATGCTTTTTCAGGATGTATATTCTTCTCTGGATTCGAGAATGAGGGTTGTGGATATAGTGACGGAACCAATGGCAATCCATAAGATAGGCACTCAAAAAGAGAGAATAGATCGAGCTAAAGAGTTGATGGAAAGCGTAGGCTTATCGGCAAATGATATAAGAAAATACCCACATCAATTCAGTGGTGGTCAGAGACAAAGGATTGGTATTACAAGAGCGCTTAGTATAAATCCAGATTTCATAGTCTGTGACGAGCCAGTTTCGGCGTTAGATGTCTCGGTTCAAGCGCAAATATTGAATTTGCTTTTAGATCTTAGGAACGAATTTAATTTGTCATATTTATTTATAGCCCACGACTTAGGCGTAGTTAAATATATGAGTGATAGAATAATCGTGATGTATTTAGGTAAGATAGTAGAAATAGCATCTTCGGAAGATATTTATGAAAACCCTAGACACCCTTATACAGAAGCATTATTGGCCGCTATATCAAAATATAAGGCAGGCAGTTCAAGAGATATTCTGCTTAAAGGTAACATCCCAGACCCTTCAAATCCCCCTTCAGGTTGTGTTTTACAAACACGTTGCGCTTATGTGAAAGATCTATGTAAAGAAGTCATTCCTGACCTAGAACCAATAACAGAAAAACCAAATGCTTTCGTAGCCTGTCACTTTCATAAAGAATTAAATCTAAATTGCTATTCCTAGGCATCCTAGGTGATTTAATACCTTTACTTCATTATGATACTATGATCAGCACATCTACAATATCATGGTCGTATAATTTCTGTCCTTAAAATGGATGATCTAAACTTGGATTGACAATTAAAATATATAAAGTCTCTTTGAGAAAAATTTTATTATTTTAAATATAGAGTTTTAATCGCTTTGCTCTGGCAGATCAGAAAAGAGTGTTTGTTATGCCTTATCTGAATGGAGAAAGATTACCGAAGGAAAAACATAACAAGAGACTAAACAGTTTGAGTAAACTTTTCGAGTTTGACACATGATTAATATTTCACAATTATAGTAATACCCCGTCTTTCTACTTGGATAAGGATTAATATTTATCCAATTTTATTTTTACAATCTTAATCAAATTACAGACATATGGATATACGATTCGGAGCATTTCTAGCACCACATCATCCCATAGGGGAGCAACCTATGGTGTCACTTCAGAGTGATTTAAAATTGGTTGAGCAACTAGATGACTTAGGTTTTGATGAATTCTGGTGTGGAGAACACCATTCAACTGGCTGGGAAATCATAGCATCTCCAGAACTATTCCTGGCTGCTGCTGCCGAACGGACGAATAGAATAATGCTTGGTACAGGTGTAGTTTCTCTACCGTACCACCATCCTTTTATGGTTGCTGAGCGAATCGTACAACTCGATTACCAGACAAGAGGCCGAGTGATATTTGGAACCGGTCCGGGTGCACTTCCATCCGATATCGAAATGTTAGGTATCGACCCAATGACTACCAGAGACAGGCAGGATGAAGGACTGGGAGTTATTCGAAGACTTTTCAAAGGCGAAAGGTTCAGCTACGAGTGTGAATGGTTCACACTCAAAAACGCAAAGCTTCAGCTAATGCCTCTTCAGAAAGACATAGAATTTGCTGTGGCTTCTATGTTCAGTCCTTCCGGTATGACTCTGGCTGGAAAATATGAAGCTGGTGTGCTTTCATTAGGTTCAATGTCTTTAGCTGGTATGAGATCGTTGCCAAATCAGTGGAGTTTCGCGGAGGAATCGGCTGCCAAGCATGGAACAATAGTAGATAGAAAAAACTGGAGAATTTTAATCAGCTGGCACATTGCAGAAACGAGGCAAAAGGCACGCGAGGAGGCCCGTGACGGTCTTCTGCGGACGAACAATGAGTATACAGTGGCCACTCTACAGGGTGGGGATGGAGTCATCTACAATACTCCTGATGAAGCGGTAGACGGCTATGCTTTCTCTGATGTTAGTTTAGCAGTAATTGGAACACCGGATGACCTGGTTGACCGGATCCGTCATTTGCAGGAGCTTACGGGTGGCTTTGGAACAGTAGTAGGTTTCGTTCATGATTGGGCGAATCGCGAAAACACGTCTCGGAGCTGGGACATGGTTGCACGCTACGTGATTCCTGAAGTCAATGGAATGTTAGAAGGTTATCGTGAGTCTCAAAAGTACGTCAACGAGAATCGGAGTGTGTGGGATAGGGCAGCAGAGGCCGTCAAAAGTAAAATCACTGAAAATCCAAACGCACGTGCTGCAGCAAAAGAAGATGAGGAAGCGGGCAGAGATTATTTTGACTTTAACGAACAAAAGGAAGCTCAAAAATTAGGATCTAAGAGCTGAGGAATAGCTAGGATCTTTTTATGACTGCGTGGATTCAGATTGTAAGTGTAACTCACAATCTGGGTATGAAGGGCTGACCTGCCCACTTAAATGCACCAAAAAATAGGAATGAATAGTTTCCATACGATGACACAATCCGGGACACATTCTCATAATATTCTCATTATCCAAAATGATCAAACATCTACATTTTTTTTAAGATTTATAATTACTATTCCTAGGTATTTCAGAAGACTTGATATCTCTTACTCAGCTATAAAATAATAGATCAGCAGCAACTATTTTTACAATTTGTAAATTGATGAATCAACTTCATTATGATACTATGATCAGCACATCCACAATATCATGGTGGTCTAGTTTCTGTCCTTAAAAAGGGTATGATCAAAGCTTGGCTTGACAATTAAATTATATAAAGTGACTTAGAGAATAATTTATTTATTTTCACTAGTGTCCGGTTAATAGTCGAATAAATTCAAGTGGTTAGACTGTGAGCTATAATTAAGGTTGTAATCATTATCTTTTAGCAACTGATATAATGGATGTTTTTCAAATAGCGACAGGCTCAAAATTTGTAAAATTGTGTAAGGCTATGCCCAAGATTCAGTTCTTTTTTGATAATCGCGACCAAGACATAAGTAGAAACTACAATCCATATTTGAGTTTTAACAGCGTTTTCAGTGGTTCCGTAAAATGTTTTAATTTTTAAGTGTTGTTTTATCCATTTAAAAAACAATTCCACTTGCCATCGCGATTTGTATAACTTTGTGATTGTCAAAGTAGGCAGATTAAAATTGTTGGTGGCAAAATTAAAGTGCTTGTTTGTAACTGAGTCGAAATAATGAATTCTCCGTAGTTTGTCTGGATAGTCAACTTTAGACTTATTTCCAGTCAGAACAACAATTTGGTCACATATCAACCCTGTAGATTTATCGACGGGAGATGAGTAAACCCTTCTATATTTTGTGTTCTTTTTAAAGCGTATAATGAAAAAAACTAAGTTTTGGTTCATGGTGTAAAGTCGGTGAAAATCTAAATATCCTCGATCCATCACATAAAAAGCACCAACTTCTGGAATCAGTTCATCAAGAATATTGACATCGTGTACTTTACCATCAGTAATTGAGATAAAAGTAGGAATATTCCCTCTAAGATCAAGAAGTGTGTGTATTTTAACTGCTGCTTTATTCTTTCTAAAAGTAGCCCAAGGAAAAACCGATAAACAAAGGTCAATGGTCGAAGCATCTAATGCATAAACGGTTTCCTCAATGTCAATACCAAAGCTGTCGTTGGCATATAGTTTTTTTGCATGATTAATTAGAATATGGGCGAAATCGCTGTAAATACGCCAATCTCTATTTTCATTTGCTTCAGCCAAAGTGCTTCGAGAAACTTTAGCTCTGATTCCAATGTGATAAAGTTTCTTTTCCATAGATCTCAAACAGACTTCAATGTCTCTGAGACTGTCTCGATATGTCAACTGGGCGAATGCCATACAGATAAACTGGTCAAAACAAGTAAAAGTTCTGACATTAAAATTACCTTTGTACCGATCAATGCACATTTTAAAATCATACATTGGTAGAAAATCAAGAATCTGAGAAAAAATATACTTACCTGAATTCATAGTGCCTCATGTCAAAGTTGTGAAAATCACAAAATGACATAATGGCTTATGATTCTGGAAAGTTGAAATCGAAAAATAATTAATTCATCTGCAGGCCACATGTTATAAGGCCTGAGAGACATTCATACTAAAATGTGTCGGACACTAGTACATCGTCGCACTCATACTGATATAATATGGTATAAATTTCGCATATTATTTTCCAAGATAAACTTTATTTTGGAGAGTAATATGGCGCATAAGACGAAATACATTGTCAAGTTAAGTAAACGTGAACGTGAACAGCTAACCAAACTGCTGAAAACAGGTAAAGTTGCAGCCGCAAAACGACAGCGTGCTCAAATATATTTAAACGCAGACGAAGGACTTCATGGCCCATCGTTATCAGATCAAAAAATAGCAGATAAAATGGACTTATCTCTGATAACGATACAACGAGCACGTCAACGATTAATTGAAAAAGGGCTTGAGTCCGCTCTTGAACGTCATCAAAGTCCCAATAGCGCAGCTCCCAAAACACTTGACGTGGAGCAGGAAGCAAAATTGGTTTCTCTGGCCTGTGTAGAACCACCAGAAGGCCATGCTCGTTGGACGTTGCGCTTACTATCAGAGCGTATGGTTTCCTTGGATTATGTGGAAAGTGTTAGTTACGAAACGGTACGACGAACACTCAAAAAAAAGAGATTAAACCTTGGCAACGTAAAGAGTGGTGCATAGCACCAAAAAATCATCCCGCTTTTGTTTGTGCCATGGAAGATGTACTCAGTGTATACCAACAGAATTATTCGGAACAAACTCCTTTGGTTTGTATGGATGAAACTGGCAAACAGTTAACAATAGAAACGAGAAATCCGATTCCGGCAAACTCCAACCATGTTGAATACTTTGATACAGAATATGAACGTAATGGCACCGCGAGTTTATTTATGTTTTTTAATCCAATTGATGGTAAGCGCCGTGTTGATGTTACCGACAGTCGTACTGCTCAAGACTGGGCTCATCAAATTAAACAATTAGTCGATGTCGATTACCCTGATGCTAAAAAAATTACGCTCGTGATCGATAATCTCAACACACACGTTGGGGCTTCATTGTACAAAACGTTCAAGCCTCAAGAAGCCAGACGTATTTTAGATAAACTCGAGTTCCATTATACTCCAAAACATGGGAGTTGGCTGAACATGGCAGAAATAGAATTTAGTATCCTTGCGCGAGAATGTCTTGATAGAAGAATTCCAGATAAATCTAAATTAAAAAAAGAAGTCACCGCTTGGGTAAACAAACGGAACTCAAAAAAGAGTAAAATTACATGGCGATTCAAAAAAGAAGATGCACGCATCAAGTTAAAACGTTTGTATCCCCTTATTGAATAGTATCTGTATGATCGTGACGATGTACTAGAGACTAGAGACTAGAATCTAGAAACTAGAGACTAGAGACTATAAATTAGAATCTAGGAAATAGAATTAGACTACTTTATTTTTAATTTTTTAGCTTATTGATTTAAACATGACTGCTCCTCCACTCCATAATGACATGGCAAACGCACTCCGTTTTTTAGCGGCTGATGCTGTCCAAAAAGCAAAATCAGGTCACCCCGGAATGCCGATGGGCAT
>Ga0208879_1002713_pt1 | contig 15261 bp, 11 predicted proteins | sample Knorr_S15_td_Bot_FD_185605 | JGI IMG/M metagenome (GOLD analysis project Ga0208879, IMG submission 185605) | Marine microbial communities from Southern Atlantic Ocean transect - Knorr_S15_td_Bottom_ad_5009_LV_A (SPAdes) (version 2) | ecosystem: Environmental > Aquatic > Marine > Oceanic | place... | reverse complement strand
TGATAGGGCGTGTGGATTATTAATCCGAGTCAACGATAAGGACGATATGGGCGAAGTTCATCGAGGCTCGAAGTGAAAATACTTCAACGAGAAGCCGGATATACGGACGCAAACCATTTTAGTCAAAACAGCATGTTTACTCTTGCAATAACGGGGGAGACCATATACAGGCCCTAGCTTAGCGACATTAACGGCTGGCTTTACTGCTTGGTTACATCACGCTATTATTTCGTTGCACAATAGACAGCAATACTTTGAGTACAGTATTTGAGAAAGTTTCGGATTAGTTTAACGCGCAAACGGTATAGGTCGGCGAATGCAAGTTCGTTTATCCTTACACTGTTCTTGTTGATGGCCCTTGTGTCGTCAGGTAGCGCTGTATCTATCGAACATTCATACGAACATGCCCATTCAATGTCGGTGGTGACACCGCAGTCGGATGCTGCTCATGCTAACCATCAGGTTCGAATGCCTGAGTCTGCTAATACACATTGTCAGCACCAAGAATTGTCATCACAACATGCGGATTTAAGTGCTAAAAACAGCAAGAGCAAACCCGCTCAGCTCGAGGGCGTCCAAGTTAGCGATGCAGGCGTGAAAAGCGTGAAAGCATCGCAGATGAGCGACATGCCTTGCTGCAAGGATGAATGTAATTGCCCAGCCGATCTCTGTTTTAATCTTAGCGCTAGTGCGCTTATTCAGCCTACCGTTGAAACCGAAATATCGGTAGCCAGAATGGCTGCCACTGCACCTATACTGGGGCAGCGCTCATCTCCTCACTTCGGGCAGTTTCGCCCACCTAAGTCACTTTTCACAGCATAGATCTATCTCGCGGATTTATTTCGCAGCAGAGACGTTTTTATGTCACGACGTCGTCTAGTCGTTTTGAGATGTCTCTAATCTTTTATCTATGTAACGCGTGGTAAGCCTTTTTGCTAATCCCCTTTGTCGAATTTAGCGAAGAGCGTGGCAACGTCAACACGCCTTACACCTGAAAAGTGATGTTATACATGAGCAACTATTCGGTACCCAAAAAAGTGAACGAAAGCGCTAACAGACCTTGTAAAGTAAGAGCTTTGTTCGCCTTAATTTTTGTGCTTTCTTCTTTTTTGATGGCTAATAAGCCTGTTGTCGCGCAGACCCTAAGCCTGGAACAAGCGCTGCAGTTAGCTATTCAATACGACCCTTTGCTTAAAGGGAATGCGCATCGAAAGGATCGCTTTAATGCAGAAGCTGAAGCGTCATCATATTGGGCAAATCCTCAGGTTTCAGCGTCTGTACAAAACTTGCCTACCGATGGCTTCGCATTTGACCAAGAGCCTATGACGCAATTTAAAGTTGGTTTGAAGCAGCAGTTACCGCGAGGTGATGAAAACCTCTACAGCCAGCAAAAGTATCAGGTTATGGCTGATCAAATGTCGGTAGAGAGCCAAGCTAGAAAGGCGTGGCTTAAACGTGAAGTTACCCTTACTTGGTTAGATTGGGTCTATGCAACACGTCGCATTGGATTATTGGACAAAGAGAAATCATTGCTTACACAGCTACTCGATTTTACTGACTCCAGATACAGCCAAGGCGTTGGTGCAGCGGCGCAGCAAGACATACTGCAAGTGCGCTTGGCATTGGTGTCACTAGACGACAAATATGTGCAGGCCTACCAGCAAAAAAATGAAGCGAGATCGGCACTTTCAAAATGGTTTGGTGCGCCGCTAGATGAATCTGTAAGCGCACCGCTGGCTCAATCAACGCAAGAATCAACGCTTTCTTATCCAAAGCGTATCGAGCTCGATGCTATCTTAAACGACAGCAACCTCAGCCTTTCTTCGTTCTTAACGGTTATTGAGAACAGTGAGCCTTTTTCAATACTACAGCATCATCCTGAGGCTATGCTGCTTCAAATTCAGACCCAGATAGAAGCGCAAAATGTGAACATAGCGCGAGAGCAAACTAAGTCTCAGTGGGCATTTGAAGCAAGTTATGGATACAGACAAGATGCGCAAAATGGCGCAAGCCGAGCTGATTTTGTGTCATTGGGTGTTCAAGTAGACCTTCCGTTTTTCAATAAATCTCGTCAAGACGCTTCAATAGCCGCGGCGGCCTCCAAAATGAGTGCGTCTGAAACGGACTTCCGCTTGAAAGTGAACGAGCTTGCCGCGAATGCAGAGGTGCTTAAATCACGCTTGTCGGCGCTAAGTGAGCGCAAAGCGCTTTATGAAACGGCGTTAATTGGAGAAACACAGCAACTTTCTGAAGCTGAGCTAACAGCTTACACCACAGACACAGGTGATATCGGTGATGTTGTCAATGCCAACCTCAAGCAAGTACAAGTGCAGGATGATTTACTCAAAATCGACATCGAGCGCGCCAGAACACTGGCGTCACTTGCTTACTTGTACCTGCCCACTCACGCCCATTTTTCGAATAAAGAGTAGTTAATATGACATCTTCAACTCACCCTGCGCCAGATACAAAGAGCACGCTAATAAAAGGTTTGCTAGTAGGTCTGCTATTTGGCGGCCTGATAGCGTTCGGCTTGGCCTCACTATTGTTGTCTGATTCATCAAAACACGGAAATAGTGAAAGTGCCCACAGCGGAGTAAACACCCACAGCGACGAAACTGATAATAAAGCCCCTTTATATTGGGTAGCGCCTATGGATGACAGCTATCGCCGTGACAAACCGGGAAAGTCACCGATGGGAATGGACTTGGTGCCGGTATACGCCAATGACGACGCAACATCTGCGAAAAGTAATGAGCGTACGCCTGGTACCGTAATGATTCCGCCAAATGTACAGCACAATATAGGTGTTAAAGTCGCGCCCGTTACCATTGGAGCACTTCAACAGACCGTAACGGCGGTGGGCAACGTTGCTTACGATGAAGATAGCATTGTGCACATCCACCCTAGAGTATCAGGTTGGGTCGACAGGCTTTTCATTAAATCTCAAGGTGAGCAAGTAGAAAAAGGACAGGCACTTTATACCCTGTATTCGCCAGAATTAGTTAGCGCACAAGAAGAATACGTTTTAGCTATTAAGCGAGGAGATTCACGTTTAATTGAGGGTGCAGCCGAGCGCCTAAGAACTCTAGGGCTATCAAAGGGCGTTATCGAAGAATTGCAGAAAAGTAGACGGGTAGCACAAACCGTCACATTTAACGCGCCGCAAAGCGGTGTAGTAGAAGCGCTGAATATTCGGGAGGGGTTTTACGTTCAGCCCGGGACAACCTTGATGAGCATCGCACAGCTAGATACGGTGTGGGTGATTGCTGAGGTACCTGAAAAATACGCGCAAATTATAGCGCCTCATAATAGCGCTGTGGTTACCCTCGACGAAATGGACCATGGGTCTGATGCTAAATGGGAAAGCCACGTAGAGTATATTTATCCGTCTTTGTCAGAAACAACGCGAACCCTGAAAGTACGCATACCGCTAAACAATAACAATCACACGTTAAAGCCCAATATGTTTGTCCACGTTGGAATAAAGCCTACTCAACGCAAGGCGGCGTTACTGGTTCCTCGCAGTGCCGTTATTCGCACGGCTGAGGGCGCAAAAGTGGTACTCAGTGATGGCGATGGCAACTTTAAGTCGGTACGGGTAACGCTGGGGCAGAGCGATAGTACACATTTTGAAGTCGTCGAAGGCTTGCTGCCAGAGGATGATATGGTGGTATCAGCACAATTTTTGATTGATTCAGAGTCGTCGAAAAGCAGTGACTTCAAGCGAATGAAAGCGCCCGATCACCAGGCTACGACAACAGGTACAATTGAGGCAATTGAATTGCCAGCTTACACCGAAACGAATGGCGCTTCGAATAACGCAAAGTTAGTGATCGCTCGCGGGCCGATTGAAAAATGGGGACGGGGACCTGCGACAATGTCATTTGCGGTATCAAAGCATATTGACTTATCTCAGTTCAAAGAAGATGACAACATCATGTTCACCTTCGTGACTGGCGAAGAGTTCACGGTTATTGATATGCGTAAACATAGTGAACATCCAATGGACAAGGGCATGGTGCATGACTCAGGTCACAGCAATCATAACCATAATGCGGGCGAGCGGAAGGGTGATGAAGCGCAGAGCGATGCTCACGAGTCAATGGCTCACAAGTCGGCAGAACAAAAATCGATAAATCATAAGGAGCATATGCACCATGATTGAATCGGTAATTCGCTGGTCGGTAAACAATAGAATACTGGTATTGCTGAGCGCTATTATGCTCAGTATTGCGGGTGTCTGGGCGGTGAAAAACACCCCCGTTGATGCTATCCCGGATTTATCTGATGTCCAGGTCATAGTGAAAGTAAACTATCCCGGTCAGTCGCCGCAAGTGGTGGAAGATCAGGTGACGTTTCCTCTCACCTCTGCGCTAATGTCAGTGCCTGGCGCACAGACGGTGCGAGGGTATTCATTCTTCGGCGATGCCTACGTGTATATTATCTTTGATGACGATACAGACATGTACTGGGCTCGAAGCCGCGTTCTGGAATACCTAAGCCAGGCGTCTTCGCAACTTCCAGAAGGCGTGACACCTCAGCTAGGTCCAGATGCGACAGGGGTAGGTTGGGTTTACATTTATGCGTTGGAGAACGATGCTAGTCAGCCAAATGCGCTAGATGCTGGTGAGTTAAGGGCGTTGCAAGACTGGTTCTTAAAGTTTGAGCTTCAGTCAGTTGAAGGCGTTTCTGAAGTGGCGTCTGTTGGAGGGATGGTTAAACAATACCAAGTTATTGTCGACCCTGAAAAATTACGTGCCTACAACATTCAGCCATCCATGATAGAAATTGCCCTTAAACGGGGTAACCGCGCGTCAGGCGCTTCGGTTATTGAAATGGCCGAGGCAGAGTACATGGTTAGTGCGCAAAGCTATATTCAGGGCATTGATGACATACTGGCGTTGCCCACAGGTGTTATTAAGGATGGCGTTAGCATAACGATTAACGATGTAGCACAAGTGGTAGAAAGCCCGTTGATGCGCCGAGGTATTGCAGAACTAAACGGGAATGGCGAAACTGTGGGTGGCATTATAGTGATGCGCTATGGCGAAAACGCAAAAGCCACTATCGATGCGGTCAAAGCCAAGCTGGATTCATTAAAAGCGAGCTTGCCGGAAGGGGTGAATATCGTCCCCGTGTACGATCGCTCCACCCTTATTGATAAGTCCGTCGATACCCTCACCAATAAGCTAGTTGAGGAATTGCTGGTTGTTGGTTTGGTATGCGCTATCTTCTTGTTTCACATACGTTCATCTATGGTTGCGTTAATCAGTTTGCCTATTGGTATTCTCGCCGCCTTTATCGTAATGAAGCTGCAGGGACTTAATGCCAACATCATGTCTTTAGGTGGCATTGCTATCGCTATCGGTGCAATGGTGGATGGCGCTATTGTTGTGGTTGAAAATTTACACAAGCACATTCATCAGCATGCTGTTTCATCAAGTCAGGGAGCCTCAGCGAGTCAAAGGGATTCAGCGAGTCAAAGGGATTCAGCAAGTCAGGTTGGGTCAGGGAGTGCCCAGTCGCAAACATCTATACCAACCTCTGCAAAGCTTTCGGCAGCCAAACGTTGGGAACTGGTGATTAAGTCGACCACCGAAGTTGGTCCAGCTTTATTCTTTGCGCTCCTAATTATAACCGTATCCTTTATTCCTGTTTTTGCATTGGAAGCGCAAGAAGGTCGTCTTTTTGCGCCTCTTGCCTTTACCAAAACCTATGCCATGGCAGCAGCTGCGGCGCTGGCAATTACTTTAGTTCCTGTGCTGGCGGGTTATTTCGTACGCGGAAAAATACGATCTGAAGCCCAGAACCCGGTAAATCGAGCTTTAGAACGTGTGTATCAGCCATTGCTAACGCGGCTGCTTAACTACCCACTGCTCACCTTGGCGGGGGCATTTTGCTTATTGCTTTCCATGTACTGGCCGTTAAACCAACTAGGTAGCGAATTTATGCCCGAACTGGACGAAGGCGATTTGATGTATATGCCTACTACCTATCCGGGTATTTCAGTGGGTAAAGCCAGAGAGCTTTTACAGCAGACGGACAAGCTTATTGCAACCTTGCCCGAGGTTGAAACGGTATTCGGGAAAATTGGACGCGCAGATACGGCCACAGACCCTGCACCATTGACGATGATTGAAACCTTCATTCAGCTTAAACCGAAAGCCCAGTGGAGGGCGGGCATGACCACTGAAAAGCTCAAAGAAGAGCTTAACGCTCTGGTGCAATTTCCAGGGCTGACCAATGCGTGGGTAATGCCAATTAAAACCCGTATCGACATGTTGGCAACCGGGATAAAAACCCCTGTTGGGATCAAGATTGCGGGGCCTGACCTAGCAGGCATTGAAGCCATAGGAAAGGATATTGAGATACTGCTTAAAGACCTGCCCAATACAGCATCAGTATACGCTGAGCGTGTGGTGGGTGGCCGTTACGTTTATATCGATATCGACAGGCAGTTGGCGGCGCGCTACGGCATGACGATAGACGATGTTCACAGTATTGTAGGCTCGGCAGTGGGCGGTAAAGTGGTTACACAATCAGTGGAAGGGCGTGAGCGTTTTCCTATTGCCATGCGCTTTTTACAGCACTACCGCGATACGCCTGAATCTTTAGCGTCCATGCCTTTCGTCACACCAAGCGGTGTTCACATTACCCTTGGCGATGTGGCGACCGTGCGTATTGACGACGGGCCGGCTGGGATTAAAAGTGAAAATGCCCGATTAAACGGATGGGTATACATTGATATCTCGTCAGACTCAGCCACGGGTATTGACTTAGGGGGTTATGTAGATAGCGCAAAACGTCATTTGTCAGAGCAACTTGATTTACCCACTGGATACTCCATTACGTGGGCGGGGCAGTTTTCTTACCTTGAGCGCGCGAAAGCAAAACTGTCGGTGGTTATACCGCTAACGTTAGCCATTATCTGCCTTTTGCTTTATCTGGCATTTAAACGCCTTCGCGATGTGGCACTCATACTCGCGACCTTACCGTTGGCGCTGGTGGGCAGTGTATGGTTGCTTTACCTTCTTAATTTTAATCTGTCGGTGGCGGTAGGTGTTGGGTTTATTGCCTTAGCAGGTGTAGCGGTAGAAATAGGCGTTATCATGCTGGTCTATCTAAACCAATATGTATCAGATGCACTCACTAGCCACGAAACAGAAAATGGCAACACTAAAAAAGATGCGCTTGTGAAAAAGGCTATTGTCCATGCCGCCTCGGCAAGACTTCGCCCAGTTATGATGACATCGCTTTCTATTATTGTTGGCTTGTTGCCTGTGCTTTATGCCACTGGAACTGGTAGTGAAGTGATGCAGCGCATTGCGGCGCCTATGGTAGGCGGTATGGCGAGTGCACTAGTATTAACACTGTTGGTATTGCCAAGCGCGTTTTACTTAATTGTGTCACGCAAAAAATAATAGAGTTGAAAGTGTAGTAGAGTAGATAAAGCATGGGGAAGCGATAACACGCTTCCCTACGCTTCATTTTTAAAGTGTTGCGCGACTAGTGAGCTGCCGCATAGTCTTCCACTTGTTGCCAAACGCGTAAAAGGTTTCCGCTCAATATCTTTTCAATGTCGCTACGGCTATAACCTCTATCCAGCAATCCTTGTACTAGGTTTGGAAAACTCGCCACGTCTTTAAGCCCAATGGGGAGTGAGTCACCTACACCGTCATAGTCTGAACCAATACCCACGTGATCAACACCAATCAGTTTTACCACGTGATCGATATGGTCAAGCACTTCATCAAGGGTTGAATAAGGGTATGGCACTTCTTTGCGATAATTCTCTTCAAAGTTCTCTAGCTTAGGGCTGTCTTCGCCTTCTTTTTCAACCAAGGCTTTGCGCGCTGCAGTAAGGCCACTACGCCACTTTCCAGCTTCTTTAGATACAAAACTAGAACCAAAGTTAATCATAATAACACCGCCATTTTCGCCGAGTTTTTTGATCATCTCGTCGTCCATGTTGCGCTCAAAACCGGGGGTAAAGCGGCGCAGTGAAGAATGTGACGCTATAACTGGCACCTTTGTTAACTCAATAACTTGGTAAAAGGCGTCGTCAGACACATGGGAAATATCCAGCATAATACCAATGTTGTTCATTTCGCCCACTAAGGTTTTGCCAAACGGGCTAAGGCCTTTCCATTTTCTGCGCAGGTCATACGAAGAGTCAGAAATGTGGTTAGCTTGACTATGAGCAAGGGTGATGTAGCGAATCCCGCGCTCGTAAAAAGCCGTTAGATTCGCCAAGTCACCTTGAATAGGAGAACCATTTTCCATGCCCATTGGCAGTGAAATTAACCCTTTTTCAAATTGGGCTTTTACGTCAGAAGGGCTTTTAGCAATGGCAAATTTATCAGGTGCACGGGCAACAATGGCTTCTACTGAATCGATGAGCTCATGGGCAAGCTGCGTAGATTCTGGAGAGTTGTCTAAACTAGCAGGCACGTAAATACTCATAAAAGGGGCGTTCAAACCACCAGATACTGCACGAGGGTAGTCGAAGTCGCCGTCCTGCGTGGCTTTAGTGACATCAACCCACTTTTCCTTTACGCGATAAGGAACATCAATGTGTCCATCAACAATAATAGTTTCTTGTGCGATCTTGATAGCTTTTTCAGATGCTGAATAAGTAGAGGTCTCAGCAAGTACAGAGTGTGAAGCAAAAAGCGCAGAGATAAGTAATGCGCAAGATGAGAGTGGGAAGCGCCCCTTCATAGAAAATCCTTATTTTGTTTTTTATCGCTTAGGTCAACAACCGCTAACTTAATAGCAATACGAGACTAAAGGATAATGCGCACTGCGACAATAGGCTTTTACTTGCTATGCATTTACCCCAGATTGCTCTCGCTAAGCCCTAAATTAGTCGATATTGCTCATTTTTAGAGCGCTTGTGCTTGTTTACTTCAAGTTTACATTGCAATAAAAATTTAAAACTTGTTATGGTGAAGACTGCGTGACTTCATTGCGCGAATACGGGATACTCCCAAGCGCTCCGCCAATTATCGATGACTACTATGCATCAGCGCGGCCGACGTAATTTTTTAGTGGCACCCGCTCTTCTCACATAATCAAGCCGGGGCCACAGCTAACAAGTATGAGAAATAAATATGGCTATTAATTTTGTACCGCTAGATAAAGAAAAGCATAAAGACCTAAAGGTTGCGGTAAATACATCTTTCAGCTTTGCGAAAAATACACACCTTGCAGCAGCAACGATCCGTGAATTTGCACAACTAGCTGCGACAATGCCGCTAGTGTTCATTGAAGACACTACATCAAAGCGTCACCACGTTGTGACTATGCTTGGTATGGAACAAGGTCAAAACCTTTTTCTAACTGGCGACAGCTGGAAAGGCCCTCACGTTCCAATGAACATCCTTCGCTATCCATTCGACGTGCGTCCAGACGGCGACAAGCTTGGCGTTTACATTGATGAAAACTCTGACCTTATTTCTGACGAAGGCCAAGCGCTATTTACTGAAGCTGGTGAAGCAAGCGAGTTCCTAGATAACCGTCAGAAATTCCTAGCAGACCTTGCGAATAGCGAAATGCTAACTCAGCGTTTTGTTGCGAAAGTCGTTGAACTGGACCTTCTTGATCCAATTCAAATTCGCCTTACTTACCAAGATGGTAAACAGCGCAATGTTACCGGCATGATGAGCATCAACGAGAAGAAGCTTCTTGAGCTGCCAGAAGAGCAGGTGCTTGAGCTACACAAGCAAGGCTTCCTAGGTGCTATCTACGCAGTAATGATGTCTGTTGGTCAGCTAAACCGCCTTGTTGAGCTTTCTAACGACACAGAAAACCCAATTCGCAGCATGCAGCTTTCTGCGGTTAAAGCAGAAGAAGCAGCACCCGAAGCGGCGCCAAACGCGTAATCGCTCCCTCATTTTGAAGTTTAAAAGCCCGCAAAGTTGCGGGTTTTTTTGTACCTAAAATTCACGCTCAGACTTCGTCATGTTTCGTTCAGAAACCGTTAAGTTTTAATGTCTTATCTTACACCTCGTTCCCAACACATTTTTTAAGGACAAAAGACATGAACACTAACACTAATAAGCTAAAAACTACGCTAACTGCACTATCACTTATCACAGCTTCAGTATTTACAGTCTCAGCAGCACATGCAGCTACACAAAACGAAGTACAGTTTACCGCTGTCGATCCTGAAGGATTCGATGACAACCTCTACGGTGCAAGGTATGTGCGCTACCTGGAAGAAGTTAGCGGAAACAGCGGCGCTTACCTTATAAACCCTTATCTTCAGCGTGTATCGAGTTTATCTGGTGGTTACGCCAATTTAGATGGTGCCGACTTTTTTAATCTTGGAGCGACGTTTTACATCGATGAAAACTTAATGTTAGCAATCGAAGGGGTTCATAGGAAATGGAACAATGGCTATGGCGAATCTGATAGCACCGACATAAATGCTAAGCTGGGTTACAACTTATCACGTGAGTGGCAAGTTGGCGCAGGTTTGACTTATCAGCACTTCAGCACTGAATATGCCTTCGAAGATGACGTGTTTGAAGCTAGCGGTAACGAATCTTCTGCATTAATTTTTACTCGTTACACAACTGTTGGAAAGGAGGGTAAAGGCTGGGACTTTATGGCCGAGTATATAGCTGAAAGTAATGACGTTTTTTATGGCTCAGCTCGTTACTTTTTCAATAAAGGTTTTAGTGTTGCTGGCTTGTTCACCTATTCAGATGCGCCAGACGGCTTTGTAAATGAGAAGGCTGTTGGAGTAGCACTCGATTATTGGGTTAATGAACAGTTTTCAATATCAGCAAGCTATGAAACGGATATTGATGGGGAAGAAAGCAGTGACGTTGCTTCACTCTCAGCATCCTATCGTTTCTAAGTTAGGACACCTTGATTATTGCTATGCGTCAGCACGCGTTGGTGTAAATGCAGTGAGTTAGCACTAGTCGTGTTAACTCACTCGTTTTTCAACATACAGATGAGGCGCAGCTGGTTGAATTTCGACTCAGCTTACGCGCAATACCGCTGAAAACAGCGTTAAACATAATCGTGAGATCTCGCCGCTCATTTACAGTCAAAAACAGCAGTTCATCGATTAATTACACCTCAATTTTTTCTCAGCTGAATATTTTTTAATCTTTTTTACACGCCTAATCATACACTTCCTAAAAACACTGTATATCCAACCAGTTTAAACCCAGTGTTTATGCGGCCTTCACGCCTTTTTTCTACTTGACAGTGGGGATCATTGATACCTAAACTGTATCTCAGTGGGTAAATGTGGCGAATTGTGGATCAAATCATCATCACTTTGCAGATTAGTACTCAAAAAACAAGAAAACCAAGAGCAAATAATAAAAGGCTAGGGGAATGTTCCGCGGCGCTAACGCAATCAATCTGGATACAAAAGGCAGACTGGCTATACCGACGAAGTATCGTCAGTCGCTGCTGGATGATTGTCAGGGACAACTGGTCTGCACAGTCGATACACAACAAAGTTGTTTGCTACTTTACCCACTTCCCGAATGGGAAGAGATTGAGCTTAAACTATCTAAACTTTCAAGCATGATCCCAGCCGAGCGTCGCTTGCAGCGATTGCTACTAGGTTATGCTTCTGAAGGTGAGATGGATAAAAGCGGGCGCATTCTTGTTCCTACTCCACTGCGAAGTTTCGCAAAACTCTCAAAAGAAGTCATGTTAGTTGGTCAGTTAAACAAATTCGAAATTTGGGATGCCGATATTTGGGCACAACAAGTTGAAGCTGATATAGACACCGAACGCAAAGGCGAATTTGAACTTACCGAACGATTACAGGACTTTTCTCTATGACGCAGCCTAGCGAATTTAAACATATTTCAGTATTGCTTGATGAATGCATTGAAGCCCTAGCGATTAAACCGAACGGTATCTACATTGACGCCACTTTTGGCCGTGGGGGGCACTCAGCACATATTTTGGATGCATTGGGTGAACACGGGCGTCTCATCGCCTTTGACCGTGATCCGCAAGCAATCAAAGCGGCAGAACGCTTCGCTGATGATAAACGTTTTAGCATTATCCACTCACCGTTTGGTGATATGGCAGAAGAAATCGAAGCGCTGGGACTAACCGGTAAGATTGACGGTGTGCTTATGGATTTGGGGGTGTCTTCACCTCAGCTAGATGATGCCGAGCGTGGTTTTAGCTTCCTTCGTGACGGCCCGCTGGATATGCGTATGGACACCTCACGTGGACAAAGTGCTGCAGACTGGTTGGCTAACGCCGAAGAACAAGACATTACGCAGGTTATTAAAGAGTTTGGCGAAGAGAAGTTCGGCAAACGCATAGCCCATGCCATTGTAAACACGCGCAAAGAAACACCCATTACGCGCACAGCTCAGCTAGCCAAAATTATCGACGAAGCGGTTCCTGTAAAGGATAAGTTTAAACATCCGGCAACCCGTTCATTCCAAGGTATTCGCATTTATATCAATGCGGAACTTGAGCAACTTCGTGTTGGCCTTAAAGCCGCGACACAGGTGTTGGCGAAAGAAGGACGTCTTGCCGTTATTTCGTTTCACTCTCTTGAAGACCGTTTAGTAAAACGCTTCATTAAAGATCAAAGTAAAGGGAAATCAGTACCACACAACTTACCGATCACTCAGGCTGAAATAGATGCAGATAAAGTGTTAAAAGCCTTGGGCAAAGCGATAAAACCTTCAGAACAGGAGATCGCGAACAACGTTCGCTCTCGCAGTTCGGTATTACGTGTGGCAGAAAAGTTATGACCAAAGCCGCGCCAGACAAGGCCAGCACTAATTTTAAATTACTGCTAATAATTGTTTCAGATTTGACCCGCAACAAGTTGCGGGTTTTGTTGTATTTAATGGTTATCACAAGTGCCATGGCAGTGACACTAAGCAGTCATCACAACAGACAGCAGGTCATTGCCCTTGAAGACCTTATGCAAGAGAAAGATGAGCTTGATGTCGAGTGGCGTAACCTCGTGCTTGAGCAACGCGCGTTGACCGAGCATAACCGCATAGAAAACCTAGTTGAAAAACAGTTAGAAATGTACCGTCCAACCGCAGACGATGAAGTAGTGGTGAAGTTAAAATGAGTACAACAGCACTTTCTCGCCAACGTAAAAAAACCGGTGCAAAACAAAATGTCACGCCAAGCTTAGTGCACTGGCGCTTTGTCGTTGTGCTTGTTGTTATTATGCTAGTTTTCAGCGTGCTCGCCGCCCGTGCAGCCTATATTCAAGTTATTGAGCCAGACGAGCTAATTCAACAGGGCGACAACCGCACACTAAGAACCCGTGACATGCCAACCTATCGCGGGCTCATTACCGATAGAAATGGTGTTGAGCTGGCGGTGAGTGTGCCTGTTCGGGCCATCTACGCAGACCCTAAGGTTATCCATGAAAACAACGGCTTCGAGGAAGAACGCCGTTGGGAAGCGCTGGCAGATGTACTGCGCCAAGACGTCAATGAACTCAAAGAAAAAGTGGCAAACCCCAAACGCCGCTTTGTTTACTTGCAGCGTCAGGTGTCGCCTGCCATGGCAGAGTACGTTGATAAACTGGACATTCCAGGCATTTATCTTCGCCGTGAAAGCCGCCGCTACTATCCTACAGGTGAAGTTTCAGCGCAGTTAATCGGCGTAACCGATGTTGACGACACGGGCGTTGAAGGCTTGGAGCGCATGTATAACGAGTGGCTAACGGGCACGCCGGGTTCTCGTAAAATACGCCGCGATGCGAAAGGCCGTCAGGTAGAGATCTTAGAAACAAAATCAGGCGAAAAAGCCGGCGACCTGCAGCTGACTATTGATCAGCGTATTCAGGCACTTGCTTATAAAGAAATTAAAGAAGCCATGATTTATTACCAATCAAGCTCGGCTTCCGCCATTGTCATCGATGTAAAAAGCGGTGATGTGTTAGCGATGGTGAATGCACCGTCGTTCAATCCGAATGACAGAAGCGATATTTCTGCGCACAGAATGCGTAACAGGGTTATTACCGATGCGTTCGAACCAGGCTCGGCGCTAAAACCGCTGGCCGTCCTTACTGCATTAGAGTTCGGTGAAGTGGAGCCTGAAGACTCAGTAAACACTCATCCAGGATGGATGCGATTAGGCGGCAGCCTAGTAAAAGATTCGCGCAATTACGGCGAACTAACGCTAGAAGAAATTATTCAGCATTCCTCAAATATGGGGACGTCTAAGCTGGCGCTTTCTGTGCCTAAACAGTTCCTGCTGGATACCTATTACAATATGGGCTTAATGAGCGATACCGGGCTTAATATGGCGGGTGAGAGTAGCGGTATCTTTCATGAGCGCAGCCGCTGGTCTGAATTTGAGCTAGCCACGCTGTCATTTGGATACGGCATTTCGGTTACCACTGCACAGTTGGGGCGTCTTTACGCAACGTTGGCGAACGGCGGTATTAAAACACCGCTTAATGTCATCAAGTCGCCAGAGCAACCTTCTTGGCAGGCTCAATCTGAGCGGGTGATCAGCGAAGAAAACGCTAACGCTATTGTTCAAATGATGGAAAGCGTAACCCAGCGTGGCGGCACAGCAACAAAAGCGTCGGTACCAGGTTATCGCGTTGCTGGGAAAACAGGAACAAGCCGAAAAGCGGTGGCCGGCGGGTACGGCGAAGAGTACGTCAACATTTTCGCCGGTATCGCACCTGTGTCTGACCCCAGGCTAGTAACTATTGTATTGATCAACGAACCTGGCGGTGATTTGTATCACGCGGGGGATACCGCTGCACCTGTCTTTTCATCAATTATGGGTGGCGCACTGCACATGTTAAACGTTACGCCCGATGACAAGCAGGTTACATCTAGCCGCTTATTGAAAGGAGGTCAAAGTGGTAGTTAGTGCCTTTATTCAAAGTATAAAAGCTTTATTGGCGAAATTTGGTGTAGACGCCCCAGATATCCGCATTGAAGGTTTAACGCTAGACAGCCGAGAAGTGAATACACGCTTAGCGTTCTTGGCAATTAAGGGCCACGAACGCGATGGTCGAGATTTTATACCCCAGGCAATAAGTTTAGGGGCCCGTGTAATTCTGGCGCAAACTGAAGACAGTAGTGCCCATGGTCAGATGGAAATGCGTGACCACAGCGTCATTATCTCGCTGTATGAATTACCACAAATGCTCTCTGCATTAGCTGCTGCATTTTACGACTACCCTGCTCAGAAAATGACGACGGTAGCAGTGACAGGGACAAACGGAAAAACCTCTACAGTTCAACTGCTTACCCAGTTAAAGAGCGC
>Ga0208879_1002710_pt1 | contig 15271 bp, 15 predicted proteins | sample Knorr_S15_td_Bot_FD_185605 | JGI IMG/M metagenome (GOLD analysis project Ga0208879, IMG submission 185605) | Marine microbial communities from Southern Atlantic Ocean transect - Knorr_S15_td_Bottom_ad_5009_LV_A (SPAdes) (version 2) | ecosystem: Environmental > Aquatic > Marine > Oceanic | place... | reverse complement strand
GGGGTACGCGGGGGGGGAGCGGCGGGTGGTGCGGACGGTGCCGCAGATGGTGCCGTCGGCCTGAGGCCGGCTACCGACCCCGCATCCGCTTGGCGCGGGTGCGCTTGAGCATCTTGCGGTGCTTCTTCTTGCGCATGCGCTTGCGGCGCTTTTTGATCAGTGATCCCATGGCGGGCGACACCGTACCGCTCCGGCGGCGCGATACCGCCCGCCGCCCCTCAGTCGGGGCTGGAACTCACGGTGTGGACGTCCGATGGCCGCCACCGCTGCCCAGCTCGAGCACCTCGCTGACCGGGATCGCAGCCGATCGGAGGACGCTGGCGGTGAAGGCCGCCTCCTCGGCGTAACCCCCGGGTGGGGAGATGAGCGGTCACCAGGCGGCGAGGTCCCCGTACATCCGGTAGGCGGGTGCGTCTTCGGGCATCGGGTGATCCTCCCACGTCGTGCGGTGGCGTCGTCTCCCGGTGTCGAGTCGGTACTCTCCGGCAATGTCCACCGGCGACCCGTCCACCGGCAGTCCTTCGCTGGTCGCCGTGCAGGGGTCTGCCCCTCTGATGACGCCGCCTTCTCCGGGGGCCTGACGTGTCCGACTCCGGCTACGTTCCCACGTTCCCGAAGGGCTGGTACGTGGTCGCCGATGCCGACGAGGTGCCGGGGCCCGAGCTGGTGGCGTTCGACGCCTTCGGCCGCGATCTCGTGCTGGGGCGCGATGCCGATGGTTCGGTCCGGGCGACTCAGGACCTGTGTCCGCACGTCGGCGGCCTCTTCAGCCAGGGTGGTCGGATCACCGACGGCTGCATCGTGTGCCCGTTCCACGGGTGGGAGTTCGGCCCCGACGGAAGGTGTGTGCTGATCCCGACGGGGGATCCGATCCCGGACCGGGCGAAGGTGAGGATGTGGGCGGTCCGGGAACGGGAGGGCCGCATCGAGGTGTTCCACGGCCGCCGTGGCCAGGTGCCGGAGCCCGACGCCGAGGTCCACGACCGCCGCTGACGGGTTCCTCCTAGGCTCGCCCGGTCACCCGCCCCTCAGAGCAACGGGAGGAAGTCCGCATGTCCGATGAGATCCGAATGATCGGCGAGCTGCCCGACCTCAAGCAGATTCCCAACGGCGAGCGGGTGAGCGGCACCTTCTCCGACGCCGAGATGCAGGGCCGGCTCGACCGGCTGCGGGCGGTCATGGCGGAGCGTGGCGTCGATGCGGTGCTGTTCACGTCGATCCACAACGTCAACTACTACTCGGACTTCCTCTACTGCTCGTTCGGGCGTCCCTACGGGCTGGTGGTCACCCAGGAGGCGTCCACGTCCATTTCGGCCAACATCGACGCCGGGCAGCCGTGGCGCCGGACCTTCGGCGAGAACGTGGTGTTCACCGACTGGCGTCGGGACAACTACATCCGGGCCGTGCAGTCGTTGGTGCCGGTCGGTGGCCGCCTCGGCGTCGAGCACGACCACATCAACCTGGCGCTGCTCGGCAAGGTCGAGGCCGCCCTGCCCGGAGCGGAGGTCGTCGACGTCGCCGCCGACTGCATGCGCCTGCGGATGCTCAAGTCCGACGAGGAGATCGCGGTCATCATCCAGGGTGCCCGCATCGGCGACGTCGGTGGCGCCGCCTGCGTGGAGGCCATCGCCGAGGGTGTGCCCGAGTACGAGGTGGCGCTGCACTCGACGCAGGCCATGGTCCGCGAGATCGCCAGCACGTTCCCCCACGTGGAGCTGATGGACAGCTGGACGTGGTTCCAGTCGGGGATCAACACCGATGGCGCCCACAACCCGGTCACCACGAAGCGGATCGAGCGGGGCGACATCCTGAGCCTCAACTGCTTCCCGATGATCGCCGGCTACTACACGGCGCTGGAGCGGACACTGTTCTGTGAGGAGGCCTCCGACGAGCACCTCCGCATCTGGGAGGTCAACTGCCTGGTCCACGACGAGGGCAAGAAGCTGCTCGTGCCCGGAGCCGTGTGCAGCGATGTGGCGCAGGCGCTGAACGAGATCTACGCCGAGCACGACCTGTTGCAGTACCGGACGTTCGGCTACGGGCATTCGTTCGGGGTGCTCTGCCACTACTACGGCCGCGAGGCCGGCCTGGAGTTGCGGGAGGACATCGACACGGTGCTCGAGCCGAACATGGTCGTGTCGATGGAGCCGATGCTGATGCTGCCCGAGGGGCTCCCCGGCGCCGGTGGCTACCGGGAGCACGACATCCTCGTGATCACCGAAGACGGCGCCACGAACATCACGGGCTTCCCGTACGGCCCGGAGCACAACATCATCCGCAAGGGGTAGCCGGTGGCCGCCCACTACGCTCTTTGGCGCAGTGGTGGCCGGTAGTTCAACTGGCAGAACGCCTGACTTTGGATCAGGAGGTTGCAGGTTCGAGACCTGCCCGGCCAGCCAGTGATTTGTGGGCCGGGGGCCAGATCGGCCCTCTTGCTCAGTCCTGCGCCCGGATGACGGCGGTCCTGGCGAGGGCTTCGAGTTCGATGAGGTCGGTCTTGTCGGTCTGCTGTCGGCGGATGCCGTGGACGGGGGCCTTCCACTCGTCGGGGATGGCCGGGTTGCCCCAACGGGCGCCCAGGAGGCCGCCGGCGATGGCGGCGACCGTGTCGGTGTCGTGGCCGATCCGGATGGCAGCGACGAGCGTGTCTCGGAAGTGAGCGGACGGCTCGTCGGCTGGGACGGGCGTGTTGACGATCGCCGAGAGCGCCGCCTGGAAGGCAGTGACGACCCAGCCGTTGGGGTTGAACTTCGTCGGGGGACCCTCGACGGATTCGGTGATCAGTCGGCCCCACTTCTTCCGCCGGTCCTCGGCGACATGCTCCATGCCGTTGCGGACGGCGGCCTCGAAGTCGAACGGCTCGTCCGGTCGAGCGTTCGTGATGGCCTCCTGTATGGCGAGGGACCACAGGACGCAGGCCGCCACCGAGTCGGGGTGGGCGTGGGTGAGGGATGTGACCGCTGCGGCCAGCCGGGCGACCTCGACGCGATCATCGATGGCGGCGAGGGCGACCGGTGCCGTGCGCATGAGACCACCGTTGCCGGCGGCCCCGGGGTGGGCATCGAGGTATGCGACGCCGGCCACCTCGAGTTCGTCGGGTTCGTCCACGCTGCGCAGCACCGACCTCGTCTGCCTGCCGATGTCGGGCGGCCCCGACGCATACCAGGCGAAGAAGTTGGCGGCGATGGCCTGCACGTCGGCGTCGCCGGTGGCGAGAACGTCGAGGACGGCGAGGGCCATCTGCGTGTCGTCGGTCCATTCGCCCGGATCCCAGTTGAAAGGCCCGCCGCCGATCATGGCGATCTTCAGGTCGGGTCCGGGGTTGCTGAACTCGTAGCCGGCCCCGAGTGCGTCGCCGACGGCGGAACCCACGACGGCGCCCACGGCCCGTTCGATCGTCGCCTCGTCGAGGTCGGTCATGGCGCCGACCCTACGACCCGGTCGACAGGGCCGCCTGCGGACAGCGTGGCGGCCCCCGACATCTAGAGCCAGAAGGCTGGATCCATATCGAGTCCGGTGCAGGACTTCAGGATCCAGTTGCCCACCAGGTAGAGCGTGACGGGGACTACGACTGCTGCCATGACCACCGACCAGGTCATCGACTCTTCCTCGTCGCCGTCGTCTTCTGGACCTTCGATCTCGGGTCCAGCCATGTCCTCAACGTAGTGATGGGGTGCGACAGCGTTCGGGGAAGCGTGTTCAGGGACCCATTTCGAGCCGCTCAGCTGGGCCACACGCGGTACTGTCCGCGGTTCATGGGGCGCTTCGAGGGTCGGTCGGTCGTGGTCACGGGGGCCAGCAGCGGGATCGGGCTGGCCGTTGCCAGGCGGTTCGCCGCCGAGGGGGCGCTGCTCACGCTCGGGAGTCGCTCGGAGGCCGACGTGGACGGTGCGGCCTGGGTGGCGACCGACGTGGCCGATCCGGTCCTGGCCGATGCGCTGATCGCCGCCGCAGTGGCGGCCCACGGGCGGGTCGACGTGCTCGTCAACTGCGCTGGCGTGCAGGTCGAGAAGACCGTCGCCGACACAACCGATGCCGAGTACGACCTGGTGATGGGCGTCAACGTGCGGGGCACGTTCAACTGCTGCCGGGCGGCGATCCGGTCCATGCGCGACTCGGGTGGCGGCTGCATCGTCAACATCGGATCGATCTCCGGCGACGTCGCCGACCACGGCATGGCCGTCTACGACGCATCCAAGGGCGCCGTCCACGCCCTCACGCGGGCGATCGCCGCCGACCACGGCGCCGACGGCATCCGCTGCAACGCCGTCGCCCCCGGCTGGACCGCCACCGCCATGGTGGATGCGGCCTTCGCGACGGCCGACGATCCGTCGGCAGCACTGGCCGAGGCCGCGGCCAGGCATCCGGTGGGCCGCATCGGCACGCCGGACGACATCGCCGGACTGGTGCTCTGGCTGGCCTCCGACGAGTCGGGCTTCGTGTCCGGCAGCGTGTTCACCATCGACGGCGGCCTCACCGCCGGCAGCCCCATCGGCGGCTGAAGCACTCTTTCCAGGGCGGGGGTCAGGTGGTGCGGAACACTGCCAGGACGGAGAGCCGGTCGATGTTCTCGCCGAGGCTGTAGGTCGGGACCCTGAGGTAGTCCGGTGCCGTGATCCGGCCGACGTCCGTGTCGGTGCGGAACCGGTCGGCGAAGCCCTCGCTCTCGAAGTGGTCGGGGTTGATGCCGACCACGAACAGCGCCCCGGGTCGGGCGATGCGGTACAGCTCGTCGACGGCGTCGGGTCCGACGTGGCCGTGCGTGAACGTGCCGGCGCTGACGATGGCGCCCCAGGTGTCGTCGTCGAGGTCGAGCAGGGCCGTCAGGTCGGCGACATGGAGGTCCCGGTAGACGACCGAGTCGTCGGCGGCCGTCTTGCGTCGGGCCTCGTCGAGCATCTCGGGGGAGAGGTCGAGGCCGTCGATCGCCCAGCCGCCGAGTGCCCGCAGCGCCTCGCCGACGAGGCCGGTACCGCACCCGACGTCGAGCACCGGATCGTCATCGGCGCCTGCGGCCTCGGCGAACGTCGCCGCCACCCGCTCGTGGTACACGTAGGCGTGGCGGGTGGCGAAGCCGCTCTCGTAGGTCGAGGCCCAGCGGCCGTACAGGTCCCGGTTGTCGTCGGGCGTCTCGACCGCGTAGGCCTCTTCGAGGTCGAGATCTGCATCGCCCTCGTCGCCAGAAGCGTCGCTCATGCCTCGGCCGCTGAAGGATAGTCGGGGTACGAGTCCTTGAACACGCCCTGGTGGAGCAGCACCTGGGCCGTGGGCGCACCGGTCGCCTCGTCGGTCAGGGTCGTGAGCGTCCAGTACGACTCGGTGCGGCGGCTCTCGCCGAGCGCCACGACCTCCCGGTCGATGCGGTACGTGTGGTCCACCAGGACGGGTGAGCCGAGCAGGCGGACCTCGAGGTCGATGAACAGTCCGACCGACGGCTGCCGGGCGACGAAGCCGGCGTACCTGGACCCGGCGTTGGTGAGCACGCTCAGCATCTCGATCGGCACGACGGGACCGCCCCAGGGGGTCTCGGCGCCGGGCCGGTACCAGTCGAGCGGCTCGGTGATGCTAGCCAGCTTGTCGGCGAGGGAGAAGGGGTACATCTCGCCGAAGTCGTCCTCGAAGGTGATCGACACCGTCTCGTCGCCGGGCCCCCGTTGGCCGACCGAGATGCGGTCGAGCACGTGGAGCCGTTCGGGCGGGGACCCCTGCGGGCGGGCCAGCCGGGGCGCCAGCTCGGTTGCTGCGTTGTCACCGTCGATCGACGCCGTGCCGGTGAGGACGGGCGTGCCGTCGGCCTTGGCGGCGTCGATCCGGACGGCAGTCGATCCGGGGCCAGGGCTGGTGACGGTGGCCCGCACCTCCTCGCCCTCGACGACCATGGTCTGGAAGTGGGCGCTGAGGCAGCCGTGTGAGAACCAGCGACCGCCCCACAGCGAGGCCAGCAGGGGATCGAACTGGCTGAAGTGGGTGGGACCCTCGATGGGTGCACCCGCCAGGCCCAGGTTCGCCGCCGTCTCGGCGTCATGGACGCTCGTGTGGCCGGCGTACGACTGCTCGGCAAGCATCTGGCGAGGTGCACGCAGCGGGCCGGTCAGGGTGGTCGGGGTGTCCGAGGTGGGGCTGGGCATGACCGGACTCTAGGGGGAGGCCGGACGCCCAGCCGGTCCGGGCCGTCGTGGGGCCGCCGGTAGGGTCGGCCCCGATGGCCACCCCCGACGACACGCTTCGTGAACAGAACGAATCCCCCGAGCGGGCCGCCTTCCGTGCCGAGGCGCTGGCGTTCCTCGAGGCCCATGCCGAACCCCGTGCCGAGACCGACCCGTGGGAGGTCATGGGCTTCCCCGACGACGCCGAGGCGTTGGCCCACTTCGAGAAGTGCCGGGCATGGCAGCGGACCATGGCGGACCACGGCTGGGCCGGGCTCACCTGGCCGACCGAGTACGGCGGCCACGGCGCCGAGGCGTGGGCGTCCCGCATCTTCGCCGAGGAGTCGGCCCGGTTCGGATCCAACGCCGGCTTCGTGAGGGCATCGATGGCGATGCTCGGCCCGACGCTGCTGGCCCTCGGCACCGAGGATCAGAAGCGGCGCTTCCTGCCGCCCATGTTGCGGGCCGACGAGGTGTGGTGCCAGCTGTTCAGCGAGCCGGGGGCGGGTTCGGACCTGGCGGGGCTGGCCACACGGGCGGTCCTCGACGGCGACGAGTTCGTGGTCGACGGACAGAAGGTCTGGAACTCGTCGGCGCAGTTCTGCGAATGGGGGTTTCTGCTGGTCCGCACCGACCCCGAAGCCCCCAAGCACCGGGGCATCAGCTTCCTGCTGCTCGACATGTCGAGCCCCGGGGTCGAGGTCCGCCCGCTGGTGCAGGCCAACGGCTCGGCGCACTTCAACGAGGTGTTTCTCGACGGGGTGCGCATCCCGGCCGCCAACCTCGTGGGCGACCTCCACGGCGGTTGGGGTCCGGCCCGCATGGTGCTCGCCAACGAGGCGTCGTTCATCGGGGGCTCCGGCGCCGGGCGGCGCACGTCCGACCGCCTGATCGACCTGGCACGGCTGTTCGGCCGCCAGGCCGATCTCGTCGTCCGACAGGAGCTGGCCCGCGCCTACAGCCGCGAGCGGATCGCGGGGCTGATGGGCCGGCGCATGCGCGACATCTCCCGACAGGGCGGACCGCCACCGTTCGACCCGGCGCTGATGAAGGTGTTCGTCACCGACTCGAAGATCCACACCGGGCAGGTGGCGGCCACCATCGCCGGACCCGCCGGGATGGCCTCCCCGGCCGACGATGACCGGATCTGTCGATGGGTCCAGGCCGAGGTCATCAACCGCTACACGATCTCGATCGGAGGCGGCACGACCGAGGTCCAGAAGAACAACCTGGGCGAGCGCTCCCTGGGGCTGCCGAGGGAGCCGCGCAGCGACAAGGACATCCCCTGGAAGGACGTGCCCCGCAGCTGAGGGGGCGCTCTCCCGAATCAGCTGAGGGGGCGCTCTCCCGAATCAGGCGTCGAGCAGTTCGAAGTACTGCACCTCGACCGACATCGGCAGCAGGAACCGCACGTAGACGTTGTGCAGCTTGAGCACGCCGTGGTCCTCGATCTCGTAGGGGTGGATCTCGACCCGCCCGTCGCGTGCGCGGAACTCCTCGGCCCTGGCGACCACGGTCTCGAGCTCTTCGAGGCGGTCGACCTGGACGCCGAAGTGGTCGCCGGGGAGCCCGGGTGGGCATGCCATGGGCGGATCGTCGGCGATCAGGAACACGAACCGGTCGTGGGAGAACAGCGAGAAGATCAGCCGCTTGCGGTCGACGGTCATCGTTGGCAGCTCGTGCCAGCCGAAGACCTCGCCGAAGAAGCCGACCAGGTCGGAGCGGCCCTGCTCGTCGAGGAGGTCGGCGGGCACGCTGATCGCCACGTGGTTGATGCGATTCGGTCCGGGAAACTCGGTGCGGTCGAGGATGGCCACTGCGTTCAGCCTCCGTGTTCGGGGATCCCGATCCTAGGCACCGGGGCGCACCAGGACCTTCCCGGCCACCTCGCCGGCGCGCAACCGGACCATGGTGTCGAGCAGCCCGTCGAGTCCGATGGTGCCGGGTTCCAGGAGCAGGTCGAGGGGGAGCGAGCCGGAGCCGATCAGGTCGAGTGCCGCAGCGAAGCCGTCGTCGTCGTAGTTGTAGGCGCCGGTCACGACCAGTTCGTTGAGGATGATCCGGCCGGTGTCGAGGCGCGGGAAGTCGAGGCCGGTGCCGACCAGCACGAGCCGGCCGCAACCGGCCAGCTGGCCGAGGCAGGCCTCGGCGGCGGTTCGGGCGCCCGACGTCTCGAGGACCACGTCGGCGGGCCGGTCGACGGTGAGGCCGGGGTGCCAGGGCGCCTCGAGGTCATCCGGATGGCAGGTGGCGGCCCCGAGGCGGGAGGCGAGGTTGCGTCGGAGGTCAGCGGGCTCGACGACCAGGAGGTCGGCATGGCCGCTGGCGACGAGCACGGCGACGAGGGCAGCCCCGATGGGTCCGCAGCCCGAGACCAGCACCCGTTCGCCAGGCTGTGGGGCCGCGATCGTGAGTGCGTGGAGGGCGACCGCGAGGGGCTCGGCGTAGGCCGCCGACCGGGCGTCGATGCCGTCGGGGACGGGCAGCGTTTCGGCGGCGTCGATGACGAGGTGGTCGGCGAAGGCGCCGTAGACCCTCTCGGTCCCGATGGCGCCCCGCTCACTGCACAGGCCGGACCGGCCGGCACGGCACGAGGCGCATTCCCCGCACGGCGAGTTGCCCGAACCCACGACGAGCGTGCCCACCTCGACCGGAGCGTCATCGCCGGCCGCCACGACGCGACCCGACCACTCGTGGCCGCCGATGCTGTCCGGCACCCCCCAGCCGTCGAGGACGTTGTGCAGGTCGGTCCCGCAGACGCCGCAGAACGCCACCTCGACGAGCAGGTCCGTCGGCCCCAGGGAGGGCAGGTCGACGTCGGTCACGTCGAGCCGTCCGCGCCCCCGGTACACGGCTGCACGCATCGTGGCGCTCACCGTCGTGCCCCGGCCCGGTCCCGGAGGCCGACCCGGTCGGGTTTGCCCGTCGGCAGCAGCGGAACCTCGTCGATCACCTCAACGTACTCGGGGACCATCAGCCGCGTCAGGCCCCGATCGTCGAACCAGGCGCGGCAGCCGTCCAGGTCGAAGCCGTCGGGCGCCACGACGAAAGCGGCGACGCGCTCGCCGAGGTGCTCGTCGGGGAGGCCGACGACGACCGCAGCTTCGACGGCGGGATGTGCCACGAGGTGTGCCTCGACCTCGTGGGCCGAGATGTTCTCGCCGCCGCGGATGATGCGATCGTCCAGGCGGCCGGTCACCGTGAGCCAGCCGTCGTCGAGGCGCCCCAGGTCGCCGGTGCGGAACCAGCCGTCGACGAACGAGGCGGCGGTCTGGTCGGGGTCGAGGTAGCCACGGGCGACCTCCGGGCCGCGCACCCAGACCTCGCCGTCCCCGTCGATCCGGATCTCGGCGTCGCCGAGGGCCCGGCCGTCGGTGGTGGCCATCCGGTCAGGGGGGTCGTCGAAGCGGCTGGTCGCCACCGTCGGCGCCTCGGTCGACCCGTACGACCGCTTCACGACGGCCCCCAGCTCGCGGCAGGCCCGCTCCACGAATTCCGGGGTGACCTCGGTGCCACCACACGACAGTAGGCGCAACGAGGCGGTCCTCGCCGGAGAGAACCCGGGAGCGTCCATCAGGCCCAGGAAGAAGGTCGGCGGTCCGACCATGTAGGTCACGCCCTCGGCCTCGATGAGGTCGAGGGCCCCGACTGGGTCCCAGCGGTCCATCAGCACGGTGCGCATGCCGGCCGCACCGGGGACAAGCACGCCGTGGAGGAGCCCCGAGACGTGTGCCAGCGGCGCCGGCATGAGGACCACGTCGTCGGCGCCGAGGCCGTGGACCTCGAGCAGTTGGCGGACCTTGCCGGTGAGGCCCCCGTGGGTGTGGACCACGCCCTTGGGGGTGCCCGTGGACCCGGAGGTGAACATGACCAGGGCGTCATCGCCGGGTGCCGGCCCGGCAGCGGGGGGGACGTCGCCTCCGCGGAGGTCGGCGGGCACGATGGCGTCGGCGGCCTCGGCGAGGGGCAGCCCAGGGGAGGCGACGCAGGCGGCCGGCCCGAGCTGCTCGATGGCGGCCGAGGTCTGGGCGGCGCCCAGTCGGTCGTGCAGCGGGGCAGCGACCGCCCCGAGGTGCCAGCAGGCCCGGTAGAGCACCACGGCATCGGGCCCGTTGGGGAGTTGGAAGGCCACGTGGTCACCGCGGCCCACCCCCCGCTCCCGGAGCCCGGCGGCCGTCGATCCGACCGCCGCAACGACCTCGTCGGTGGAGAGCCTGCGGCCGTCGGCGACCACGAGGTCGACCCGGGGCGGCGCCGAGGAGAGGAGGTCGTGGAGGCCCATGCGGGTGGGTCGGGAGGGTCCGGCCCTCAGCCGGCTCCGATGAGTCCGTCGGCGTTGTCGCGCATGACCTTGCGGATCTCGTCGTCGTCGAAGCCCCCGAGTTCGTCGATGTAGGCCATCGGGTCGGCGAGCCCCTCGGCGTGGGGGAAGTCGGAGCCGAAGAGCAGCCGGTCGATGCCGAGCAGGTCGCGCAGCATCACCATGTCGTCCTCGAAGTAGGGCGACACCCAGACGTTGGCGTGGAACTGCTCGACCGGGTGGCGCTCGAAGGCGAAGGGCATCTTGCCGTGGGCGCCGTCCAGGTGCCGGAGCAGTTCGGGTACCCACATGGCGCCGTTCTCGATCGACAGGATGCGCAGGCCGGGGAAGCGGCAGAACACCCCGTGGCAGATGAGTGCGGCGAAGGTGTCCGAGATGGTGCGGTCGGCGAACGCCACGAGCGGGAACGCCGAATGGCGGAACGCCTCGAACTGGGCGGGGCCCGACTCCCAGACCTTGCCGTACTGGCTGGTGCCGCTGAGCCCGGCGTGGAACGCCACCAGGGCATCGGCCTCCTCGAGTCGGGCCCAAACGGGGTCGTAGTCGGCCATCCCGGGCGATTGGTAGCCGTTCGGCGTCGGCACCGGGCCCGGCACCATGACCACGAGGCGTGCCCCCGCAGAGAGCACCCGGTCGACCTCGGCTGCCGCCTCGTCCGGGTCGGCCAGGGTGAGCATCGGTGCGGCGAACAGGCGGCCGTCGCGGTCGAACCCCCAGTCCTCGTCCAGCCACAGGTTGAAGGCCCGGAAGGCGGCGTGCAGGGCGGGCAGGTCGTGGCGGAGGGCCTCCTGCATGCCGACGCCGAGGGTGGGGAACAGGAACGCCCGCTCGAGGCCCTGTTCGTCCATCAGGGAGAGGCGGGCGTCGCGGTCCCGGTAGCCGGGGTTGTCGGCGAGGGACTCGAGGTCGCCGAACATGGTGGCCAGGTCCCGGCCCTCGGTGTTGCGTCCCCGGAAGTAGTCCTCGAGGCTGCCCGGGCGGGCGATCGGGTCGAAGGTCGGGTTCGGGATGAACTTGTTGACCCGACCACCGACCAGCAGGCGCCGTTTGCCGCCGATGTCCGCCCATTGCATGCAGCGCTTCGCCATGGACGGTTCGATGTGGCGGGTGAAGGCGTCTTCGGCCTCGTAGTAGTGGTTGTCGGCGTCGAAGACCCGGAAGTCCGGTCGGGACATGGGACGATCGTAGTTCCGGGGGCGATCCGGATGGGAGTCCGGGGGCGATCCGGACGGGAGTCCGCCGCCGGCACCGAACTAGGGTCGGCCGACCGGGCATTGATCTGGAGGAGCACCGTGGAGCACATCCGCTACGAAGTGGAGGGACGGGTCGGCGTGATCACGCTCGACCGCACCGAGAAGGCCAACGCCGTCGACCAGCAGACCCTCGACGAGTTGAACGAGTCCTTCGAGGCGGCTGCCGCCGACCGGGAGGTCCGGGTGATCGTGCTGCGGGCCGAGGGGAAGCACTTCTGCGCCGGCCACGACATCAGCGCCAGCAACGAGGCCCTGGGCGACGGTGGCGACGGTCGCGACGGTGGCGACGGTGCCGACGGTGCCGACGGTGCCGACGGTGGGCAGAAACCGCGGTCCGCCGTCGACTGGCAGGAGCGTGGGCTGCAGGCCATCTACGAGTGGGAGACCATCCACTACCTGGGCTACAGCCGGCGCTGGCGCGACATCCCGAAGCCGACCATCGCCGCCGTCCAGGGTCAGTGCATCGCCGGTGGCCTCATGCTCTGCTGGCCGTGCGACCTGATCATCGCCGCCGACAACGCCAAGTTCTCCGACCCGGTGGTGCGCATGGGAATCGGCGGCGTCGAGTACCACGGCCACACCTGGGAGCTCGGACCGCGCAAGGCCAAGGAGATGCTGTTCACCGCCAAGCCGATCGCTGCCGACGAGGCCCTCGCCCTGGGCATGGTCAACCGGGTCGTCCCGCTCGCCGACCTGCTCGACGAGACCATGGCGCTCGCCCACGAGATCGCCGAGATGCACCCGTTCGGCCTCGCCCAGGCCAAGCGCGCCGTCAACCAGACCATGGACATCCAGGGCTTCTACAACGCCCTGCAGTCCGTGTTCGACATCCACCAGACGGGCCATGGCAACGCCCTGAGCGTCTCCGGCTACCCGATCCTCGTGAACCTCGACCAGATGAAGGGCGGCAGCGGGGCCAGCCAGGGCAAGACCGGCAAGGCTGGTTGACGAGGCTGGCCGGCGAGGCCGGCTGACCCCTGCCGTCGGAGGCCGCGTCCGGCGTTGCGTCGCGGGCGATGGTCGTCCATGATGCGCGGCATGGCCGAACTGCAGGTTCTCGACCGGGATGCGCCGCTGGCCGACATCCTCGCCGCTCTCGAAGCCGACGGCGGGGTCATCGTGCGCGACCTGTTGTCGGATGATGCCCGCCGGGCGATCGTCGACGACCTGGCCGACGACCTCGAGGCATTCGCCCCGGGGTCGAAGAGCGGCATGGACCTCTGGGAGACCTTCCACGGCCGCAACACCGTGCGCTTCTGCGGCCTGGCGGCACGCAGCCGGGCGTTCGTCGACCACGCCCTGCTCAATCCGGTGTTCACCACCGTGACCGACGAGGTCCTGCGGGGCGCCGGTGCCGACTACTGGCTCAACACCGGCCAGGTCATGGCGGTCGGTCCCGGGGAGCCCGCCCAGTACCTGCACCGTGACGAGAACAACTGGCCCGAGGCGGTCGCCGACGGCCGTGAGATCACCATCAGCTGCATGTTCGCCCTCTCGGACTTCACGGTCGCCAACGGTGCGACCGCGGTGGTGGTCGGCAGCCAGCGGCGGCCGTCGGGGCTCGTGCGCGGCATCGAGGCGTCACCCGACGAGATCGCCTATGCGGAGATGCCGGCCGGCAGCGGGATGATCTACTCGGGCAAGGTCATCCACGGCGCCGGCGAGAACACCTCCGACAACTTTCGCTACGGCATGCACGTCAGCTTCGTCACGGGGTGGCTGCGACCGGAGGAGGCCAGCCCGCTGGTGGTCGACCGGTCGATGGCTGCCGCCCTTCCGGAGCGCGCCCGCCAACTGCTCGGGTGGGGCTCGTACCACACCGAGGGCGGAGGCCGCACCTGGCTGGTCGACTTCGAGGACGCCTCGCACCTGTTCGACTGAGGGCTGGTCGACGGGGGGCTGGTCGGCTTGAGACCGCCTCGTGCCTGTTCGGCGGGGGGCTGGTCGACGGGAGGTGGTCGGCTTGAGGACTCGGCTTCGAGGACGCTGCGTGCCTGGTCAACGGAGGGCTGGTCGACGGGGGGGCTGGTCGACGGGAGGCTCGCTGTTCCTAGTCGATCGTGGCGTACTGGCCGCTGCCGCCTGGCGCTGCGCTGCGGGCCTCGTCGGCGCATGCCGCCAGATCGCCGAGGAACTCGTCGACGACGGGAACGTTGCCGTTGCTGACGGTGAGGTGGAGGCAGTCGGGCGGGTACTGGCGGTCGATGTGCCAGCCCCGTGCTGCGAGTGCGTCGCCCACGGCGAAGACGTCGAGTCCGGCGTCGTCCGACCTGAACGTCAGGATCTGGTGCACGGGATCGCCGCGCAGCGCCAGGCCGTCGATCGCCCGGACCCCGGCACGGATGCGGTCGGCGGCGTCGAGGGTGTCCCGGACCAGACGGCGGTAGCCCTCGGCGCCGAGGTGCGACACGACCGCCCAGGCGGCCGCCATCGGGAGCCCCGCCCTGGTCCCCTGGAGGTTGGGCGTGGCGTAGAGGCCGCCCAGCCAGTTTTCGAACACGAACGTCTGATGGCGGCGGAGCTCCCTCGAGGCGTGGAGCAGCACCGAGACCCCCTTGGGTGCGTAGCCAAGCTTGTGGATGTCGGCCGAGATGGTGGTGACCCCCGCCGAGCGGAAGTCCCAGATCGGGGCGGGGCGGCCCTCCATCTCGGCGAACGGCAGCACGAACCCGCCCATGCAGGCATCGACGTGGCAACTGGCGCCCACCGAGGCGGCCAGCGCTGCGATCTCCGGCACGGGATCGACCAGCCCGGTCGGATAGTCCATGGCGGAGGCCACGACCAGGGCGGTGTCCGGCCCGACCTCGGCGGCCATGGCACCCACGTCGGCGGTCAGGTCGTCGGTGACCGGGGTGCTGCGCACGGTCAGCCCGAACAGGTGGGCGCCCTTGTGGAAGGCGGCGTGGGCGCTTTCAGCCAGCACGATCTCGGGCTCGGTCACGCCCCGCTCGGCGAGCGCCCGCTCACGGGCCGCCTTGACGGCGAGGAGGATGCTCTCGGTGCCACCGCTGGTGAGGAATCCCGCCGCCTCGGGTCCGTGGAAGAGGCCGGCGATCCAGCCGCAGAGCTCCGACTGGATCGCCCCCAGCGACGGGAAGGCCGACGTGTTGAGGGCGCTCTCGTGGAGGTAGAGGCGGGCAGCCTCGTCGGCGACGGCCCGGACGTCGTCACCGCCGTCGAACACCAGCCCGAAGGTGCGGCCCTCGGCCCAACGGGCGTCCCCGGCCTGCTTGTCGGCCAGGTCGGCTAGGACGTCGGCGGCGGGTCGCCCTGCGGCGGGGAAGGAGCGGTCGCTCATCGTGGTGACTGTAGGTGGCGGGATCGGGTAGGTGGCCGGTCGGGCGGCAACGGACAGGTCCTGGACCTGGGACGTACCAACCGGACCGTGTCGCCCGCACAACGCAAGGCGTTGATCGTGCGTGACGGTGGCTGCATCTTCCCGGGATGCGACTGTCCGGCGTCGTGGTGCGACGCCCACCACATCATCCACTGGCTCGACTCGGGCCCCACCGACCTGTGGAACCTGTGCCTGCTGTGTTCGGCCCACCATC
>Ga0208879_1002708_pt1 | contig 15280 bp, 13 predicted proteins | sample Knorr_S15_td_Bot_FD_185605 | JGI IMG/M metagenome (GOLD analysis project Ga0208879, IMG submission 185605) | Marine microbial communities from Southern Atlantic Ocean transect - Knorr_S15_td_Bottom_ad_5009_LV_A (SPAdes) (version 2) | ecosystem: Environmental > Aquatic > Marine > Oceanic | place... | reverse complement strand
TAATCTTGGAAGTGAGATTTTAGGTGTTGTTGCTTATGATTCAATTGAAAAATTTGGTGAAGATAAGACATTTCAAATCAACACAACATCTCTTACAGTTGAAGAGGTTACCAAAAAAATCGAGAGTATTATTAATGGAACTTCCAAGGGAGATACCGTAGATTGGTTAACGGAGGTAACTAGAAAAAATGATTTAAGAAAATTTTTTCCAGACTAATTAAATATAGAATAGTTTAAAATTGTTATAGATTGTTTGAGATAACAAAAAGCGACTTGGCAGGCAGAATAGGTGTTTTGCATTCCAACTATGGTAAGATTGAAACGCCTGCTTACGTTCCAGTAATTCATCCTGTAAGGCAGATAATTCCTGCCAAAAAAATTAGGGAGATTGGTTTTGATCTTGTAATTACAAACGCCTATATCACAATGAAAAAGTTTGGGCAAAATGCAATTAAAAGAGGAATTCACGATATAATCAATTTTGATGGCGCCGTCATGACAGATTCGGGAGGATATCAGGTATTAGAATATGGTGATGTAGATGTTGCGCCTGCAGACATGGCTGAATTTGAAAAAGGAATAATGACAGACTTTGCAATACCATTAGACAAACCTACAGGTTATGGTCTCAGTAAAAAAAAGGCAAAATCCTATGTTAACCAAACTCTAGAGGTTGCAAAAACAACACTTGAGAACAGTGTCAACAATGGTCAGATTTGGATTGGTCCAATTCAAGGTGGGGAACATCAAGAATTAGTAAGAAACTCCACCAAAAATCTTGTCAAACAGGGTTTTTCAATGCTAGCACTTGGAAGTCCTGTTGAGTTTATGGAGTCGTATGAGTATACACTCCTTGCATCTATGATACTAGCTGCCAAAAAAGAGATGCCTGATGCAATTCCATTACACCTTTTCGGAGCAGGCCATCCCTTGACAATTCCTCTCGCCGTAGCACTTGGATGTGACACTTTTGATTCAGCATCATACGTACTTTATGCTAAACATGATAGATACATGGAAGAGGACAGAACAAGCCGCCTTGCAGATATTAGATACTTTTCATGCACGTGCGAAGTATGCACAAAATTTAGCCCAAAGGAAATACTCTCATTAGAATCTGAAGAAAAGATAGGCAAAATAGCTCTTCATAATTTGTTTGCCATTAAGGCTGAAGTAGACAGAGTCAAAGAATCAATCCATCAGGGAAGGCTTTGGGAATATGTAATGAAGAAAATGCGGGCACATCCAAAGCTGTTTGAGGCAGTAGATATTTTTACTAAAAATTCTAATTACTTTGTAAACACTACGCCTAAATTCAAGAAAAGATCCATTTTTTTGTTTTCAAAAGAGGATCAGTATAGACCTGAAATACTTGCGTTCAAAAACACTGTACAAAAGTTCAAAACAAGGAAAAAAATTGCAGTTCTAACCAAAAATACCACCATCAGACCAGCTTATCTAACAAATGAATATTCCATCCTAAAGGAAAAGTTCAAAGATTCTGAATCCATCCAGTTTTGTTTTTATAATCCGTTTCTTGGAATCATACCTTTGGAGCTTTCAGATATGTATCCAGCATCACATTATGAGATGCCAAGAAAAGAATTTGCGCCTGAAGATTTTCCAACATTTGAAAAAAATTGGAACACTTTCTTTTTGAAAAATAATTTTAATATTTTATACATGTCAAAAAACGATGATTTTCTCAAGCCGTTTGTAAAGATATTACCAAAAGGTACAACAAGAAAATTTTTCTAAAAATAAAATAATAAAAAAAGATTAAAAAAGATACAGCTTAATGGTTGAGATCCGCTGCGTCTTCTGCCCATCCTTTAACGAATACACCGTTCTTGTGAAGAGGTACAGGTTGTCCTGCAGTATAATTCATTGGTCTCATCCAAAAGATTGACTTTGTTGGGCATACACCAATGCATGCTCCATCAGAGATACATCTTTCTGGATAAAATACAAATGCCTTTCCTCTCTTCCAACCTTCAACAGGTTTTACACGGAGTACGTCTGGGCCTAGAGTTGTACAGATTTCTACACATAGTGCACATCCAATACATCTCTGCTCATCTACGTCTGGTAAAATTGCTATTGGCATTTATTTCACTCACAATAAAACATCATTTTTCCTATTTAAACCATGATTGAAAATCATAACACGGTTATAGGATATTTGATCGGTTAGGTATAACTAAAGTTAAATTAAAAACAAAAAGAAGACGTGAATTTCACGTTTATTTTCGCATTGCTTCGATTTGACCAGAAGTTACCCAGTCAAGCAGTTCTGCTGCGGATGGATTTAGATCTGCCTTTTTATTCATAAGGTTTTGAACCCAAATCCAGTTAACCTGATTTAAAAGCGGTTTATTGGCTTCATCGCCTGCACGAACTTTTTTAACTAAAGCAGCATCTTGCGTTTTTTCCCAGTCTGCATAAGTTCTTCCCATGTTTGATAAGATCTTAGCTGGCGCTAATTAAAGCTTGTGCATATTTTCCCGATCGTAATTGATCGATAAATGTAAGAAGGTTTTAAGGTGCAAACTCAGAATTTCGACCATGAAGATTAAGGTTTTAGGTGCAGCAAATGAAGTTGGTAGATCTGGGTTTCTTGTAAATTGTGATGGCACAAATTTACTATTAGACTATGGTGTTATGTTTAGTAGAAGACGTGATGAGCCTCCTTCATATCCGCTCCATGTTAAGCCAAAAGACGTCGATGCTACAATAATTACTCATGCTCATTTGGACCACTCTGGATGTGTTCCGTCTTTGTTTAATGGAGGAAATACCAGTGTTTACTGTACCCCTCCAACTCTTGATCTAAGTATGCTACTGATTGAAGATATGCTGAAGATTGAAAAAAACAAGCATTCATTTCATAATGGTCATGTTAACAGCATGCTTAGAAATTCCAAGGAGATTGGATTTAAGGAGCCTGTAAAGGTTGGAAATGCCACATTTGAATTACGATCTTCTGGCCATGTTATAGGTGGTAGTACAGTACTTGTTGAAGCTGACAATAAACGGCTGTTTTACACTGGAGACATTAATCCTAATGGTTCAAGGATGTTGCCAAAGGCAGACTTGGACATAGGCGATATAGATATTTTGATCACAGAAAGCACCTATTCGCAAACAGATCAAATGCCACGAGAGGAATCAGAGAATGGATTAATTGAATTTGCGAATGAAGTTATGGACAGAAAAGGAATATTGTTCATTCCTTCATTTTCTGTTGAAAGATCGCAGGAGATTGCATGTGTGTTGAAGAATGTAAATTTCAAATATCCGGTGGTTATGGATGGTATGGCGTTAAAGGTTAACGATATCATGCTTCGCTATCCTGAATATCTGAAAGATATGAAGATATTTGCTGATGTAATTGATGACGCCGTTTTGATAAGAGACCATGGTGATAGAGAAAGAGCAATTTCAGAACCATGCGTTGTAATTTCTCCTGCTGGCATGTTAGTAGGTGGAAATGCTGTATATTACATGCAAAATCTTGCCACTGATGATAAGAATGGAATTGCCATTGTCTCATACCAAGCAGAAGGCACACCTGGAAAAAAATTGTTAGAAACGGGAAAGATTTCTTTTAGAGGAAAAGAAATGAAGGTAAAAGCTCCTCTAAAACAATTTGAATTTTCTGGTCATGGAGATAGGACTTCACTTTTTGATATGATAAAAAACATCAAAGGAGATCCAAAAGTCTTAGCTGTACATGGCGATGAAAATTCCTGCACAAAATTTGCAGAAGAGATTCAAGAAAAGTTTGGTCTTGATGCATATGCACCAAAACTCGGTGAAGAGATAGCCGTGTAATATGCCTGATCTTCATATTGATACCAACATACACGAAACTATCAACAGCGGTCAGGTTTTCTTGTGGGAAAATTATAAAAATACATGGTTTGTAATTGATGGGCACGATATCATTATGGCAAGGCAAACACCATTTGAAGTTCTGACATTTTCAAAAAGGGCAAAAAAATTTTTCCGGGAAGATGACAACTATGAAAAAATCCTGAAAAACATCACAAAAGACAAAATTGTAAAAAAGGCAACAAAGCACTACCCAGGATTACGTGTTACAAGACAAGATCCTTTTCAATGTTGCATTTCGTTTATTGTTTCATCAAATTCAAATATACCAAATATTAGAATGCGACTTCAAAAATTATGTAGAAAGTTTGGTACTAAGGTTAGGTTCGAACAAAGAGAGTTTTTTCTTTTTCCTAGACCCAAAATACTTGCCAAGGCTACATTGCAAGATCTACAAGAATGTAAACTGGGATATAGGTCAAAATATGTTTTAGATACATCTCGTGCTGTTGCTTCAGGAGAAATTGATTTTGATGAATTAAAAAAGGTGGATTACCAAGAATGCAAGGAATTGCTTTTAAAACTACCTGGAATTGGAGATAAGGTGGCAGACTGTGTTATGTTATTTTCTCTTGAAAAACTCGAAGCATTCCCATTAGATACATGGATAGTAAAAATTCTACAAAAATATTATTCCGACAACTTTTGTATGGATAAAAAAACTATATCAAAAAAGAGATATGAAAATATCCACCAGAATGTTTTGGAACATTTTGGAAAGTATGCTGGCTATTCTCAACAATTTCTCTATAAAATGGAAAGAGATTTGAACGAAAAAAAGTGGTTATAAAACCCTTAATAAAGTAAAAATTTTTTTGATTCTTGGGCTCATAGCTCAGCTTGGATAGAGTGTTGGACTTCTAATCCAATGGTCAAGGGATCGAAGCCCTTTGGGCCCATTATTATCTCAACAATTATTTATTCTGACTAAATTATCCAACAACAGTGAAGGACATCAAACTTGCATTAGATAATCTGAACATAAAACCTAACTCTGAAATTAAGGGATATGTAACCGTAAACTATCCTGGTATGTATGATGGCGTTGTTATTAACACTCAGATCATAGGTTCAAACAAACTAATAGTTTACAAGTCATATAACGATGAAAGAATTTCCAAAAATGTTTCACGGCTCTTTATTAGCAGAGATGTAATGCCAGATAATAAAGCAAAGTTTACTGCAGTAATTGAATTTGAACCTAAACAGTCACATGACGTAAAGTTTCGCGCTTCAATTATAGAACAGCACAAGGAAGTTGAAAGTGACCAGCTGTTTGCAAAGTTTTCAGCCTAAAATCTAGCCTGTGATACTACAACCGTTCCAGTCATCCATGGATGTGGATCACAATGATAGTCAATGGTTACCGGTGTGTTTGGTGGTGCCTCTGTGAATAAGAATTCATATGTATCACCCGGTTTAATGACACCTGCAGAACCAAAGTCTCCACTATAGCCATCAGTATAGCGATGGTCGGGTGTGACCGTGTGTGCAGTCTCATCTACGTTATTCCATATGACATGATTGTCAATGCTCAATTGCAAGTTGACCAGTTTTGGTACATAATTGTCCTGCTGGTCAGCATTTGAAGATCCTAAAATCATCTCAATTATAGTGGATTTGACAGGATGTAAAACATGCTCATCAACGTTTGGTGTTGCAAGCATCTCTGGTAGGTAAAACATTTGGTAGTAACCAATTCCTATTGATGCTGCAACCAAAAGCGTAATCAGACCTACTCCATACTGACTACCTGAAACTGTACTCAACATTTTGCAATGATTTGTAAAAGTATTATAAAGTTTGTTGAAGAGAAATGTGATCTTTTTTATGGTTTCTTTAGATCAGACATGCCAAGGTTTTGTTCCCTATTCAAGTCTAATTCTGCTGTGGTTGGTTTAATTTCTGGTGCTGAAGTTTCAGCAATTTGTCCTTGCGATGATTTTTCCTCAGGTGATTTTTGAACTCCGTCTGTTTGTGGCAATGATTTTTGTGAAGTTTCTATCTGCTTGGTAGTAGGAAATTTTGGCGGTTTTGGTATATTTTTTGATTGAGACATAGCATATCGGTATAGATGGAAGAATCCAGCAAATACAATCAAGATCACGCCTGTTATCCACAAGTTAACGTTGTTCATACCAGACAAGAACGCGTTGTATGCAGCAATGTTAAGGAAAACTTGGAAGGCAAGCAAGGCAATAAGCATCCAGTTTGTCCATTTTATTGATAGCTTGATTTCAGACACCTTCTTTGGTCCATTTGCCTTGGCAAGCTTTGCCTTTCTTTCCGCATCCTTTGCAAGATGAATCATCATTAAGGTGAATCCAAAGCTGAGCGGTACCAGCAGAATCATAACCAGATAAAGGTTAATCGGATCAATTACCAGCCTTTCGACCAGCGGAATTGTGGTGTCCGGTGGGATGTAAAATCCCCAGTATGTTGTTACCAATATCTGGGCAATTCCCGTGATGCCTATTGCAGTAATCCACGGGCGGTCTTTCCAAGAGAATTTTTTGTATCTGTCAAGAAATGGCGTAAGTAATAATACACCTATGAACAGTGCAGGCCATAGCACCCCTGTAAGAAACTTGTCATATTGTGTCCGCAAAAATGCATACAATGCAGTTAGGTACCACTCCGGAACAGTAATTCCAGGCGGTACAGTTGGTTCAAACTTAAAGCCCAAGTCAACAGGAAAGACCCCCCCGGTCAGAAATACTGCACCACTGATTGCCATAACCATTGGCACATCAAACACCAAGAATCTTGGCATGTGCACTGCCATCAGTCCAAGCATGACGATGGGCAAAATGAAAACATGTTGTGCGTAGAACCGAAGCACAAAATCATGAAAGCCAGCACCAAACGCCAGTTCACGAATCATGGGTCCAGCTATAGGAATGGAGTTGGTAAGTGATGCGGCAATGCTAATTGCAAGCTCTGCCCTCTCACTGAAGATTATATCATATCCAGTAAAGGCTTCAAGAATTGTCACAGTGCCCAGTATGACACCTGTTACCCACAAAACTTCATTTCTTATTTTGTATCTACCACTAAAGTACTGGTAATACATGTGAAGAATAGCCAACATTACCATTGCGTTTGAGCCATGATAGTGTATGTTCCTAAGATGAAATCCAAACGGTACGTCGTTGTTGATAAATGCAACGCTGTCCCATGACCTTGTCATGATTGGTTCGTAATAGAACATTAGTAACGCGCCAGTTACACCCAGAATAATGAACATGATGAATGTGAGCATTCCCAAAAAACCAAATGGGCTTACAAATCGTGCTGGGAATGAAAACTTTATTCCAGTAAAGACAGTTCGATCTAACTCATTCCAAATCCAGTAAAAGAACGCGAGTAAGCCGTTCCGCCTTTCAAGTGAAACGGCCATATCCTACAACTCCATTGTCGTTTACACCCCATGTTGGGGGAGAAATGAACATAAATCCATCAGAATCAGCTTCAAAATCAAGTTGAGCAAGTGTGTTTGAAGGAGGAGCCTGCACTGATGCAGGTCCTAGAAAGGAAGTGCCTGTCCTAACATCATACATGCTTCCATGACAGGGACACTCCCCTCTCATTCGTCCTTCCTCTGGCCAGTACTTCCATAAACACCACAAATGAAGACATATCATACTGTATGCCCTAAATGAAGATACATCTTTTCTTCCCCCTCCAAATTTTTCGGGGAGTCTGATAAACTGCCATTTTCTAAAAGCCTCCTCATTCAGAACCTCATCGGCTGTTTCTGGATAAGTGATAACCTCAGCATGATTTACTGGAAAAGTGTGAAGATTTGCCTGCGTACCGTCAGGCAACATTACAGGTACTTTTGTAAGAGTTACAGATGATGGATTGGGCATGAATTTGCCCCAAGGGACAAAAGGCGCAAAAGCTAAGGATGTTCCTGCAGCACCTAAAAGCTTTAGAAAATCTCTCCTGGACATTCCGCCAGGACCTTTTTCCTGCTCAGACATTCAAGCTCACGTATCGCCAAATTGGTTATAAATCTTCTTTCAAAATTTTATTTTCTGTAGAAGTTTTTCTAAATCTCTTGACAATAATTGTGATCACGATTGCTGCAACAATAACAGCGCTGACTATAATTAACAAGGTGTTTTCAGAAACTGCCTCCTTTTCTTTGGAAATAACAGATGGCGCTTCAACAAATGCATGATCAACATTAAATGATATCATCTTTGTCTGTTCGTTTTCAGCTAGGTCTACAGCCATAATCTTCAGATCATAAACCCCGTCATCAATCCCAGTTACATTAAATGAATGAAGTGTTACGTCCTCCAAGGATTCACCATCAGGCAATAAAATGGTAATTGCCCCACCCTCAGCCAAATTTTCATCCTTTACTTTGAAATCAATCTTTAGCAAGTGTGATACTGTTGTGCCATTTACCGGTGATTTCACCAAGATTTCTGGTGGGGTGTTATCAATGGTAAACGAAAACGTCTTTTCGGCTTCGTTGCCAACTATGTCGGTTGCATGTATTCTCAAGTCATGCTGCCCGTCAGGTAACATTCCAAATCTTAAAGGTAACTGCTCTTGTTCGCGTTCTTCCCCATCAAGATAATATTTCACAAAATCAGGATTTTTCTCAATTATCTTTGGTAGTATATCAAATGTCTTGTTTATGAGGTCTGGAATTTCAAACATTATTTCAGGGGGCTTTTCGTCAGGCACAATTGTAGTAAACTTTGCAGCAAGTGAGATAGGCTCTGTTATTGATGTCCCGTCAAATAGGGTAGAATGGACAAGTAGTGTGTATGTTCCAGTCTGGTTTATTGGCGCAAACAGCACAGTGGACGTGTTGTCCCTGTTTTTTAGAGGGTAGAATGTACCACCACCACTAAATGAGGATGTGCCAAGCCAGTCGCTAGTTGGCCAGCCCAAAAACTCACCAAATACTCCTGACGGAAAATTTGTCTGGATAATTTTCCCCTGAGGGTCAATCATAAACACGGTAAAGTTTGTGTCATCATTTTCCCACTCAAAGTCTATAGTGGCAGAGTTTATCGTATGATCCTGTATGTCAAAATAATACTGTCTCCAGTCACCCGCCATGTATCTGCTTGTCATATCAAATGCGCCCTTTACAAAACCATTCCCGTACAAAGCGCCACCTGCCGAACCAGAAATCACAGTTTGCTTTACGTCTTTCTCAACCGTTTCTAGTACACCATATGAGACGGGTGACTTTATTTTGTGATATTTTCCTTCAAAACTTAAAAATCCTTGATAAACACCTGTCTGCTTGTCAGATGGCACTGAAAGTGTAGCAGTAACTTTAGAAGAGTTGTTTGGCGGAATTGTAATTTCTTCGTCCACAATAACATCATCCCATAAAACATTTTGATAATAACTTGCAGAAAGAGCATAATCCATTGATGTCGAGTTTTGGTTGGTATTTCCTTTCCAGAAAGAAAATATCTTTGGTACAGGATACACTCCGATAACCGGCTCGTTTTCAAATTTTTCTACGGGGTCGGATATACGAATCTCTTGAACTGTTCCCCAGGAACCACCCCTGCTTACCATCGATAACTCATCGCTTGAAATTTCGTCATCTGTGTTTTTGTCTTCCCAATCATAAACATACAGAGAGGAAATTTTCAAGTCATCTGCATAAGTTGTGTCCGTCTGATTCATGAAAGTGTCGAATGGAAAGTGAAGGTTCAGTATCATAAGGGAAGAGTTTGGATGGATTATACTAGTTTCATTAGAAATTCTATGCTCTGCAGGTATGTTACTTAGTTTGATGTAATTTGGTGTATATGTTCCTGGTTCATTTAAAATTGGATCTTGCAGATGCGGTTCAGTGATACCGCTCATTTGTAGCTTCTCAATTAACTTTAGAGTTTCTGGTTTGATTGTAACATCAATTGGATAGTTATTTGGATTTTCAATTGTAAAAGTGGTGGTAGTTTCTTCCCCAGGATTCAATCTTCCTCCATACCAACTTGTCATGGGGAATGTCTTGTTGGAAAGGTCAAATTCATCAATGCCTAATAAATCTGAATTAAATGATGATAAGGAAACATCAATCACTTCTTTTATGTTTGAAAATGTTGCATCGTTATGCACCATAAATTTACCGCCGTGTCCATTCACTATCCTTACAGCATCTAGTGCATTTACTAATCCCGCACCCTGTGTCAACGGGTCGTTGCGCAGATCCTCCGCAGATGACATCAGCAGGTTTCGAATCATAAACGGATCATAGCTCACTGATTTTTCTTTCAAACTTTCAATCAAGAGAGCCGCGCTCCCAGCAACAATTGGTGCAGACATGCTGGTACCGCCAAAAACACTAAATGATTCACTAGGCTCGTCAGGCAATTTTGTTATAATTGATGGAACAAAGCCATATGCCCCAATACTCATTAAATCTGGCTTTGGGTCACCAATTACTCCGGGACCCCTACCTGAAAAATCAACAACGTGATCTGAATGGTCAGTTGTGTTACCAAATCGTGGCTCACCTTTGAATGGACCATATCCGACAAAATCGTTACTTGTTACGGCACCAACTGAGATACCAAATGATGAGATGCCTGGCATTCCCATAGTGCCATATCCATGTCCTGAGTTTCCAGCACTTGATATTATTGTTGTACCTGTATAATTTTGATGAAGTAATTGCGGTATGACCAGTGCGTTAAGGATGTGTGATGAGATGTCTAGACCTGGCGCATACTCTAGGCTTGGAAAGTTGCTTACTCCCCAGCTGTTTGAAATAATATCTGCTTTTGGCTTCCCTGCGTATACCCACTTGTTCTCCTCGTTTTCAAACCCTGCAGACCACATCCATCCATAAAATACATCGCCAAACCACAACGACTTTACTGGAAGTATGCTGACATCTGGAGCGATACCTAGTATTGTGTATTTTTTGGTGTCATTGTAGATATCATACTCCATTTTTCCCTTTGATGCAATGGTCGCAGAAGTGGCAGTACCATGTCCGAAAAAATCGTTCATTATTCCAAAGTAATTGCCGTTTTCATCCATTGCAGGTAACAAAGTCCCGTTAACTGCACCTAGCTTCTCATCAATTTCTGCTTTGTTTGAAAAAATTCCATATATGTCAACTACTCGTGCCCCTACTGTTCCAGCAGAATAATCGTTGATGCCGTCATCGTCTGAATCATAAAGCAGGAATTCGTTTCCACTGCCAATGTTAATCGCTGTTTCGTCGGTAAAGTCAAAGTCATAATTTGGTCTAGATTTTTCTTCCTTCGTAAAGTCCATCCAAGATGTTGACATGTCCGGCGTAATGGTGTCGTATACCCCAGCCTCATTAGGATCAGTGACTAAAACTATCACAACCTGAAGTTTTCCAAGATGAGAAGCAAGAATTGCACCTAGGTGATAAATCCCACTCTTTGATGGGATGAAGTTTTTTTCGCTTGTTCCAATTTTCATGTCACCTGTTATCTTACCATTAAGAATATGGGATCCGCCATAATATGGGTATAAAGAGTTGTAAACAGAAATTGTACCATTTTTTGACATTGTGTTCAAAAATACACCATCCTTTGACTCGTACACGTTAGAGGTTACATTTTCTGGCAGCGTGAAAGTTTTTGTGAAATTGTACACCTTACCATACTTTTGGTTTACAGCAAATGTTGAATTTGTAAGAACCAAGCCCTGTCCGTCGGCATCAAGCATTATAGGATTGTTATCCTCGTCCCGCGCCAGTGATTCCATGATATCAGGGTTTGAAAAGTCAACTCCAGTATCTATTACCGCAACAGTTACTCCATTGCCAGTTACATTATAGAGTTTATGAACCTGTTCTGAATTTGCGATATTTCCAAATTGTGATGTTTTAGTAATTGCGTTTGTTGAAACGTACTTGGAGTGAAAATCTAATGGCAGGTCCTGAATTACATAATATCCCTTTGACTTTAGTTTAGATGCTTCGTTCTCGGTTAAAATTCCAACTGAGAAAAATCCCTTGCCAGAGTCAATTCCGTATGCAATATTTTTTGTGTCAGAATATGCGCTGTTTAGTGAGCCTGAACCATAAACTAGATATCTTTTTGCCGGGTTTTCCTGATGGGGCAGGTCAATTAAGATGATATCTGATGTTCTTTCAATGGGAAGATTTGAAAGTGTGGGAACTTCAGCTCCCTCAATAAAGCCATAAGAGCTTTGCTGAAACAAAATCAGTAAAAAAAATGTCGATAAAAAAATCGCCAGTTTAGGCATGATTGAAAATTCCTTGGTAGTTTATTATAACTATCTTCTTCGCGCAATGATTGAAATCTGTAGGGCAAGTATAACTGCAATGGCGCCCATTATAGGAAATAACAATGAATTTACCTGTAATGATGCCTGTTCAATATTTTCTACTGCTGATGACATAGAAGTTACACTGCTGTCAATAGTTGTTACACTGTCACTCAGTTGCGTATTTAGCAATCCAAATCCATGTATGTCTGTTTGCAACACAGCAAGTTCATCCGATGCTGTGGTCAATACTTCATTTAGAGTTATAATCTGCCTAGATATTCCAGCTATGTCCTGTCCCATAACAAGAGTAGCGGCAGAGCCATGTGACTGTGTTCCTTGGAAAAATGATACCATGTGGAAAATGTGAGTGCCTTCCATTCTAGGAATGTATTCGACAAAGTATAATCCTTGATGTAACATTTCCATTGACATTGCAAGGCTTTTCACTTTACCGTCAGGACTATGTATGTGTGACGATGACAGTACTTTCTTTGCATCACCACTCACTAAAAGACCATCACTTGTAACCTGTACAAATACACGGAAATGTCTATCTGCTGCTGCTATCTCTGGTGCAAATACCTGTGTAGAGATTCTGCGTTCTATGGGTATCATTTCAAGTTCTGTTGTTGCTGCAAACTTTATGTCAATTTGTTGGCTTTCTCCAGTATTTGTTATTGCCTCAACAGTGTAAGTGCCATATGGAAATTTTGTTGAGGAATCTGGCCAGGTCAGTATCTTATAGCTGAACGAGCCATCAGGGTTAGTTATAATTTGCTCAAACTCTGCAATTGTTCCAGCGGGCGCAAACAAACGTAAAACCAGAGGTGCATTTTCAGGTCCGGTGCCATACACCAAAAGTGGATGCTGCGTAGCGTATACTTGCTGATTCGTATACGCTTTCAGTTCTCCCGCAAACACCTGCGGTGAACTAACTGTAATTAGAAGACCAAGAATGACAAAAATTAGAAATTTCAACGTTTATGTTAATTTAGTCTTATTGATATTGTTTCTGAACAAATTTTCTTCAATTTGAATGCTAGAATTAACAATTTATCATACAATTGAATATCGTTTAATTAATTACTGTTTATCTCTGGATTGAAGTTGATGAAAAAGTCTAGTAAAATTTTGTATTATTTAGTATTTTTTACAACTTTATCTATCGTAGTTTTTAGTCTGTTTGCAATAATTTTTCCTAGTTTTTTAATGACTACTTTTTATCCATACACAACTAATTTGCAACCATTTGAATCAAGTGTGTGGTTAGTACCAATCATTTCTTCAAATTCTATACTACTCGTTATAGGATTTGCATATTATAGAAAAAAGCTACCACTTCAAATTTACAAGGGAATAGAGTTTATTCTCAACTTTGAAATTTCTAAAAAAACTGCTTTACTAACTGGAATAATCATTTTAGTAGTCTATATCGGATTTTCATTACCGGAACTTGCGATTGATGAAGCAACGCAGTATGATGATTGGGGTGTTCTAGAGAGTGCATTAGAGGTTTGGCCATCTACTGATTCTGATGATATCTACATCAATGAACAAAATACCCGTTACGTTAGAATGCTGCTTTTAGATGCTTCCTCAGATTTATTTCAAAACATCAAGCTATTACCTTTTGTAGCTAGCATATTACTTGTAGTTGTAACCTTTTTTTTAACTTATCAAATTACCCAAAAAAGATTTGCAGGCATAATTTCCATGGTGATTTTATTACAAAGCCATACGTTTTTACATTTTGATACAATTGCAGTATACGAGAATTTTTGGGTTTTATTCTATGTTGTATCTTTATACGCGATCAATAAGAAGTGGCAATATTCTTCAATATCGTACTTGTTGTCTATATTTTCAAAAGCATTTATTGCAGTTTTTTTCTTGTCATCACTTTACTACATATGTCGAGCAAATATTAGTACACGAAAAAAACTTTATACTCTTGCGTCATACGCTACATCGCTAATTGTAATATTGTTGGTTTTTTCGTTTGGGGAAAGCATATATTTTGACATTATCAATATTTCATCTTCTGAATTTTTCTTAGCATTTAATGCATTAGGATATACTTTAAGATATGATCTCATTATTGTTTTAAGCCTTTTACCTTTAACACTTGGGTTATTTTTTAAATTTAGGAAAGATAATTCAAAGAAGGTTGATTCTATACTTGTTTTAATTTTAACTGCTTTGCTAGCTGGACCAGTTATTTCTATGCTTACAGACTTTTATTTTATTTTACCATATAGATTCCTTCCTTTGATAGTTTTTGTCGCAGTTGGTATTGGTGTTTTGCTATCAAAAAAAAATTAATTTATTGGGATTAAAGCAGTCCAGTTCATGTTAATTCTGTCACCGCCTTCAGTAAGAAATCCATGATGTAGTCCACTAAATGCAGTTATTCTGTGCTTTTGATTCTTAACTTCAAATGATGCGTCTAACTTAGAGGTAAATGTGTAAAAAAAACATAGATCGTGAATATTCCCCTGACCCATTCCTTTTTGATCAAAACAGAAAGCTGGATGAATATTAAGCTCAGCCGGAATAACCTTCATTTCATATTGCGTTCCTTCAATTGTTACGTTTTGGATTACAGGCTGCTCATTTAAGAACGCATAAAATATTGGGTGCTCCAAATATTCTGACGCGGTAACATGGCTTACTCCAACAAGCTCGCCATTGCTGTTACGTAGTGTGATATAGGCAGAAGCATGTGGTTGATTCTCATATTCAATCTTTACTAGTTCGCTACCTGATGTCTCCATCAACCACTCTTGTAACGTTTCATCTGTGAGTGCACTGACATTAAGCGGTATTAAGAAAATAATCATTATGGAAATAACTACGAAGTGATTTTTCATAACTTCACTATATTTCTATGACTGAGTGGTATTTGTAAATATCTACTAGTTTTTGATTTTAAAAAAAAAGAAAAGGGGGGGTTAGATTGTTTTCTAGTCTTATACTACGTCTATGGTTACTGATGTCGTTGGTGATAGCGCTGTTGGATTATCTACGCTCTCCCATACAAACACTGTTGCAGTGTATGAACCGGAAGCGCTAGGTGTCCATGACAATGCTGGACTCATTGATTGTCCTGCAGTCAAAGAACCTG
>Ga0208879_1002706_pt1 | contig 15287 bp, 11 predicted proteins | sample Knorr_S15_td_Bot_FD_185605 | JGI IMG/M metagenome (GOLD analysis project Ga0208879, IMG submission 185605) | Marine microbial communities from Southern Atlantic Ocean transect - Knorr_S15_td_Bottom_ad_5009_LV_A (SPAdes) (version 2) | ecosystem: Environmental > Aquatic > Marine > Oceanic | place... | reverse complement strand
TCATCCGCAACCGCTTGTGTTGCCACAGTTCGGGCAGTTGTAGCAGGAGCCACTCCGAACTGTGATGCTGCCGCAATTTGAACAAGGAGGTGCATCCTCCTGATTAGTGAATGTTGATATCGTGGTTTGGGTCGCCGTCTGCGCCGTCATGGGTACGGCGGTTCCGCCCCCGGATGAAGACCGGTGGAGAAAATCTCCGATCGAATCGTTGACCAGCGGGTCGATGACACTTTCTCCGGAATCCGGACTATCGGAATCGGGAGTGAACATATCGATCTGCTCCAGGTCCGAAGCCGGCTCCAAATTCTCCAACTCCTGGGCCACGGGCTCAGCGATAGGCTGTGTCAGAAAACGCAGCGAGAGGTATCGGAAGATGTAGTCCATGATGGACTTCGCAATCGGAATCTGGCGGTTGTTGGTAAAGCCGCTTGGCTCGAAGCGCATGTGGCTGAACTTGTTGCACAGATCTTCCAGCGGAACGTTGTACTGCAGCGCAATCGAAATCGACGTCGCAAACGCATCCATCAGACCGGAAATGGTGGATCCCTCTTTCGCCATCGTGATGAAGATCTCACCTGGCATTTTGGTCTCAGGATACATACCGATGTGAAGATACCCTTCGTGTCCAGCGATCGAAAACTTATGTGTCAGGGACGGACGCTCATCCGGCAAGCGGTGTCGAACCGATTTATGGATGACGCGCTCGACTATGCGAACTTCGGGTTCTGAAGACGCCGCCATTCCGTCCCCGGATGCTTCCGCACCTTTCGTATTTCCACCCTCGGACGTTGAAAGAGGCTGGCTCCGTTTGGAGTTCTCCCGATAAATGGCTACCGCTTTTAGACCGAGCTTCCAGCTCTGCATGTAGGCATCAGAAATTTCGTCGATTGTAGTGCTTTCCGGCATGTTGACAGTCTTCGAGATAGCGCCTGAAATGAATGGCTGGGTAGCGGCCATCATTTTGATGTGTCCCGAGTGGTGTATGGAACGCTCACCCTTGAACGGTTTGAATGCGCAGTCGAAAACCGGTAAATGCTCTTCCTTCAGATCTGGTGCGCCCTCGATGGTGTCATTTTCATCGATGAACTTCAGGATTGCATAGCGCTTCTTCTTCGAATAGCCGAGGCGTTTGAGCGATTCGGGCACGGTCTGGTTGATGATCTTGAGCAGACCGTCACCTTTTCCGGCGAGGAGCTTGTACTTGACGAGAGCGATATCCGGCTCGACGCCCGTGGTATCGCAATCCATCATGAAGCCGATGGTACCGGTCGGCGCGAGGACAGTTGACTGGGCGTTGCGATATCCGTGGATTTCTCCAAGAGCAACCATGCGATTTGCAGATTCGTGTGCAGCCTCGACAAGGTATTCCGGACAGCTCGAACCAATGGTGTCGACCGCATCGCGGTGCATCCTCATTACATCGAGGAAGGGCTCACGGTTGGCTTCATATCCATCGAAAGGTCCAATCTTAGCATTTCCCGCAATCTCGGCCGAGGTTGCGTAGGCCTCGCTATGCTCGATGGCCATCAGGGCACCAGCCACGGAGCGTCCTTCGTCACTGTCATATGGCAGGCCCATTGACATGAGGAGCGCACCGAGGTTGGCGAATCCGAGACCGAGCGGACGGTATCTGTGAGAGTTTTCGGTAATGTTCGCAGATGGGTAGCCGGCGTTATCGACCAGGATCTCCATCGCGGTAATAAAGATTCGGGACGCAGCACGGTAGCGGTCGACGTCGACAGTTCCGTCGGCCTTTTGATACTTGCGAAGATTCAGAGACGCCAGATTGCACGCGGAATCGTCCAGAAACATGTATTCAGAGCAGGGATTGCTCGAATTGATGGGCCCGGAATTCTTGCACGTGTGCCAGCGCTGGATCGTGTCCTCGTACTGTGCTCCAGGATCCCCACAGACGTGAGTGCCCTCTGAGATGGTTTCGAGGAGAGAGGCGGCATCCACCTCTTCGAGGACCTCTCCGCTTTTTACAGCCTTGAGACCGAAGGTCGCATTATCGTCCGCAGCTTTCATGAACTCGTCATTGAGCCGAACGGATTGATTCACGTTCTGAAAGGCGACCGAACCGTATGCGGGTCCGTTAAAGGATCCGTCATAACCCTGCTCGATGAGTGCCCAGGCCTTTTTCTCTTCTTCCTGTTTCGCACCGACAAACTCACGAATGTCAGGGTGCCAGACCTTGAGGGTCTGCATGATGGCGGCTCGCCGGGTCTTTCCTCCTGACTTGATGGTGCCACCAGTCGCGTCCTGAACCTTCATGAATGAAACAGGTCCCGACGGCGTACCGCCTCCTGAGAGGACTTCCTGGCTGGATCGCAGCTTGGACCAATCGGCCCCGACACCCGAACCATACTTGAAGAGCCGTGCGCTCTCGCCCATCAGTTGCCAGATGTCGTCGATCGAGTCTTCCACCGAAATGATGAAACAAGCAGAAGCTTGTGGACGCATGTACGGGTCGACGGCCACGGCCTTTTTCTTTTTCTTGTCCCAACCGAAAATCGTTTTGCCGCCAGAATCGCGTACGTCGTATTGGTGATTCAATCCTACGTTGAACCATACCGGGCTGTTGAATGCTCCGTATTGATTGACGCACAACCAGGTCAGTTCGTCATAGAATCTCTCACCATCTGCCTTCGTCGAAAAGTAGCTTTGCTTCGTACCCCAATCCGCAATAGTGCGCGTCACTCGATGGATCAACTGGCGCAGGCTGTTTTCTCGACCTCCTTCTTCAGGAGGTGTGCCATTTTTTGTAAGCTCACCGTAGAAGTATTTGCTGGTGACAACGTTGCTCGCGAGGAGGCTCCAGGTGACGGGAAACTCGACGTCCGTCTGTTCGAATATTTTCTCGCCAGTATGATTCTTTATCGAGGCGTCTCGACGAGCCCACTCTAGAGAGTCGAGCGGATCTTCTCCTTCCGCAGAAAAAACGCGGGCAATCGTTAGACCTCGCGTGACGTCAACATCTGTGGAGGTGTCCTCAGTGAAGGCAGTTTCCTCAGTGACGACAGCGTCCTGGTCTAAGACAGTGTCCTCTTCAAATAGCGAATCCCGGGTGGCTTCAGGCATTAGTTTTGGTCAAATTTCAGGGTGCAACTTCTATTGGCAAAGTTCTGGCTGGGTTTGCACGGCCCTGAATGCCTGGTCGCGGGTGGAGAGTCGCATGCGCGGCTGGGTTCGCAAGAAGGCAACGGGGTGTCGCCACATCCTCAAAATCGAGGCTTAAAAATAACGGATAATGCCCTGCTGTGGGTTTGTCGGGCGTTAACCGAAAAGTTTAAAGTGGCGGCGGGTGCGGTTACTAATAAATCGACTTAATCGCCGTTATGCAAGCAATAATTTTCCACAATTACATAATTAACAAATGCACAGTAAATCGACCGTTGATGAAGCGTCACGACTGGTCGTAAGCGATCTGGCGAAGTATTAGAAAAGGGTTAAGCCGTTATTGCGCAGTAAGCCGGTTAACAAATATTTTGTTGTCAAGGTGTTATCCACAAGAGAAAGAATGGGAGCCTCAATAACGGCCTTTTGATTGATCCAATAACGGCCTTTAAGTAAACGTGGGAGAGGAGCTCTATTAGCAGGATTTTCGCGATTCGAATCATGAACCACATCCTCGCAGACAAGTACAAGCCGCCACCACAAACGAAATGTGGTCCGATTTCAACATCGCACCTACAAACACCGGACCTACCAACACCGGACTACCAGAGAGTCAGAACATGGACGTCACCGAGCGCAGCGCATATCCCCACCCGGGAGACTTCAAAGTCATGCGACCCGAATACCTTGAGCAGGAAGATGGATTCTTCCTTGCTTCCATATCGATTGCACCCTTTAAGGTTACCGGCAAGAGTTCTACGATGGCGGGAGCTCGTCGGGCAGCGCTCTACGACGCGGAGCGGACCTACAAATCTTATCACCCTTCGTACCGGGTAACAAATCCGTATCCATCGGAATTCGCTGACCAGGAGGGCCAGGCTTGGAAACTGCTTTCGCCTCTGCAGCGAGAAAAACTTGGCGACTATTCCTTCACCGATGCGGAAGGCGAGGAAGACTACGCTGACATCGATCAAATGCTGATGTGGGACATCCGTCCGACAACGATTGAGAAAGAGTAGAACCCGGCTATAGATTGACGAAGAAGGGGGCGCGGCCAAAGGCCGCGCCCCCTTTCTTTTTGACCGCTTCTGGAGCGGTCAAAACAAAATAGTTCTGTAAATCAGATCAGTCTTTCGCAGACATAAGGATCGGCGAAATCAGTCCTTGCTGGCCAGTATCCAGATCGCGTGCACGAGGCCTGGAACGTAGCCAAACAGGGTCAGCACGATGTTCAGCCAAAAATGCATCCCGAAACCAACTTTGAAGAACACTCCAAGGGGAGGGATGAGAATGGAAAGGATGACGCGCAGAATGTCTAACATGGATTACGTTGATTGAGGCACCCCTTTCGCCCGTGGGATGATGGTGATGCCCTGTTCTTTGTTCTTTTTTCGTCCTAATCTGTACGGAAGATGAAGATCAAGGATGCATATCGAGTGATATTGATCGCCGTTGTCCTGATTCCGGCGGCCGGTGTTCTGATTCCAACAACTGCGCTCAACGCCCAGGACCTTCGATTCAGGCACTATTCGGTAGAAGACGGCCTGTCCCAGAGCGTCGTGTTTGATCTGATGCAAACACGCGACGGTTTCTTGTGGCTAGCCACACAGGAAGGGCTGAACCGCTTCGATGGGTATGAATTTGAGGTCTTTTCCAACGATCCAGCAGACTCAACCACCCTCTCGTCGAACTGGATATCAAGCCTTCTCGAGGATGAGCAAGGCAGATTATGGGTGGGCACACACGGCGGGGGTTTGAACCTCTTGAACAGGGAAACCGGTCAGTTTCAATCGTTTCGAGCCCATCCGAATGACTCTTCGTCCCTACCAGACGACGTTGTTACAGATATTGTGCAAGATGGCAGCGGTGAGATCTGGGTCTCGACTTATGGGGGACTGGCTCGCCTGAACGAAGAGGGCGATGCGTTCATCGTTTACAGGGAAGATCCCGAGAGAGGTGCCTGGCTGAGTACCAACAGGGTGTTGACACTGGGCGTGGACGTCACCGGCCGATTGTGGGTTGGAACCGATCTGGGGGGTGTTTACGCCTACAACGAGGAGGAGAACACGTTCTCTGCCATGGCGCTGCCGGGGGGCGTAACCGATACCACCAAAGACGTCATCCTCTCGCTCTACTCTGATCCTCAAGGCGCCATGTGGGTCGGGACGGGAGGTGCCGGGCTCTTCAGGCTCGATCTGGATGGAAATGTTGATGGGCAGTGGCGCGCCCGCGGTCCAGCACCCATCCCTGCCGATCGAATCCTGGCTATTGCGCGCGATGCCGACGGCCGGTTGAGAGTGGGAACGGACGGCGCCGGCATGGGCATTGTCGAAGAAACAGAAGGCCAATACCTGTTGCACTTGAACGAGCCGGGTAACCTGCAAAGCCTCTCTGGCAACACCGTAAATACCATCGTGATGGACCAGGCTGGATTCCTCTGGGTGGGTACGAGTGGCGGCGGGGTCAATCGGGAGTATGCCGTGGAGTTGATCTCGGTCGATTCCCAGCCCGCAATTTCCCGCAAAGATGTACGTGCGCTCTATGAGGCCGAGGATGGATCCATCTGGGTGGGCACGGACAGCGGCGGCCTGGATCATATCAACACCGACGGATCGGTTACCTCTATTCGCGCTCCTCAACTGACACATAACGCGATACTCAAGCTGGACCCAGGGACCAATTCCACGTTGTGGGTTTCGACCGCAGGTGGGCTGAACAGATTGGATCTCGAGACGGGTCGCATCTGGTCCTGGTACGGCAACGTCAACGATCCCAGCGCACTCTTCGATGCGAGAGTGTTCGGTGTATCACCTTCAAAAGAAGAATCGAAGGTCTGGGTCGCCTCCTGGGGCGGACTGCACCAACTGGATCTAAGCACCGGCCGCTTCACACAATTTCGCAATGACGCGAGCGATGAGTCCTCGCTCAGCAACAATCGGTCGATATCGGTTCTCGAGGACAGCAGGGGTAGGGTCTGGGTTGGAACGCTCATCGGAGGTCTAAATCGGATGGATCCCAGTGTGCCCGGTTTCGCCCGATTCACCCCGAACCCGCTCGACGACACGTCTTTGTCAGGTGATATCGTCTTGTCCATTTTCGAAGCCTCCGATTCCACGATCTGGATTGGTACGACGAGTGGTCTCAATCGCTATAAGGAAAATACCTCGTCCTTCACCAGATACACGGAAGCTACCGGACTTCCGAACAACACGATTTATGGGATTTTGGAGGACGATCAGTCAAATCTCTGGATGAGCACGAATCTTGGTCTGGCCGTACTCAATCCTCAAACTGGAGCGGTGCGCTCCTTCACTGCGGCCGATGGCCTTCAGAGCAATGAGTTTAACCAAGGCGCATTTCATAAAGCGCCCACCGGCGAACTGTTGTTTGGCGGAATCAATGGATTCAATCGATTTCGACCCGAAAAATTGCTCGCGCTTGGTGGAGAGAGGCCAGAGCTGACGGCCATTTCCACAGCTGAAATGGTCTGGCCGGTTACGAGTCTAACCAATCTGGACGAAATCGTACTCAGGCCTGGCTTCGGTTCCTTAAACATCGAATTCACCTCCATGGATTGGCGGAATCCGGACGAGAACTCGTTCGAGTTCAAGATGGACGGTGTTGACGACGAGTGGCAAGAGCGAACCGCAAGACAACGATTTGCTTCCTGGTCGCTGCTTCCCGGCGGCACGCATCGGTTGCGCATTCGAACGACCGGTTCTGGCGGGGCGCTGTCTCCGGTTGAGAGAGTTCTGAGAGTGCGCGTGATTCCGCCGCTCACGGACCGCCTATGGTTTCGTTTGCTGATTGCTATCGCAGTTCTTGGGACCCTTTCAGGTGCCGGTTACTCGTGGCATGTGTCTCGCCTGGCCCTGATCGAGAAAAAACAGCGCGAGCAACAGGAAATACACCAGCGTTTGATGGACAGCCGCGAGCACGAACGACTTCACATGGCCCAGGACCTTCACGACGGTGCTGTTCAGGATCTATATGGTATCCGGTTCAAAATTCAATCGGGTAACGAACCCGACGCAGACGCAATGGTGCAGGATGTGATTACCCAGCTTCGACAGATATGCGGTGAGCTCAGACCTCCGGTTCTTGCTCCGTTCGGGCTGAAAAAGGCGATCAAAGCACATGCCGATTCGTTTGCCGAACGCGAGGGAGTACCGACAGTCAATCTACAGCTCGACAACGACGGTCAGACCATCCCCGAAGATGTCCGTCTGGCTCTTTATCGGGTCTATCAGGAGTCGATGAATAACCTCCTGAAACACGCCGAGGCGAACGCGGTCACTGTCGTCCTGTCCGTGAATGAGGCAGCGGTTGAGCTCAGTATCGAAGATGATGGCAAAGGATTCATTCTTCCTGTTTCGTGGATCGAGCTGGGCCGAAAAAATCACTTTGGTTTGCTCGGTTTGTCGGAACGTGTGACCGCTCTGGGTGCCCGGTTGAATGTCAGGACTTCGCCCGGAAATGGAACCCGCATCCACGTACTCGTAGAAGATGTCAATCGTGCATCCAGTCTGCAACCATGACTTCAAGCGATCAGATAACCGTTCTTCTGGCCGACGACCATCCGGTTGTGCGGGGGGGCATCAAGACGATGTTGGAGTCTTCTGAGGGAATCACCGTTGTAGGCGAAGCTGGCGATGGCGAGGAAGCACTGCGGATGGTTGCTGAACTTTCTCCGGACGTACTTCTGCTCGATATGGAAATGCCAGTCTTGACGGGGTTGGAAGTTGCCCGCCAACTGGCAGAGGATAAGAGCCCGGTTCGAATTCTTGCGCTGAGCGCGTATGACGACGACGAGTACATATTTGGACTCCTGGATACGGGGGCGGCTGGATATCTGACCAAGGACGAAGCGCCGTTCATCATCGTCGAGGCGGTAAAGGGAGTTGCGCAGGGAGAGGAAGGATGGATCAGCAGTAGGGTCGCAAAGAAAATGGTTCGCCGCCGCCGATCGATGCTCGAACGCCAGTCTTCAGATCTGAGCACCCGCGAGTGGGAGGTACTCAAACTCGTTGGCAAAGGCTTGACCAATCCCGACATCGCCGAACTGATCTTTATCTCCGAAGGCACGGTCAAGAATCACGTCTCGCACATCTACGAAAAACTGGGTTTTCGAACCCGGGCAGAAGCGGTGGCCTGGGCCTGGGAGCACGGCCTGATGAAGGACGACTGACCGGTTGTTCGCCTTTCAAACTCGTGACTTTAGGTACATATAGCTGCGCACCACAGGTCGTACTCTGCGATCTGATAGGAAACTATCGTGTCAGGCGCCGGCAGGCCGGTGCGCAGGGTGAGCGATCGGTCATTGCCTACAAGCAGTGTCCGAGTCCTGCGCATCGACCTACCTGCATAAACTCGCTCTAACGGCCCTTCCAAACGTGAATGTAACAATATTTGTTACATTCAAAACAGCCACAGGGCCTTCCAGGGACATTATTAAGGTTCAAAAGCCGCTTAGCCCTCTCTAAACGCGTCTTCATCGAGGCCCGCCAGGAGATCATCTTTGATCGACATCAGGTATTCGAAGGCTGCGTCGTGCTCGTTCGCGATTTCGCCGTCGAGAATTGCCTCCCGGATTGCGTTTTTCAGCACGCCCACGGCGCGCGAGGGCGCGAGCCCGAGCGCGCTCATGATTTCTGCCCCGTCGACAGGCGGCTGGAAATTTCGAAGCCGATCTTTCTCCTCGACCTCGCCAAATTTTCGCTCCACTGAATCGAACGCTGCCAGGTATTTCTTCACCCTGCGAGGATTCTTGGAAGTGATGTCTGCGCGCACCAACAGCATTAGATCTTCGATGGCGTCGCCTGCATCGAACAGCAACCTTCGAATCGCCGAGTCGGTGACTTCCTCATCGACGAGTGAGACTGGACGGTGATGAAGCCGGACCATATGCTGGACGTATTTCATCCTGTCGTCCGTCGGCAATCGGAGGGACCGAAAAATCTTGGGGATCATCCGCGCCCCTCGTTCTTCGTGGCCATGGAAGCTCCAGCCCGACCCTTCGGTGAATCGCTTGCTACTGGTTTTACCGATGTCGTGAAACATGGCCGCCCATCGGAGTCCCTGAGAGCCCTCACACGAGACCTCGCCAAGACTCTCCACGAGATTGTCCACAACCTGCAAGGTGTGAAAGAAGTTGTCTTTGTGGTTCACGCCGTCGATCGTCTCGACACCTTGAAGAGCGACAAGGTCTGGTAGAATTCGCACCAGAACTCCGCACTCGTAGAGCCATCTAAACCCGATGGAAGGCTTGGGTGAGCAGATAATCCTTGAAAGTTCGTCGCCTACGCGCTCTCGGCTGACGATGTCGATCCGGTCTGCGCGATCCTTCATGCCCTCGAAGGTTTCGGGTGCTATGTCAAAGTCCAATTGGGCCGCAAAACGCGCGGCTCGGATAATGCGGAGTGGGTCGTCATCGAAGGTGGCTTTCGGTTCGAGGGGTGTGCGCAAAATTCCAGCGTCAAGGTCTGCGACGCCGCCAAAAGAGTCGATGAGCTGTGCAAATCGGTCCGGATGCAGATCGATGGCCAGCGTGTTGACGGTAAAATCGCGTCTTTTCTGATCATCCTCCATCGATCCAGACTCCACGGCGGGCTTTCTCGAATCCTTCGAATAGCTCTCTTTCCGCGCGCCGACAAACTCCAGGACCAACGAGTGACCGGTTTCACCATGAACGACCCGGATGGCCGCTGTTCCGAACGTTTCGTACGTGTGAACCGTGCTGCCGCCCAATTCCGAGCGAACGGCCTCGGCCAGAACCAGGCCGTTTCCAGCACCGATGCAGACAAAATCGATATCAGTTGTGGGTCGTCCCAACATGGCATCGCGAACCACACCACCTACTGCGTAGGTGGCGATGTCCAGCTCGGATGCTTGATTCCCAACCAGCCGCAAGACATCCGAGTAGGGCGTTTGCTCGATGAGAGATTCGATGGAAGCGTTCATGACCTGAAATTAGAGCCCAGTCACTCGAAAAAATAATGGGCGCGGCTACCGGGTGCGAAGGATCGAAAAAATCTTTTCCTCGATCTTGCGACCGGCCAGGGCTTCATTCAGCGTCGGCAGGTTCGGTCCATTGTCGAGAAACGCTTGAGCGGTCTCTCGCAGGATGTCCCCACTTTCAGGATTTGAAACCCGCAGAGCACCCGAAGGCATGGACATGCTCACCTCAATTTCCTGGCCTCGCTCCAGAGAAATTTGGGCCATGGAGCCGTTCTGGAATCGAAGATTGATCAGCAGCATCGACAAGATATCCTCGTCGCTGATGATTCGAGAGGCATCGGCTCTCAAAAGATTGTCCGTATCGAGCGCGTCCAGGACGCGGTCCACAGCGTGACCGAAGTACGACTTCCATCTCTCTTTGCGCGGAATAGTCACCGCAATACGAACCAACCTCAGCGTATTGTCGCCGTGTGGTAGCGTCCTCCTCCAGGGACGATAGGTCCACATATCAACCCCGGATTCGTCGGCAACATGCTGCAGGGCCGTCAGGTCGTGGAATGACCAGGATCCTGGATTACCCAGGAATACACGCCCACCTTGTTTGAGGGACAGGTCTACGAGATTGTACCAATCCCCTGAAGAACCGCTGAGGAGCAGAGGTAGGTTTTCAAGAGGCGAATCGCCCGGTTTGACGATAAATACATCAGTCATGGGACCCAGAGCCGTTCGGCACGAGGCAATCCATTCATCGGAGCCGCCCAGGCATATCGTCATTGCTGTTCGGAGGGTCTTATCACTCGGTGGAGTCTGGTGTATTAACGATCCGGGATACACCGCCCGGTCCGGCAGCCCAACCCGCATCCACACTGACAAAGGCTACGGTCCAAAAATCGGTAGAGTCGATGAGAGACCACGTCATTCCGTTGTCCGTGGAGTACGCCGAACCGGTGGGCGCAACTCCTACGATTGTGGGACTGACTGCCCCCGGAACATAGGACGAACCGTAGACAGATCCACCAAGGACGGCGCGTCCGGCAAATTGCCAGGACGCACCACCATCACTCGATGTAGCAACATTCGCATAGATCGAGTCTCGCTGGCTGAAATCGCCACCAAGAACGGCCAGATGCTCAGCGTCCAGGACTGACAATGTTGAAATGCCCTCTGACTCGGTCAGACTGGCGATGGGGGTCGGCGCTTCGCTCCACGTCGCTCCGTAATCTGTGGTTCGGATGACCCGCGTGTCAACCGCTGAAGCACCCGTGGCGAACCAGCCAAGGCCTCCGTCGAAGGTCTGAACACACGTACCGCTGGCTGCGAATGCGCCTTCTCCTTCTCGCGCATCGGGGACAAGCGCCGGATCGATGCGCGTCCAGGTGGCGCCGCCGTCCGTCGTTTGGATGAGGGTGAATTCTCCCTCGTTGGAGTCGCTAAAGGCAAAACCGCGCTGGTCATCCCAGAAGGAAAAACAGTCGAAAAACGCATTCTCGTCCTCGTTCTGAAAGCTTAATGTCCAGGAATCGCCAGCGTCAGAGGTGCGATAGATCCGAGAATTCTCACCGTTTCCTATCGAGAGAACAAACGCATTTTCTGCGTCGAATGCGTGCACATCCCTGAATTGCAGGTTTTCCGCACCCTCAACTTTCACACTTTTCCAGGACACCCCGCCATCCGCAGTCAGCGCAACCTGCCCGCCGCGCCCTGACGCCCAGACCACGTTTTCGTCTACCGCGTAGAGACCAATAAAAAGTGACGTCGAGTCGCTGAATTGGCGTTCCCAACTCGGATTTTCCAGCGTTCGATCGTGCATATCTGAACCCAGTGAGCAACCGGAAAGAATGACGATGAAGACGGCGATGGGCGGGTAGAAGAATCGTTTCATGATCGATCGGTGAGATGATGGGTCGGTCAGACGAGACAGCCTTGGAATCTACGGGTTGTGAACGAAAGGAGACATACCGATGCGGTTGCCAGCAGACACTGAATTCGAAATAGGTGAAGAAGCAGCTCGGCAGCAGGTCTGCCCGAGGTCTGCACACGCCGAAAGGAACCTTTAATCCATGGAGCAATATCCGATGACCCTGTCCTTTCTTCTAAACAGCCGATTTCGTGAAAAAACAAGCCATCGTCATTGCCAGCATCGTGCTCCTCGCGACAGCCGGAATCGTCATGTACAACAGCCCGGCAGCAACCGGGATGACCGTTGTGGTCTACAAGAATCCTGGGTGCGTCTGTTGCTCGAACTGGGCAGACAAGATGCGCCAAGCTGGATTCAGCGTCGAGGTGCATGAATCACCGATCATGAGCCAGATCAAGGCAGAGCACGGCGTGGCTCCCGCATTGGCTTCCTGCCACACGGCGCTCGTAGACGGTTACGTCATTGAAGGGCATGTTCCTCCTGCAGACGTGACCCGTCTTCTCGCCGAAAAGCCGGCCATATTGGGACTCGCTGTTCCAGGAATGCCCGTTGGTTCTCCTGGTATGGAGATGGGAAGCCCGGCCGATTACCATGCTTTCGACGTCGTAGCCTTCGACGGAGCCGGACGGACGAGCGTGTATAGCAGCGTGCCCGGTGGCGCAAATTCCAGATAGTTACCGGACCTAGTCCAGGCTTCTGATTCTCAGGTTTCGAAACCAGACTGCGCCGTGATCGCCCTGAAAGGCGATGTGGCCGGTGCTCGTTGAGCCGTACGTTTCCATGTTGGCCCATTTTGAGCCTGCGACGCGTTCGGCCCAGTCATCGCTCCCTTTTTCGTATTCCAAGACTTTCGTTCCGTTGAGCCAGTGCTCCACGTGATTGCCCTCGACAATAATTCGGGTCGCATGCCAGTCGCCAGCTGCGGTGGAGGCGTCTTCGCCGGGCGAGTGGACGTCATAATTGGATGCTGCGCTGTTTTTGTTCACCCCTCCCTCGTTCATGGCGTTATCATCATCGAGTATCTGATATTCGGGTCCGGTCATCCAGGGATAGTCTCCGGCAGATTCATCGACGTGCCACATAATGCCGCTGTTTCCTCCTTCGAGTACTTTCCACTCCAGTTCGAACTCGAAACTGGTGTAGGTTTCGCGACTGACAATGTCCATGCCGTGACCCGGCTCTGAGGCGTACATAGCTCCCTCATCGATTACCCAGCCAGCGGGCATTTCTTCCTGGGCATAGCCCCTCCAATGTTCGAACGATTCGCCATCGAAGAGCGAAACCCATTCGGCCTCAGTTGAGACTTCTCCGGCGCCATAGCCGGACGTGTCGCCAGAATCCTGGCAGCCAGTAATAAGAAAAGCAACGAGAACTAGAGACAAAGACTTCATGACTCGCAGGGAATGAGGTTTTTGGAAATCAGAAATTGAAAGTAGAATCAGACGTACTCAGTTGCCAACTCAGTTCGGCATTTCTCAAGAAGTAATTTAGTGGCCATAATTCCGTCGCCTTCAGAAAGCTCGCTGCCCTCGTATTCGATACCGACGTAGCCCCGATAGCCGGCGTCGAGAACGATGCGCATGATGCGCATGTAATCTTTGTCGCGTTCGTTACCCGCCTCATCAAAGTTGTGGCTCTTGGCACTCACCGCTTTAGCGAATGGCATGAGATCTTCGACGCCCTGGTAAATATCATACCAGCCCATCTCCTCGCCCATGTTGAAGTTGCCGAAATCGGGCAATGTGCCGCACATGGGGTGATCTACGGTCGTCATGACCTCGGCCAGCCAGCGTCCATTTGAAGAAATCCCGCCGTGATTCTCCACGATCACGTTGATTCCTGCCTGCTCACCGAATTCGGTGAGGCGACGTAATCCGTTGGCGGCCAGATCGCGCTGGGTATTCCAGTCGCCTTCGCTCGCCGCGTTAACACGGATTGAGTGGCAACCCAGTTCGACAGCGATATCGATCCAGCGGTAGTGATTTTCGATGGCCGCGAGGCGCGCTGCGTCATCAGGATCGCCGAGGCGACCCTCCCCATCGCACATGATCAGGAGACTCGTAATGCCCTCGCTGTCACAGACGTTTTTCAGCTCCTCGATGTAGCGAGGATCCCGGGACTCTTCCTTCATGAAGGAATTGACGTACTCGACGGCATCGATTCCGAAGGCCTCCCGAGCTATGACAGGAAACTCCAGATTGGTCATTTCATCTGCAAACAACGCCTTGTGAAGCGACCACTGGGCTATAGAAATTCGGTACAGGGGCACTGCACCCGCGCCCGTTTTTCCAGCATCGGCACAGGCCAAAGGGAAAAGACTCATTCCTGCTGCGCCCACAGCAGATGCTTTCATAAAATCGCGGCGATCCATCATACTTCATCCTCTGAGCTTTCAACGTCCTCGTTGAATGTAAACATGAACAAGAGCATTACCGCGGCTGCAAACAGGGCAGGAATCCACCAGAATGACTCCCAGGCAGAAGCCGTGAGCGCGTCCTGGCCTGCCTTGAAGTAATTATTCAGCCATCCGGACACCTGTGCCCCGATGAGCATGCCGAGGCCGAGTGTGATCATAACCAGAAATCCTTGCGCCTGTCCGCGTATTTCCGGCGTTGACTTCTTATCAACGTAGATCTGGCCGGTCACGAAGAAGAAGTCGTAGCATATACCGTGCAGGACGATCCCAATCATGATCATCCATACGACACCAGATGAAGCGGCCATCGCAAAAAGTGCGTATCGAAGCACCCAGGCTCCCATGCCGACTATCAACATCCACTTGACGCCAAGTTTTCTGAAAAAGAATGGCATCGCCACCATGAACAGGATCTCTGACATCTGTCCGAATGACATCTTGAACGCCACGTTCGCCAGATCCATATCGTTGGCAAAAATCGGGGCGTAGTTGAAATACGCCGCCAGCGGAATGCAGATGAGGAAGGACGAAATCAAGAACACAGTGAAGGGACGACTGTTGAGCTGGGCGAGCGCATCCAGCCCGAGGAGTTCGCGGGCCGTGATCTTGCCTTTGCCAGCTCCAGGTGGTGGTGTGTTGGGCAGTGAAAAACTGTAGAGGCCCATCACAATGGCCGCAGCCCCTGCTACATAGAACGGAACGGCGGTAGTCTCTGCTTTAAGGCCCAGGCTGACTAGAACACCCGCTGCGATCCAACCGATTGTCCCGAACACTCTGATCAAAGGGAACTGCTTTTCCTGGTCTGAAATGTTGTGGAATGCTAGCGTATTGGTCAGTCCGATCGTCGGCATGTAACAGAGCATGTGGACGGCCAGAAGC
>Ga0208879_1002703_pt1 | contig 15289 bp, 15 predicted proteins | sample Knorr_S15_td_Bot_FD_185605 | JGI IMG/M metagenome (GOLD analysis project Ga0208879, IMG submission 185605) | Marine microbial communities from Southern Atlantic Ocean transect - Knorr_S15_td_Bottom_ad_5009_LV_A (SPAdes) (version 2) | ecosystem: Environmental > Aquatic > Marine > Oceanic | place... | reverse complement strand
TAGCACTGGTCTCCCTAAAATGAAAAAAGAAAGATTTAAAAAGGGAATTTACTACTAATGGCTAAAATTAAAACAGTTTATGAAAATTGTGACATTCTTGTTGTAGGTGGTGGAATGGCTGGTACTGGTGCAACATTTGAAGCCAGACATTGGGGTAGAGATTTAAAAATTATTTGTGTCGAAAAAGCCAACATTGACCGAAGTGGTGCAGTAGCTCAAGGCCTATATGCAATCAACTGTTACATGGGCATGCAGTGGGATGAAAACCAACCAGAGGATCATGTTCGTTATGCTCGCAATGATTTAATGGGCTTAGTACGCGAGGATCTTGGTTATGATATGGCTCGTCATGTTGACTCTTCAGTTCATATGTTTGATGAATGGGGTCTACCTATGATGCGTAATGAAAAAACTGGTCGTTATCTGCGTGAAGGTAAATGGCAAATAATGATTCATGGAGAGAGCTATAAACCCATTGTTGCAGAAGCTGCAAGAAAGTCTGCCGATAAAATTTACAATCGAGTTATGATAACGCATCTACTGATGGATGAAAGAAAAGAAAATAGAGTTGGCGGTGCAGTTGGGTTTAATATGCGAACTGGCAACTTCCATGTCTTTCGTGCCAAAGCAGTTATTGTAGCTGCTGGAGGAGCTTCACATATTTTTCAACCTCGGGCTGTAGGTGAAGGTATGGGACGAACATGGTATGCGCCATGGAGTAATGGTTCAGCGTATGCTTTGCCAATAGCTGTTGGTGCAAAAATGACCCAAATGGAGAATCGCATTGTTCTTACAAGATTTAAAGATGGATACGGACCTGTTGGAGCTTACTTCCTTCATCTTAAAACTTATACTCAAAATGCTAATGGAGAAAATTACGAAAAAAAATGGTACGATCAAACCAAAGAACTTGTTGGGGAATATATAGATCACACACCGGTACCAACATGTTTACGAAATCATGCTTTTATTGAAGAGGTTAAAGCTGGTCGAGGTCCGATTCAAATGGTAACCACTGAAGCTTTTCAAGATCCTCATCTTGAAGAAATTGGCTGGGAAAACTTTCTCGGTATGACAATAGGGCAAGCAGTTGTTTGGGCTTCTCAAGATATTGATCCAAAATATACGAATCCGGAACTAACAACTTCTGAACCTTATGTCATGGGTTCACACGCAACTTGTTCAGGTGCTTGGGTAAGTGGTCCAGAAGATTTATCTCCACCAGAATATTTTTGGGGTTATAACAGAATGTTGACAGTTGATGGCCTTTTTGGAGCAGGGGATACAGTAGGAGGTAGTGCTCATAAATTCTCTTCAGGATCATTTACAGAGGGTCGTCTGGCAGCGAAAGCAGCAGTAAAATATATACAAGATATTGGAGAAGAAAAAATTGAAGTTAATGATAAGCAGTGTGATGATTTTAAAGAAGTTATATATAAACCTTTAGAAAACTATACTTTAGGCCAAAATGAAATAACCGGCGGGACAGTTTCACCAAGTTATATTTTGCCTATTCAAGGACTTCAACGCCTTCAAAAGATAATGGATGAGTATGTTGGTGGTGTTGGTGTCAACTATATGACTAATGGTAACTTGCTTAAAAGGGGTATAGAATTATTAGGCATACTTCAAGAAGATCTTGAGCATGTCGGAGCAGAAGATTACCATCAACTAATGCGTGCATGGGAATTAAAACATCGTGCCCTTACTTCACAATGTGTAACCGAGCATACCCTTTTCCGTGAGGAGACTCGTTGGCCTGGTTATTACTATCGAGGGGACCATATGAAATTGGATGATGATAATTGGCATTGCCTAACCGTTTCTCGTCGTGACCCTGAAACAGGTAAGTTTAATATGGAAAAAGCACCCCTTTATCACATTGTTGATGAAAAATAAGAAAATGAATCTGGTTGATAAAACTGATGAAGAAATATTAAAGATAGCCAATCCTTTATGGGATGACCTAGTCAAAAATTCGAACAAAAAAGATTATTTTGGTTTTGTTAAGGATTTTTCAGCAAAAATGTTGTTTGGTGCTAACGAAGTTGAAATAGGTAAACAATGGACAAACAATAAATTATTAACAACCTTATCTCCTCAAAGAGAGTTTTATGGGTGCTTAAGAAGAAATAATTTTGTAACGGTTCTTTATAAACAGACTAGCAAAGAGGTACCGGGGGATTTTTTAGGTCGCTTGGTACTTGGTGTTGAAGATGATAAAATCAAAGTCTTTGGCGCTACAATCTTTTAACAATATATTAATTATAACTCTTTTTTTAATCTCAATTCTTTTCTTATATTGGTAGCAGATATGGCATGAATCTTTTTTCCTAAATCATGTTCAGTGAATGAGTATCCAACACCGCGGCCATAGGAAATATCAATAATATTTGGCACTTTAATAACCACATAATCCCCCCCTTCTTCAAAGTTGTGCTTGGAAAGCTCCACTATGATATTTTTTTTAACTTCTTCAAAACCAAATGGATTATCAGCTTGTCCTTCTACACCTGCATCTACTCCTTCAACATCCCTATACATAATGCAAACCTGCCTAGTTTTTTGCAATGCTCTTTTAAACAACTCAGTATGTCCGTCATGCCATGGTTGCCATCTTCCCAACATTTGTACAGTTGGTTTTTTCCAATCAAACATTTTATTGCATCTCTTCAGTTATTTTTTTTATCACTTAATAAACGAGTGATTTGTTTACCTATTTTTTGGAGTGATTCAAACATTTTATCGGTATCATCAAATTCTTTACTCCTAAAAAGCGAATTTGTATTACAAAATAATTTTAAAAGTCTCAAATGGATTGATCATAGCAGATCTAATGAAAATAAATTTGCTGGAGTTAAAGTGAGATCAGTAAATATTTTTGCACATACTGCTAAAACCAATATTGCCAATATGCCACGCAGATATTCTGCTTTAAGTTTTGTGCCTAATCGAGCACCTATTTGTGCACCTATTACCCCACCCACTATCATCAATGAGGCAAGGACAATATCGACAGTTTGGTTTAAATAGGATTGAAAAAAAGTTGAGTTTGCTGTAACAAAAATTATTTGAAATAATGAAGTTCCAACCACCACGTTAGTTGACATACCCAATAAATAAACCATTGCGGGTATAATTATAAAACCGCCGCCAACTCCCATCATAGCTGAAAGCACCCCCACAAAAAAACCAATGATGATGGGAGGTATTGCGCTTATGTAAAGTTTTGATCGGTGAAAACGCAACTTGAAGGGCAAACCATGTATCCAAGAATGCTGATGCAGTTTTGTTCTGATGGATGAAGTTGTCCTATATTTTGTAATTGTCGTTTTGGCGCTTTCAAAAGCCATGCTAAAACCAATAAAGCCTAAAAAAATTAAAAATAACATTTGAATAACAATATCAATTTGTCCAAAAACCTTCAAAATTTTAAAGAGATTAACCCCAACTGTTGAACCGACAACGCCGCCAATCATGAGAAAAAAACCCATTTTAAAATCGACATTTTTTCTTCTCCAATGTGCTATTACTCCCGATACCGAGGATGCTAATACATGGGGCGCTTCAGTTCCTACCGCTACTGCAGGAGGTATGCCTAGGAAAATTAAAAGTGGAGTCATCAAAAAACCACCTCCGACACCAAACAAACCTGAGAGTCCTCCAACCAACATGCCTAAAAGTACTATAAGCAGTATGTTGACATTCATTTCAGCAATTGGGAGGTAAATTGACACTCCAAATACTATATTCTTATAAATTTAATAATTCTATCATTTTAAGTATTTTTTTAAGAAGTATGAAAATCTTCTATTTGCGTAGCCTCAGTGATGTCTTCTTTAAAGTTGATATTAAAAAAAGGGTCATAGGGTTTTGTATCAAAATTTATATATTCAATTGGGTGATTATGAGCCCATGTTAAAATTTTTCTTGTTCCTTTGTCTAGATGTTCATCTAGGCTCGAGAACAAACTTATATGCCATGCACCTATTATAGGGTGAGTTTTCTGTCCTGATTGGGCAAGAATAATTTTTGTTTGCTTTGACATTTTACTTTTGAATTGGGCAACAATATTCATAGGAATGAAGGGAGTGTCACCAGGTATAGTTATAAGCCATTTTGTTTGGCGATCATTAAGGCTAAGCCAATGCATAGCGGAATGGATGCCAGCTAAAGGGCCAAGGTAGCCTTGTTTTAAATCTTTTAAAATAGGTAATCGATATTTTTCAAACCCTTTTTCTTGGTCATTGCAGTTTATAATTATTTTATCTACTTGAGAAACTAATCTCTCAAGAATTCGATCAAATATACTTTTATTATTAAAAGTAATTAATGATTTAATGCCTCCCCCCATTCTTTTTGATTGACCACCAATCATAATAACAGCTGATATTTCCTTATTTAAATTATTCATTAACGTTTAATTCTATGACGACCTGATAAAACAAGATATTTTTTTCCTTTAGCTCTACCTATCAAGGTAAGATTTGTTTTTTGAGCAAGCTCAACACCCCATGAAGTAAATCCAGAGCGAGATATCAAAATGGGGATGCCCATTTTGACTGTTTTAATAATCATTTCACTTGTAAGTCTTCCTGTCGTGTAAAAAATTTTATTCATTGGATTGATATTATTTAAAAACATGTATCCTGCAATTTTGTCAACCGCATTATGCCTTCCAACATCTTCCATATAAATTATCGGATGATTTTTATCTATTATAACACATCCATGTACCGCGCCTGCCTTCAAATACAAACTTGGTGTAAGATTAATTTTTTTAGAAATTTCATATATCCAATCATGCTTGATGGTTATTTTTGATGTAATTTTTATTTTTTGTATTTCGTCATAAATATCACCAAAAATTGTTCCTTGAGCGCAACCGCTTGTAGTAATTTTTTTCTTCAAAGTTTTTTCATAATTTGTTTCTCTTTTTGTACGAATGACAATAACATTGATATCTTTGTCGTAGTCAATTGATCTGATAATATCATTTTGCTTGAGCATGTTTTGATTTAATAAATAACCAACAGCTAAGTATCTTGGGTAGTCAGGAATGGACATTAAAGTTACTATTTCTTGGTTGTTTAAAAATATAGTAAGGGATCTTTCTTGTATAACTTCAGATTCAATTGGATTATTATCTTGATCTACACCTGTAATTATTTGTGTTAATATATGATTATCAATATTAGGAGATATTAAGTATTTTTTTTGTCGAGTCATAATAGTCAACTTTTAAATTATAATAAAAAACATGAATATAATAGAAATTATTTTAAATGCCTTAAAATTAATATTAAGCGCAGACTCCTCATTGTATGAAATAATTTTTTTATCATTAAAAGTTAGTTTTATTGCTCTTTTTATTTCATCTCTTTTTGCAATAATTGTTGGTTATACTCTGGCTTTGAAAAATTTTTATTTAAAAAATTTTTTGCTCATTTTATTTAATTCTTTGATGGGCATACCTCCAGTTGTCGTTGGATTGATCGTATATTTCTTTTTTGCTAATGATGGGCCCTTAGGAGTTTTTCAATTGCTGTATACGCCTACAGCAATGGTTATTGCACAAATATTGATTATTTTTCCGATCGTAGCATCTTTGTCACATGAAATTTTTTTACAGAATTGGCAACAATACAAAGACCATATTAGGTCCTTAAATATTCCTTTTTTTGGTGTAATTAAAATTTTTACTATTCACAGTTATTTCCTCCTAATCACAGTATTATTATCTGCTTTTGGAAGGGCTATCTCTGAAGTAGGTGCAGTGATGATAGTGGGGGGTAATATTGATCATTATACACGGGTAATGACCACCGCAATATCATTAGAAACAAGAATGGGTAATTTGGAATATGCTATGGCGCTTGGAATAGTGTTAATTGTTTTAACAATGATAATTTATTCAATAGTCTACTTATTTAACTTAAAAAGAAGAATAGAATGAAAATATTTGGTTTAATAGGATGGAAAAATTCCGGCAAAACATATTTTGCCCAGCAAATTATCCAGCAATTAACTTCCCAAAATTTACGCGTCGCTTCTATTAAGCATGCACATCATAATTTTGATATTGATCAACCAAACACTGACAGCTTTCTCCATCGTCAGTCAGGTTCTCAGCAAGTTATTATTAGCTCTTCAAAACGATGGGCAAAAATGGTTGAGTTAAAGGATGCTCCTGAAAAAAAATTAGAAGATTTGATTGGTGAATTAGATAGGCCGGATATTGTTATTGTTGAAGGATATAAAAATGACAATCATCCTAAAATTGAGATTATTAACAATCCACTCCAACCCTCAACTTTTATGTTTACTAAATTAAGCAATGTAGTAGCTTTAATATGCGATACTCGCATAGTTGAGTATTCTCAGTTGCAGTTTAAAAAGAATGAAATTAAAAAAATTGTACAATTTATTTTAAATTATAAGTAATGAATAAAAAACCTTTAACTAAATCTTCTATCTTTAATTTATTAAGAAAAATTAAAAAAAATAAAATCGGTAGCGAAGAAGTAATATTGATTGATGCAAAGAATAGAATTTTAGCAAAGGATATCAAAAGTAAAATAAACTTACCACCCTTTAACAATTCTGCAGTAGATGGTTATGCCATCCATAAAAGCGATTTAAATAAGACACAAAAATTATTATTTACACAGCGTATTGCCGCAGGTGATAAACTTCCCATTGATCTAAAGAAAGGTGAGGTAGCCCGCATTTTTACAGGTGCATGCATGCCCTCAAATTGTAAAACTATTGTAATGCAAGAAAATGTGACAGTTAAAGACAAGCATATACTGATAAACAAAATACCTACTTATGGAGAAAATTGCCGTCTTGCCGGAGAAGATATAGTGAAGGGTTCAAAAGTTTTATCAAAAGGTGATAAGATCAATGCAACAAATATTAATCTAATCGCTGCTATTGGCAAGCAGCGAGTTGTTGTTAAAAAGAAATTAAAGATTGGATATTATGTTAGCGGAAATGAATTAAAAAAGCCTTCAGAGAGACTTCATGGCTCACAGATTAATAATTCTAACCATTATTCATTGCATGCTTTACTTGATCATGCATATTTAGAGAATAAGTATCTTGGAATTTTGAAAGATACAAAAAAATTCATTATTAATTCAATCCTTAGAAATACGAATAAATTTGATGTTCTAATTACAACAGGAGGAGCGTCAGTAGGTGAAGAGGATCATTTAATTCAAACTATTCAAAAACTTGGAAAAATTTTTTTTTGGAAGGCGGCAATCAAACCAGGTCGACCCTTAGCAGTTGGCAAAATTAAAAATACATTCATGATTTGTTTGCCAGGAAACCCTGTTTCAGTTCATTTATTATACGGCATGATAGTTAAACCATTTTTAGAATTTTTATGTGGAGCACCTTTAATCCAGCCTAGAGGAATAAAAGCAACAGCAATGTTCTCAATGAAAAAGAAAAATCAAAGAATGGAGTGGCTTAGAGTTAACATAATTAAAAATTCAGAAAATTTATCGGTAAACAGATATTATAAACAAGGTTCTGGAATGATTTCTTCTATGGTTTTTACAGATGGAATTTTGGAAATTCCTGAAAATATTAGCTACATATCCAGAGGTGATCGTTTTATCTTTTATTCATTTAAAGAACTCTTTAATTAGTCATCTACTAATTTTATATCTTATATAAAGCTTTTCTTTTTCTTTGTTACAATCAAGATACTCATATCCAGATTGTTCGCAGTAATGTTTGAAGTCTTCTTCTGCTAATGGATCAGTAGCAATTACTTTAACAATATTTCCTTTAGTAAGTGACTGAGATAATTTTCTGGCTTTTAGTACAGGGATAGGACATTCCGTACCTGAGGTATCAAGCTCTATTTCATTATTTTCAACTTCTTCTTTCATTTCTTTATGATAAAAATAGAACCTAGTTTATACTAGTTTTTTTCTAATGAATAATTTTATATCTCAAAATAAATCAGCTTTTAAAAAAAAGAAAAAACGATGGCACCCTAAAGGTCGTCAGGTTGAGAATAATATTCTTGAAGAAATTCAATCACTTTTTATTGATAAAACTATAATCAGAGATGAATTAATCGAATATCTTCATTTGATTCAGGATAAATATGGCATTTTATATGACAAACATCTTGTTGCTCTTGCTGAAATTACCAATTTGCCATTGGCAGAAATATATGAAGTTGCGACTTTTTATGCTCATTTTAATATAGTGAAGAATCAAAAACAAATTAAACCAGTCACATTTGTCAGGGTTTGTGAAAGTTTAACTTGCGAACTTTTTGGAGCTAAGAATATTTTAAAAGAACTAGATGACTATAAAGATGCAAACATTAAAATTGTACCCGGTCCATGTATGGGCAGATGCCAATTAGCACCTACAGTCTGCGTTGGAAAAAATTATATAGATAAAGCTACTACCAAAAGTGTTATTGAAGCAATAAATTTAAAAAAATTTAAGCCTATTGTTCCAGAATATAAAAAATATGATGAATATATTGCTTCAGGCGGCTATGTAATCTCCAAAAAAATAAAAAATAATGAAATTTCTAACGAAGAAATAATAAAAATTTTAATTGATAGTGGCTTAAAAGGAAAAGGTGGTGCAGGTTTCCCTACTGGAAAAAAATGGCAAATCGTTTCTCAATATGACGATTTAAAATATCTTGCAATAAATGGAGATGAAGGAGAACCTGGTACATTTAAAGATAGGTACTATCTTGAAACTGATCCCCACCGCTTTCTAGAAGGAGTTTTAATAGCTGCTCATTTTATTAAAGCTCATAAAGTTTATATTTATTTAAGAGATGAATACCCTGCGGCAATTGAAATTTTAAAAAATGAAATTAATATTCTAGAAGAAAATGGTCTTATTAAGGAAAACTATTTTATAATTAGAAGGGGAGCAGGAGCATATATATGTGGAGAGGAGTCCGCTATGCTTGAAAGTATTGAAGGCAAAAGAGGTTTGCCAAGACATAGACCACCGTATGTTGCAGAGGTTGGTTTATTTGGAAAACCAACCTTGGTAAATAACATTGAAACCCTTTATTGGATAAGAGATATAATTGAAAAAGGATCAGATTGGTTTTCAAGTCAAGGGACTAGGGAGAGAAAAGGATTTCATAGCTATTCTGTATCAGGAAGGGTAAAAAATCCAGGAGTGAAAATTGCCCCAGCTGGTACAACGGTTCATGAATTAATTCATAATTATTGTGACGGAATGTTAGAGGGTCATAATTTTAAGGGATATTTGCCAGGTGGGGCATCAGGCGGCATATTACCCTCTACTTTAAATAACATTCCTTTGGATTATGGAATAAAAGAATTAGATGATCTTGGTTGTTTTTTAGGTTCTGCCGCTGTTGTTATTTTATCAGACAAGGATAATATTATGGAGGTTGGTTTAAATTTGTTAAAGTTTTTTGAAGATGAAAGTTGCGGACAGTGCACACCTTGTAGGGTAGGTACAGAAAAAACGGTTAAATTAATGCAAAATAATAAGTGGAACAAAAAACAACTTGAAGATTTGTCCTTAGTGATGGCTGATGCATCAATTTGTGGTTTAGGTCAAGCAGCAACAAATCCATTAAAGTCTATTATGAAACATTTTGCAGACGATATCCAATATGAGTAAAGGAAAAACATCTTTTTATATAAATAATCAAGCTGTTGAGGCTGATGCTAATGAAACAATTTGGCAAGTGGCAAAGCGGCTTGGAATTGAAATTCCTCATTTATGTCATTCCCCAGAACCATCCTACCGTCCTGATGGAAATTGTCGTTCTTGTATGGTTGAAGTGGAAGGTGAGAGGGTTCTTGCTGCGTCTTGTATAAGGAAACCCACAAGTGACATGAAAGTTTTTACTTCAAGTAAAAGAGCGAAAGAATCAAGAAAACTTGTGTTCGAATTATTATTAGCAGATCAACCAAAACGTGAAATTTCACATGACAAAAATTCAAATTTTTGGAACTGGATAGATAAAATTGAATTAAAAGATAATCGTTTCCCCGCAAAAATTGCTTGTGCGCCTGATGTTTCACATCCTTCCATGGCAGTTAATCTTGATGCTTGTATTCAATGCAATCTTTGTGTCCGTGCATGTCGTGAAGTGCAAGTCAATGATGTAATTGGTATGGCTTACAGAGGTGAAAAGTCAAAAATTGTTTTTGATTTTGATGATCCCATGGGAGATAGTTCTTGTGTTGCATGTGGTGAATGTGTGCAGGCGTGTCCTACAGGCGCATTAATGCCTTCTTCTATTGTTGATGAAAAAGGAATTGGTCATACCACAATAGAAAAAAAGGTAGAAAGTGTTTGCCCATATTGTGGTGTAGGCTGCCAACTTGAGTACAATATTAATGGGAATACAATATCATATGTTGATGGAATTGACGGTCCTGCAAATAAAAACAGACTATGCGTCAAAGGAAGGTTTGGTTTTGATTATGTAAACCATCCTGAGAGACTCACCAAACCCTTAATTAGAATTCAAGGAAAACAAAAAGACTTACATCCCAATATTGATTTTTCTAATTTACACGAATATTTCAGAGAAGCTTCTTGGGAAGAGGCCCTTGATTTTGCAGCTAAAGGCTTGTTACAACTTAGAAAACCAGACAATAACAAAAGTAGTTTAGCAGGTTTTGGGTCTGCAAAATGTTCAAATGAAGAAGCTTATTTATTTCAAAAACTTATCCGCACAGGATTAAAGACAAATAATGTAGATCATTGTACTCGATTATGCCATGCTTCATCAGTTGCCGCCTTATTGGAAACTATTGGTTCTGGCGCAGTGACAGCACCTTTTTATGAAGTGGAACATTCGGAAGTTATAATTGTCATTGGAGCAAACCCAACAGAAAATCATCCTGTCGCAGCAACCTTTTTCAAAAATGCTGTTAAAAAAGGATCTAGGCTCATAGTAATGGATCCTAGAGGTCTGGCACTTAGAAAACAAGCAACTCATATGCTTCAATTTAAATCAGGATCTGATGTTGCATTACTGAATTCTATTATGCACGTAATTGTAGAAGAGAAATTATACAATACAGAGTACATCAAAGATCACACACTTGGCTTTGAAGAATTGAAAGAACACTTAAAATCTTTTCAACCTGAAAAGATGGAAAAAATAAGTGGAATTAATCCATCCATAATTAAAGAAGTTGCAAGAATTTTTGCCACTACCAAGAAAGGAATAATATTTTGGGGCATGGGCATATCACAGCATGTGCACGGTACTGATAATGCACGTTGCCTAATATCACTTGCATTAATGACAGGAAATGTAGGTAGACAGGGTACAGGACTTCATCCTCTAAGAGGTCAAAACAATGTTCAAGGAGCATCAGATGCAGGTTTAATTCCAATGATGTATCCTGATTATCAATTGGTTGAAAAAGATAATAATAAGGAATTTTATGAAAAATTTTGGGATACAGAACTTGATCCTAATAATGGATTAACGGTTGTTGAAATAATGGATGCTATTCACAACAATGAAGTTAAAGGCATGTACATTCTTGGAGAAAATCCCGCCATGTCTGATCCAGACTTAAATCATGCAAGATCAGCTTTACAGAAGTTGCAACACTTAGTTGTACAAGATATTTTTTTAACAGAGACCTCAACTTATGCTGATGTAATTTTGCCTGCTTCTGCTTGGCCGGAGAAAAACGGAACAGTAACAAATACAAATAGGCAAGTGCAAATGGGACGGAAAGCTATTGATGCGCCAGGTGAAGCTAGGGAAGATTGGTGGATTACAAACGAAATTGGTAAAAGACTTGGACTAGAATGGAATTATAAACACCCAAAAGATATTTTCAATGAAATGTCTAAAGCAATGCCATCTTTAAAAAATATTACATGGGATAGGCTTGATAAAGAGGGATCTGTAACTTATCCATGTAATTCACCAGATTCAAAAGGAGAGGAAATTGTTTTTGGAGACAGCTTTCCAACTCCTGATGGAAGAGGAAAATTTGTTTCGGCAAACGTAACAAGCCCAGATGAAATGCCGAATCAATCTTTCCCGATGATTTTAACAACAGGGAGACAATTAGAGCATTGGCACACGGGTGCAATGACGAGAAAAGCCAGTAATTTAAATGCCATTGAACCAGAAGCATCTGCCTCTCTTTCTCCAAAAGATATTTTAAAAAATAATATTACGCCCGGTGACATGATTAAGGTTTCTACGCGAAGAGGTGAAATTAAAATTAAAGTTCAAGAAGATAGGGCAATACCTGAAGGTGTAATATTTATTCCATTTTGTTATAATGAGGCTGCTGCCAACTTGTTAACTAATCCAGCCTTAGATCCTTTTGCCAAAATTCCTGAATTTAAATATTGCGCTGCAAAAATTCAGACTTTATAAGTTTTTTATGTTTAAAAAAATTATCTTTCTTATTTTAATAACCCTTCCTTTATTTAATTGCACAACATTATCTGAAATGAATGAAAAAGCAAAAGGAGATGGCGTTCCTTATATTCCAGGAATATAAATTTATTAAGAAAAATTCTTGTCGAATATTTAAAAGGATTGTAAATGATGTTTCGTGCCGCGTTAGCTCATTTGGTAGAGCAGTTGATTTGTAATCTAATCTGGCAAAGAACTTACAGGTACTTATGTTTACGATTCCCTACGAACAATAAGGGAAAAGTTAGACTCTCCTAAATTTATATTTAGTTACATTACTCGGTGATACGAGGACGCGTGGTACTCATGTGGTACACATACCCCACCCCCCATCGCTTCTTCGTTGTCATTGTTGAAACTGATTTAAAAACTAGGAGAAGTCACTATGGCAAAATTAACTACGAAGTTTGTAACTAAAGTTCAATCAGATAACATTAAAGTTTTTTGGGATGATCAACTCAAAGGATTTGGTTTATGTGTTCGCCCTTCTGGGAAGAAAACATTTTTACTGAAGTACCGTATTGGTCGTGGAAGAAGAGCATTAACAAAAAAACATTCTCTTGGATCTGTTCCAGTTATTAGCGTTGAAGCTGCACGATTAAAAGCAAAAAACTTTTTGTTTGTAGCTTCACAGGGCATTGATCCGATAAAAAAGGATCAAGAGTCTCTGACAATCAAAGAGTTGTGTGAACAATACATAGATCGCTATGCAGTTTTGCATAAAAAGAAAAGCAGTCTTGTTAGGGATGAGAATCTAATTAAGGGAGTGGTCATTCCTGTTTTTGGAAAGATTAGAGTTGCTGATCTCAATAGAAGCCATTTAATCAAGTACCATCACTCCAAGAAAGATACACCCATTATGGCGAATCGGTTCTTGGCATTAATCTCAACCATGATGAACCTGGCGGAGAAATGGGAATATAGACCCCAGAACACCAATCCATGCAAGTATGTTGATAGATACAAAGAGAAGAAGAGACAGGTTTATCTCTCAATGGATCAATTGGAAAAAGTAGGGCAAGCAATGAGGCAGTTAAAAAATACTGAATCCTTTTATGCTCTATCTGCTTTAAAAATGCTTTTGGTAACTGGATGCAGAACAAGCGAGATCCTCAATCTCAAGCGGGAATATGTTGATATAGCCAACAACTGTATTCATTTGCCTGATTCTAAAACTGGAGCAAGAACCATTCATCTTTCCCCTGTTGCCTTTGATATACTGAATGCACTTCCAAGCGAAGAAGGGTTTGTTTTTCGCAGTCCGCGAGAAAATAAAAGATTAACTACTCTGCGATGCTTATGGAAAAAGATTTGCAGGATAGCTGAACTCAAAGATTTTAGGCTACACGACCTGCGACATACCTATGCAAGCTTTGCTGTCTCTGGTGGCTTTTCCTTGCCAATTATAGCCAAAATGCTGGGACATGCGGATATAAAAACCACCGAAAGATACGCCCATTTACATCAAGACCCTGTTAACAAAGCCATTGATGATGTAAGTTTAAAGATTAAAAAAGTGATGGAGATATAAATAATGAATTGGTTTCAACTTCCTAAATTACCCACGAATGGATGAAATTAATTATTAATATTATTTTATTTTCTATTTTAGCCACTAGTGCAATAGCGGCAACAGTTAATAATTGAAAAGATTTTTTGGAGGATAGTTTATGAAAAGTTTTATTGCTTTATGACACCAATGATTTTTTGGGCGACATCCCCAGCAATACTAATTGTAGTATACTTTTTCTTTCGAGATCGTTTTCCTGAACCACCACGAATTGTTTTTTATACTTTTGCTTTAGGTGTTTTAAGCATCATACCAATCAGTATACTAAATATTCTTCTTGATTTTTACGGTGATAGTTTAAATACTTCTTATTTTGCTAAAGATTTTTATTTTAACTTTTTACGTGCAGCCTTTCATGAGGAATTGTATAAATTTTTAATCCTTATTTATTTCTGTTCCAGACACACTGAATTTAATGAACCAATGGATGCAATTATTTATGGGATTGCTGTTTCTTTGGGTTATGCTGCATTTGAAAATGTGGGTTATGTTGTAGGTCATGCAAATTTTAATTATACTTGGAAAGAACTAGCCTTTATTAGAGTTTTGCCTACGCTTATGCACGGTGTTAACGGTAGCATTATGGGGCTATTACTTAGTAAAATATTGTTTGATAAACGATCAGATCATACAAAATTGATTCTAGCATTGGTAATACCAGTGTTCTTTCATGGTATTTATAATCAATTAATTCAATATGTCACTCTAGTGTCAATATTGATGCTGTTAATAGCATCAATTTATGTTTTTATTTTAATTAGAAGAATGAGAGCATCACAAGAAGCTAAAATTATTGAAGCTGAAACAAAGTTTCTTATTAATCATTCTATTATTTTTCAATCGATATTTTTAACTTTGATTTTAGTTATTATCTCAGTGGCTTTTGTTGTAGGCATGAGTTAATCTTAATATGTTATCAGCAATTTAATCATCTAAACAACGCTATGCCCATTTGCATGAAGATCCTATAAATAAAGCCATTGATGATGTAAGTTTAAAGATCAAAAAAGTGATGGAAATATAAAAATGGATAACAAATCTTTTATTCACAAAATTATATGGATACCAAATTTTAATGCTTATCCAAAAGGTTTAACTCGATGGTTGGTAATATTTTACAATGTATTTCTTGTTATTGCCATATATAGAATATCCACTGCTGCTGCAGACAGTTTTTTACAAATTATACTAGTAGTTGCTTTTGTTTTTTTTGTTTTTAATTTAATTCCTTATCAAATATATCGGACTTAATCACCTAATTCCTTTTACGCATA
>Ga0208879_1002702_pt1 | contig 15292 bp, 11 predicted proteins | sample Knorr_S15_td_Bot_FD_185605 | JGI IMG/M metagenome (GOLD analysis project Ga0208879, IMG submission 185605) | Marine microbial communities from Southern Atlantic Ocean transect - Knorr_S15_td_Bottom_ad_5009_LV_A (SPAdes) (version 2) | ecosystem: Environmental > Aquatic > Marine > Oceanic | place... | reverse complement strand
GCGGTATTGCGCCAAGATATTCCGACATCGATGCAGGCGCAATGGCAGCAGCAGCTATCGATGAAGCAGTTCGCAATGCAGTATGTGTTGGAGTTGATGTTGACAAAATAGCAGGACTTGACAACTTTTGTTGGCCAGACCCAATAGAATCGGTCAAAACCCCAGATGGAAAATTCAAACTCGCTCAACTTGTTCGTGCTAACCGCGAATTGGAGAGAGTTTGTCGCGCATATCGATTACCTTGTGTTAGCGGTAAAGACTCGATGAAGAATGATTATGGAAGCGGAGAAGGTAAGATTTCAATTCCACCGACTCTCCTATTCTCAGTATTCGGTGACCAACCAGATGTCAGATATACCGCTACAAGTGACCTCAAAGGGGCTGGAGAGCGCCTATATTTGGTTGGAAGCAGCAAGCAAGAACTGGGTGCAAGCGAAATCGCCTTCATGCTCACAGAAAGTGGGGAAGCAGGCGGAATTGGTGGTGAGGTGCCACGATTATTGGAGCCAGAATCCCAACTCGATGCATACCGCGCCCTATCTCATACAATTCAATCAGGATTAGTTCGTACTGCCCATGATTGTAGTGAAGGAGGAATTGCTGTAGCAGTTGCCGAGATGTGTATCGGTGGACGCTGTGGTGCCAATATCGACATTGATGGAACCGGAAGTGGTGATGTTTGGGGCAGATTGTGGGGAGAATCATTAGGTAGAATTGTCATCGGAGTATCAGCCGGAAACGAAGCTGATTTTGTTGAAGCAATGGCCGGACATTCTATCACTTTATTAGGAATCTCAACCATTGGAAACTCACTTATTATCAGCGATGGATATGATGAATTAGTCGAATTACCAGTAGAACAACTGGTGACTTCTTGGCAAGGGACACTCGACCTTACAGGGGGTGTTGCTTGATGGTTAATATGCCGAAAGTTGCGGTATTATTTGGTTTCGGAATTAATTGTGACCACGAGACTAAGGCGGTATTTGACCTAGTGGGAGGCGACGCTACGCGAGTCCATATCAACCATTTCATAAACGGAAATCGCTCACTTGACGAGTTCCATATTCTGGCAGTTCCAGGTGGGTTTTCTTTTGGAGACCACTTGGGCAGTGGTAGGTTGCTCGGAAATAGAATGCGTTTTGCACTACGAGAACAACTACATGCATTCGTTGCCGCAGGAAAACCAATAATTGGCATTTGTAATGGATTTCAAGTGCTGGTCAAGACCGGATTGCTTCCTGGCCCAGCAGCAGGACAGGACTTACTTCCTGACTTTGTCCAAAGAGCAAGTCTAGGTCTCAATGATTCAGGTCGCTATGAAGACCGCTGGGTTACTTTAGAATTTGATTCTGATAGCCCCTGTATTTGGACCAAAGGAATAACCAGAATTGATTGTCCAGTTCGACATGGTGAGGGAAAATTCATTTTGCCAAATACTACAGATTTTGATATGTTGGCAGAAAATAACCAACTCACAGTAAGATATGTTGACCCGGCAACAGAAAATGGTGAAGGAATGACCGATGAGTTATTGCCATTCCCACTTTCTCCTAATGGAAGCATGAGAAATATCGCAGGAGTGTGTGATGCGACTGGATTGATATTCGGATTGATGCCACATCCCGAAGCGATTTATGCCAAGTGGTTGCACCCAGATCACACAAGAAATACAGCGCCAGGTCCAGAATCGAGTGATGCTTTAGGTGATTGGGAAGGCGAGGGATTGCAGATATTCCGCAATGCAGTAGATTATGCAAAAGCAAATCTTTGATAACAAAAGGCCAAATCACTAGTTAAATCGATTAGTTATTGCTTCCAAATGGCTGGGGGTTGACCTACGGCGGGTCACAATAAGAGCAGCGCCAAGTGATGCAGTGATGCTGAGGATAAATCCAAAACCCTGCACCTATGCCAGACCAGTGCCGCCACTCATGTGCGACTTTCATCATGAAGGCGGCTGCCTTGCCATGTTTGATGTGATGAGAAACACCAACCGATACACGATGCTTTCGGGGTTTGCCGAGAGGCCGTCTATGAGAAGTTGTGTAATATTCCGCAACTCTCTGTGGAGAAGCCAGAGGGGGCATTCTACATCTTCGTTGATATCAGCGCCACGGGCATGAATGGCAAGACATTCGCAGAAGTCTGCGACTGAATACATTATTTATCGAGAAGGCCATTTTGATAAATCAAAGATATGTTCCACCACCTGAAACTCTTCACCGTGCTCTTTCAGCCAATTACGCTCAACAAGGATATCCAGCGCAGCTTGAAGGTTTTTCAGCGTCCTTGCACCTGAGGGCAAATGTTCCATTTTTTTTATTTTATCTTTCGTGATATGCTTCTTATCAACAACGTGGCCGAAGGACCAGAGAATTGCGAAGTATAATTCTAACACAAAATTATTAGTTACTAAAGTTCCATTGGCACCCTCGTATTTCTTCTTCCCTGATTTGGGTAATAACATTATCCTAAATTTATCAAAAGGGGTTGCTTCTGCCTTTTTCGGTTTAACAATAGCATTAATTGATTTTTGTATTTCTTGAGCGAGTTGAATTGCATTTAACTCTTTAATGTTTTTAACTTCAAATAAGCATGCGATATACTGAAGAAAGATATTGCCATTGCCACATAGTAATCGATATTCTTCAAAGTTTGGGCCTATTGAATTTTCACTAAATCTGTTAGAATTAGTATTAAGGTCAATATTTTTCCAACCCTCAATGCAATACAATTTCAACCTTGATTTACTCCCTTTAGCCAATCTATCTTGAATTTCACTGTACTCAAGATATTTATTGGGATACAGAGTGTATAGAATATTCTCTTTCTTGAGACCTATCTTTTCACCCTTCCAATCAAGGATTGTGTCAATCAAAGCATCCTTATTCGTGCCGATTAACATTGTTACCTCCTTACAATCATCATCACTTTGCAATAGTTCCTTCATCCAGAGGCTTGCAGTTAGAAAGTTGGAAAGTTGGATTAAAGTTATCTTATTGGCATCTTGACCATGGGTACCAAATTTGTAGTCTTTGAATCCCCGCAATTGCTTGCTGTTCATTGAAATAGTACGGTACAATATTTCCATGCGTGGATTTTTACTGCTGTACTCCCTTGCAAGTTCACTTTCACATCGATGGTGAAATCCGTAGTTATGTTTTTTACAATACTTACCCATTATTGAATCAAAATATTCAACTTGTTTTTTTATTCGTTCGTGGATTAATTCAAACCCCATCTTCATTTTTTTTGCGTAACTCCACGGAACAAGATCAAGAAATAGAACCCTAACTCTCGCCCCCATCCTACACAATTTAGCCGCTGTCACATAGGCAGAATGCGTATCTAGAGTAATTTCCATGAGAGGCACTATTGGAATAACAACAAATACCCCATCCAATAGATTTCCCTTCCCTTGAATATTTTCCCCCTCTTTCAATTTCCTTACAACCGGGTTATTCTCGGTTTCAACTTGTATTTCTGAGCAGAGTGCACGCCCATCATAGTCTAGGTATTCTAGGATGTTTTGTGAATGTATTGTTAATCCGAGGGGCATGTGATTGCCAGATTGGTGAGTTAATTAAATCTATTGATTGTTTTGAAAAATCATATTTTTATTTTTATTAGAAGAAAAAGCTGCTAAAAGATTTATAATTGTAATCGTTTACGTCTAGTGGAGGAGCGAAAATAATGTCATCAGATGCAGTCATTTTGGAACAGGCAATTACTTTTAATGGTTTTAGCCTAACTCAGTCACATGTTCCGAGCCAATATTGGTTTCAGGACCTCTACGCATCCTATGCTAAATTTCTAGATGTCCTCAGTACAGATCGTGTTTTGCGCGATGCTTTTGACAAAGCTTCTAGCGATTTTAGTTCATCTCTTGGAGATTCCTGGAATTCTATCCCATTTGGTGTTGTAGACCGTACCATTAGAGTTGATAAGCATGATAAAATTTACCTACAATGGTCCCGGGATTACAATGAGTTCTTGGAGAAAAGTGGTCTCCTTATACCTTGCCTCGAGTCATTACAATCGAAACTAACACTTCTCCATGACCTGTTGCAGGAGTTTGCAGAAGATGTTGTCAGCAAATTAATTCCAGATTTTGGCTTCGCCAAAGGTGGTGTACAGTACCCCATAGTAGTGAAGTTGGTGAAATATATATCCACAAATTCAAACCGCTGGGCCACAAATCCACATCAAGACAAATCTATTTGGTCATGGATTTTGGACAGCAGCGATGAAGAATGTTCCCTTCTGATTGGCCCACACACTGAAGAACTTAATCTAAGTAATCTCGCAGTGCCGGAATCCTGGTTGCCACGTCGCAAATGGGCAACAAAACCAGCGATTGAGTTTCCAGGACTGATGGCAAACCTTTCAGGCTTAGCAATGAGGGCATCTCCGCATTGCGTTAAGCCGTTGAAAGATGGAACAATTCGTTACGCCTGCATTGCCTTTCTTATTCTCCCAAATCTAGGGTTGTTTAATGCACAAACTGATGTGCCGTATATCGATGACATACAATTCGGAGCAGTGATTTAATGGCCCGTCCGATAATCAATATCATTTCTCTCAATGTTTGGGGGGGGCGCAGGCTTTCAGAATTACTTCACTTTGTTAATTCTCAGAAAGATGTGGTGGCCGTCTGGTGCTTTCAGGAAGTGTTTGATACACAGGATAATCCTGGACCTCCAATTCGCCAGGATTCAGATAGACAAACCACTCAAGTGGAATTATTTTCGCTATTAGAAGGTATATTGAGTGAACATACTGGATATTTCACCCCTTTCGCCAAGGGTTACCTAAATGATTCTGATAGTACAGATCATTCAGTTGGTTATGGTATAGCTATGTTCATCTCTAATCATATTGAAGTTATAAGCGAAGGCTTTTCCTTTATTTATGATTCTGAGATTAGGAGAGTCGAATCCCCTCCGCCACTCCCGCGCGTTCTACAATTTGCACATTTGAGGACCCCTACTAATAACGCCTTTGTCATCGCGAATCTCCATGGCCTTTGGCAACCAAATCAGAAAGCATATTCTTTGGAACGAGCAGCACAATCTATTGAAATATTACGGTTCTTGAATCGCGAAATATGTCTCGCCACTCCTACAATCATTCTTGGAGATTTCAATGTTCTGAATGATAACCCACTCTTTGATAATCTTCATGCTGCGGGGTATTCTAATCATATCAAAATCAACAATGTGAAATGCACGCGTTCTACTTTGTACAAAGGAAATATCAAATGTGGAGACTATGTTTTCACCGATTGCCGAGTTAAGGCGAAACTAACGGTTCTTGAACCGCAGCCAACAATCTCTGATCATTTGCCACTGTTGTTGGAGGTGCAATCATAATGTCCTTGCCTGCAAACTGTTTTGGTATAAGCCTCACCCCTGAGATGCACACAATGTTGCAGGATAATTTAGCCGCAATTTTCTCTTCTTCTAACGGTGATGTTTCAGTTCCGATCTCATCCATTCTTGACCTCGTGAAGCACACCTTACCAAAATCTATCACCTGCAAGGAATTTGATGTTCCTCGCTTGATTCAACTTGCTAGGTGCACCACGCCAGACTTCACTATTGGTGACATCTTCTTCCGTTGGCACCTAATTCATTGTGCGGATGATCAGTATGGTATTTACCTCCATCACATTCTTGATGAGGATAAGCGATGGCCTCATGACCACCCGTGGAATTTCATTTCCCTAGTTATTGAAGGAAAATATGATGAGTTCGTATTTCTAAAAAGTGCTGGAAAAACCCCTACTTTCGCAAAGTCTGTCCGTACTATTCATGATGGGGGGGTATTCAGATCTGCCTCCACTGCCCACTTCACCGAAGTAAGCGCTGAAGGTGGGGCATGGAGTATTGTTCTTCGTGAACCTATGTCACGCTCGTGGGGTTTTCGCACTGAAAAGGAATGGGTACAATGGAGCGAGTATGTTGATTCTGATCTCTATACAATTCATGCAGGGGGAACAAGGAGGACAGAGCACAACACTTCTGGGGTGGATGATGGTGAGTGATTGTTCAACATATGTTGTTTCGATGTTGCCAGTAAATATTCATGGTGACCACTCAAAAATGAGTGGGATGGATTCCGCCTTGATTAGAGAATTTATTCTTTCTAATAATCAAGGAATTGAGCTTAATTTGATTGCCCCGGGTGGGATAGACGAGACGAGGGAAATCCAGGGTGGATTTGTTCATTATGTTAGTCATAGTTCCCAAGCCCACTTAGAAAAGTGGTTTGATTTATATTGGACTATTATCCATCCCGAGGCGTATCTTCCCCCAGCACTCCCAGCAGAATTGTCATTACAAATATTCGGAGAAGAGATTTTTTCTGTAAGCGACTTGGCCACTTATTATGAGAAAATAAATTATCACTCGGATACTCTTGAATCCGAGAGCAAGCTCGTTAGGTCTTTAGGCGAGAGAATTTGTAGCATTCTACAATATATCCCAAAAGATTCAACCATTTATTGGTTGGATTTCTCTTATGACGTACTTAACACGTTTCTCTCTGAAATCAAAAAGAAAAATATCAAGCATATATTCCAATCTCACCTCTGTATGCCCTCGAGTTTATTTGAATTCAGACGGGGCAAGGACATATTACTCGCAATGTCAAAATGTGATGAGGTCCAATTTCACACACAGAAGGATTGCGACTCTTTTTTGAAACAATTAAATCTCCTGGGTATGAGTTTTCCACTTGTGTCTCTCTTTACCGGAGGGATTGACTGTGGAATCCATGACACGAAATGGGACTTAGAACGCGCCCAGACACTTGGGTTAAATCTTGCTAAATTCCCCTCTACTGTGGAGTTGTTGATGGACATCAAGGAGTCGAAATATTCTGTGCCTCATCGATTTATCTCCATAGATCGATTAGATCCTGGAAAGGGGACTCATAATCTATTATTGGGAATAGATATTTTTCTTGAAGGCCTACAATTACCTTCTGCTGAAATCCAATCTCAGTATAGATTCTATTTATTGATGGATTATTTCCACACTGCCATTACTCCGCTAGTTAATACTCCAAATAGCAAATACGTAAATCTTGTTCGACAACAAGTTGCTTCCCTAATGGATAAGTATCCTGGAGTAGTTTTCGTGGGGGAGAATATTCCAAATCGGAAAATAATTGGAGTGCTACTTGAGAATTGTCATTACCTCTCTACTTCTTCTTGTGAGGGCCTTGGTATGGCTCCGCAAGAGGCTCTCTATGTAAATTCGGAGGTGGATTCTTCTTCTTCCGCTGTTATTTCACTTGGTTCTGGTTTCGGTACTATATTGAAAGAGTCTATTGCCAACAATTCTTTCCCAATATTGTATCATGTCGGTGACATAAATGGATTAGTGAAAGGTATTCGAGAATTATCCAGTAATTCAACTAGTGATTTGCGGCGGCGTTGTTCTCGAATGGTTGTAGAGAGCTTAATCAAACCTCGTTCACTGTCAACTTCCTTATTTATTGGAAAGAGGAATTGGGAGAAGTGAGGATTGGTATGTCACGCCGTATCAAAAAAAAAACCCTCGAGTTTTTTGAGAAGCAATACAAAGATGAACCATCTTGGGTCATTGGAACAGTACAGCCATCACTTCTTGAAGAAATGGATAAAATAAAGATTACAGGCCGATCAATCGATATCGGGTGTGGGGTAGGAGAATGTGTGAATTACCTATCTTCTATTGGCTATGAATCGCATGGTGTTGACATATCTTTAACAGCGATTGCCAAGGCAATAACAGCTGCAAATAAGCAAAACCTCAGCGTTTTTTTTCATAATATTGGCGCATTTTCACTAATTGAATTGGGCCTTCAATTCAATTTGTTAGTAGATTGTGGATTGATGCACATAATGTCAGATGATGAAAGAAGAGATTATACCCACCAATTAAACAAAATTAGTTTTTCCGGAGCCAGTCTGATTATTATTGGGTTTGATACTAATTTGCTATCCAATAAACCTAGGGGATTCAAACCACAAAGTCTTATCCCACTATTTGAAGAAAATTGGGATGTTGAAACGGTGAGGAGGATTAACTACTGCGCAGCAAAGAAACAAGATGACGCACCGGGATGGTTGATGCAATTTAGGCGCCACTAATGCAATCATCATCAATGTAAGAGAGAAGCGATTCCACGCGTTCTTCCACATCACCTGAAAGATGGATTACTGGAATATGCTTTAACAACTCTTTGACAAATAGAATGCGCCTTTCTTGGCCGTATTCAATAGAGGTATCTGGAAGGGGCGCAAGTTGGCCAAAAACAATGGTTGGGAAACTATTCGCGAAGAATGAAAAATGGCCATATACATGGAGGAACTGTTCCGCATCTAGAAGTCTTTTGATAGTGGGCTCACCCCCTCCAATGGATACAATAAATATTGCCGCCAATTCATATGATTTCAGATTCCCTTCCCATGGCATTGGAACTATAGTTTGCCCTGCTATAACTGCATCTGGACTCAAAAGCCTTCCTTTACTCAATAGAGTATTGTAATCGTACTTTGAGCCCGCCTTGAAACTTAATACAGTGGTACCTGCAATAACATGAGTGCCCTCAATAACAGTTCTATCTCCGGAGAGTACCGCAATTTCTTTTCTGCGGAGGTGGCATGCCGCAGCAGTAGTAGTCTTCCCAGCCCCAGCATGACCTGCAAGCAGAAAGGCACGATTACCAACAGAAACACACGAACTATGTATGGAATATTTCCCCTCTTCATTGAGGCAACGTTCAAGATAACGAGAAAGAATCATCGCAAAGTCCAATGACATTTGCGTTTCATCATACAATCCTCTCAATAGGAAACCATTGTCGTGATATTCAATGTGCGCATCTCCATATTCAACAGTCACTTCCAAATGCGGTTGCGCAGCAACCACTGTCTTTGTAGAAGAATCAGGAATCCAGGTTTTGCAAGTATTTCGAAGAGTGGAAATAGAAATAAATGAGTGAATTAACACTTCAATTCCTGCAAAATTACATTTTTCTGTGTACATTTTTCCGCCCTCCTTATTTTTTCCATTTCTTCAAGAAGTGATGGCTGTACTGTTCCAATGACTCAAGTTGGTTCATCTTTGTATTGCTTCTCAAAAAACTCGAGGGTTTTTTTTGATACGGCGTGACATACCAACCCTCACCTTTCCCAATTACGCGGATATAATTAAACATATTGAGTCTTGACGATTGAAGACTGCTGCGGGAGTGGCTCGCAGAAGTCTGCGACTGAATCATGATCCGGGGTAGTTAACAAACAGTTCCACTGAAAGCCTATCAAACTGCTAGATTCGGTTGGAAGGGGTTTCGGATGACTCATTGTAACCTATCTGAGTTTGTTTGTTGATGGTTGTAACTGGCTTGGAATCGAGGTTCACTCACGGCGGGCCACAATAAGAGCAGCGCCAAGTGATGCAGTGATGCTGAGGATAAATCCAAAGCCCGGGATGCTTGTTACTCCCCCATCATCTCCGCTTTCACCAGTTGTAGAATCACCACCAACTTCAGGGTAGAACACTCCATCCGTACAAATGCCCCCAACAGCGAAATCTAGGCCCGCAGATGCCAAAACTGTCGCACTATCCTCGTTTGAATAGAGAGCATCTCTTTCATAGAGATCGGCATCGATGTGATAGCATCCTCTATCTAGTTGAAAAGGATTCTCGCTTTGATTATTGTATCCATTAGCATCTTCATAGTAGCCACCTTTCCAATCGATATCCCACCACCAATCAAGGCCTTGCCAACTATCCTCAAGACGATAGACGTTGATAATAGCAGTATAATTGACATCCATCTGAAGGTCGTTGACCTCAGCCAAGTATTTGCTATCCCATCCCCACTCAGGGCGCTCAGGGACGCCAACTCTCGCCACACTCACTGTGATGGTTTCACCACCGATTTCAGGTTCAGCGGGCGGCTCCCAGAGCCAGACCATGTTATTCTCATGCTTGCCCGTGTCTTCACCTACCAGAACCCGTCCGTCATCCAGAACGGCGATGTTATCAGGTCCAGCGAGGTTGTTCACATCGCATTCGTATGTGGCTGAAGATGTGTAAGGGCCACCCGATATCACAGGTTCAATCCGATTCACATTCCATTCATCATCCAAAGTCATACGGTAGACTATTCCACAATAATTCTCTGTGACATCGATGTCGCCCTGTCCATCACTCATATCGTAACCAACAACTGACATCGCCAGATAGAGGTAATCGGGCGCGTTTGGATTGAACCCGACCCCCTCCATCTTGTTCCACTCATCACTGGCACCAAGCGCAGCAGCTGCCTTTCGAGATTCAAGGAAAGCTACACGGTCATCATCCGCAGAGCCAATCGTTCCATCACCATTCAGGTCTTCGTTCAGGCGGCCCTCTGCCCAATCTCTAATCTCTTCATCGGTGATGTATGAATTCTGTCCAGCGATATAGTCCGCCGTGGTAATGCCATCGTATTCATCTATCCAGGTTTGAATAACCGAATTTGACGACGAGGCCATCTCCATCCACTCCACACCAAATCCAGTAGTGGCCGAGTCGCTGCCATCATCTTGAGTGACTTTGGCAGCGTAGAGAGTTCCCGAACTAAGGTCTCCCACAGTATCTGCGACGAACTTGAACAAAACCGTATCATAGCCGTCGTCAGAGAGGTAAACGGTTATCTCATCAGGCATCACCTGTGCATTTTCATGCGAGAATCTGCCCATCGCGAAGTGCTTGATGAAATCAGGGTCGGTGGTGGTCGGATTTTCGATTTCCATGATATAACCATAATCGTAGGGGTTAGGGTAGTAGCCGAGATAATCTTCTAACCTCTCTTGGTCGTAGTGGTAATTGTAAGTCTCGTCATTCCAACTCTGAGTATTGGTGAAGTAGAGTTCCTCGGCTAGAAGCGGCGTCTCCCATGGGCTCATACTACCGAAGCAGAAAACCCAACCGCCGTTGACATTGCTGAGGTTCAGCATCATGCCACCCAACACATTCCATTCGGCAGATGAAGTATTCCATTCGATCTCCAATTGGCTAATCCCCGCAGGTCGCTCTTCCCATGCTGTGTAGAGGTATCCATGGCTGCCATCAGCATTTAGTGGTACGAAGGCATTGTAGTCTGGTTTTTCGCTGGTGAACATGATATTCCCATCATCAGCGGCGTAGATCGCTCCAGCAACACCCCCTTCAGAGAGGGCGTCGCCACTTTGCAGGAGAACCTGATATTCTCCATATGAAGTTCTAATGCCATGCCATATATCCCATTCGCTGCTCGACGCGGCTAATTCTGGAACAGAACTCGGAAGGTCATTCCAATCGATTCCATTTATCACTCCAATCGTTGCTTTGTAGTTGTCATCATCGGGATGCATCGCGTTGACGAAGAAATTGCCATTGGCGTCGATGTGGATGCCAGTTACTTCAGCATCGCGCGGGAACATCATGATGCGGGTCATCGATTCGCTAAAATCTGTCTCTGCTTCATCGTGAGAACGCAACAGCAAGTCCATTGATTCGTTGAGAACAGAGTTTTGGTCATTGTTAGAATCGTTAAATCCATACAATACGCCGGCCTGTGTCATCAGCAATATGAGAGATATAAGGAGAAGGCTCTTTGCGCCAGCGTGCGTGTACATGGCCCTCATAGCACCCGATTTACAACCTACTTCAATAATCATTCCCGAGGCTATTATGTCACCTGTGATGAAATTAGCAATAAATCGTACAATTGAAAGACGATAAGTGACATTTAAACTACTCTTGGTAGAGATTAATCCACTCTTGAGCAGACATCTTGGAGCATAGCATGCCTATCAATCGATAGGGAATTTTTGACACATTCTTGAATCGAATACAACTTTTGCCCATATCAATTTTGGTCTTACAATGATTAGAATATTCAAGCGTGAACCATTTCATTAGAGTAGGACTTGCATAGATGCCCATGTGATAAAGTCCAATGTGACCACGCTGAGATGCGATGCTCAGAAATGGTAGTGGAAGTTCTGGGTTAACGTGATAACCTTGTGGGAAGAGTGAATGAGGTACAACCCAACTTGGCATATTGTAATTCATTGTCTCCTCAAAACCATCTGGTAAGTTCAAACGAATCGTCTCCATCAACTTCTCCATGGCATCCCTTCTCTCTAGTGGAAGGGCTTCGATATACTCTTCAATGGTGGTCACAATATGTCGCGGAAGTCATGAGATATAATCAATTGACTATAGAAAAGACCAACTAACAATAGGTCATCAAACTTCCCGATGCAAATCACAATCGACCTTGATCGATTAACCACTGTTGACCGTAATAATTCCACTGTTCCATCGTCCAACCCGGTGGAAGACCTTCTGGTGGTATGGCCGGCCCAACGACAGGCGCTATTACAGGTGTAATAACCGGTACAGTGGCCGGTGTAACAACTGGAACTATGGCAGGTGCGACAACAGGTGCGATGACTGGTGCTACCACAGATAACGGCAGCTGGTCAAACAAAGCATCAGTTTTTTGCAGAGTATTACCTTTGGATTTACGTACAATTATCCAAGTCACCGGAATTAGCGCCAAGACAGCAATCAAAACCACAAGCCACCATTTATTGGAAACCAATTCTTCAACACTTCGCTTTGAATCATTGGGGTAAAAATCACCTTCATCAGATACCCCATCACCATCACTGTCGAGACAACCAAGTCTGTCAACGGTGGAGTATCCTTCCACTATCGGACAATCATCACTGACATTGGTATTGAGTTGATCGGAAAATCCATCTCCATCACCATCCGACCATAATTTACTATCATCGGGCCACAAATCTTCTTCATCATACATACCATCTCCATCAGTATCTGGGCAACCTAGTGAGCCATTACTGGAGGTTCCATATTGTGTCGGGCATGAGTCTCCCCTCACCCCATTAATTCTATCTCCAAAGCCATCTAAATCGTAATCATCCCACTGAGTTGGCTCATTTGGCAAGGCATCACCATCATCCGACCTACCATCACCATCTGAATCTAGACAACCCAACCTATCGACCATTGAGGTGCCAAAAACATCGGGACAATCATCCGAGTCGTTGCCAAATACTTCATCACCATATCCGTCACCATCACGGTCAGCCCACTGAGAATCATCTGAAGAAAAAGCATCTGCCCCATCTTCAATTGTATGTGAAGAACTTGGATCTGACCAGCCATCTCCATCCGAATCATGACATCCAAGGCGGTCAAATAGTGACTCACCGGCAATAGAAACGCAATCATCTGCATCATCACCATCTGGATTATCACCATATCCGTCTTCGTCGATATCGCTCCACTGAGTGGCATCATAAGCGAAATCATCAATACTATCTGCCCAACCATCAGCATCCAAATCCAAACATCCTAAAACTCCACCTTGGCTGGAAGTGCCAAAGGTTATTGGACAATCATCATTTTCATCTAAGTAACCATCAGCGTCATCATCATCATCTTCTGTGGCATCTTCGCAACCATCCCTATCGATATCATTACCTTGATTTGAAATGAAACCCAACCGTCCCAATGGACACATGTCTTGGCCGGTATTTGACCTAATACATCCAGAATTTGGCCCACCAACATCACACATACCATCAGCATCGTCATCATAATCTTCAACCGAATCTCGGCAACCATCGGTATCATAATCGTTTAGAACATCACTGGTCCAACCGAGCACACCTTTCTCACAACCATCGTTATCATCAAGAATCGTATCATCATCATCATCATCATCTTCTGTCAAGTCCTTGCAGCCATCAGAATCATAGTCGGTTGAAACACTCGAAGTCCAACCGGTTGCACCCAATTCACAACGATCAACCCCATCGAGTATCGAGTCGTTATCATCATCTGTATCACAGACGTCACCAAGGGCATCAGAATCATGATTATCTTGGCCATTATTGGAGATATTCGGACAATTGTCATCCACATCAGCAACACCATCATCATCACTATCAGGGAGCGTGTCGAGACGAATTACCTTATCTTGAAAACCATCTACATAGTACAATTTTCCATCAGGCCCTATCTCTAACCCCATTATTGACGAGGCTGCGGTATCAACGGTTTGTAAAAGCGTAGCAGTCGTTGGCGTATTACCTAAATCATAAGCGCGTATTTGTCCATTGCCATTGGTCGAAACAAATAGCGTATCGTCATCGAGAGCAATACCACTTGGACGGATCATTCCACTGTCCAAAACACCCCAAGAGACACCGGTAATACTACTGTATTCCTGTAATGGTTCCATTCTTGTGTTTGAATTGTAGATATTAGTTGAAGTTGTGGCTGTATCATCTGTGTCTACCCAAAGCACCCTTCCAGCACCACTATCTGCGATGTAAAGAATACCACTATCTTTGTCGAGTATCATATGACTTGGAGTACCTGAAGAGCGTGTTAAAGTAACCTCACTATATCTGCGCACGATACCATCGGAATGGTCATCCTCTCCAGTATCATGATCTACTTGGAAGTCATAATAAACTAAATCACCATAATACCCATCATAATACCAATAGGCATTTCCCGAATCATGAGCGACGCCCATTCCGTAAGGCGACTCATGCAACATATCTATGTGACTACCTAGTAAAGGGCCACCATTTTGATTTTCAACTGCAAAGTGGGTTAGGGCGGATGGCCAAAGCGCTGGGCCCATGAAATTATTTGGACTACCTTGGCCATTGAAGGTATTGCGAGATTCTTGAGCGGTGGAGAATTGTACATCGTATTCACTTTCATATGCACCAAAAGCAATGGCACTGACCTCTTCCATGAAATGGTTTCTGTTAGAATCTTCACGAAGTTCAGACCACTGTGAGCCCAATCCTGTATCGTGAATAATAGTCACACTATCTGTTGCGCGATTGACAATCCATAACTCGTCACTGCGACTGCTTCCAGGATGAAATTCCAAATCCCGAGGAACATCGAGGCCATCACTAGAATCCGCAATCACTATTTCTTCAAAACCAACACCAAACTGCGTAACAGTAGAGTGATGGCTTGTTTCACGAACCATTACAACATCTTCTAATATCGAAGTGTTTTGGTTAATTAATGGAGAAAAAGCGAAAAGAAATACAATAAAGACGACTACTCTCATACCCTTGCCAAAACACCATCGCTGAAAACTCTTTCTTTCAAGCCATTTTGTAAAAACAATATTTTTTTATGAACTATTGACCCCAAGTCTTGAGAATGGGGGTACTTTTCGATAACCATGGCGAAGA